>Ga0181538_10000598_pt1 | contig 42853 bp, 30 predicted proteins | sample PEATcosm2014_Bin_40_FD_119773 | JGI IMG/M metagenome (GOLD analysis project Ga0181538, IMG submission 119773) | Peatland microbial communities from MTU Mesocosm Facility, Houghton, MI, USA - PEATcosm2014_Bin23_30_metaG | ecosystem: Environmental > Terrestrial > Soil > Wetlands > Peat | place...
CGGGTTGCCGCGGGAGATGGCGTTGCCGATGACCACCAGGTCGGGCTTGTGCGCCAGGTTCTGCTCGGCGTAGCCGGAGATCACCTCGATCTTGCGGTCCGCGAGGAAGGTGGACATGGGCGGATAGACGTTTTGGTCCGAGCCTGTGACCTTGACCCCTTTTTCTTGCATCGCCGCGGCGGCGGAAGCCATGGCCGTGCCGCAGATCCCGACGAAATGGACAGATTGAATGCGCGAGAACATCACTGGCATGATATATCCCGGCTTCAGTGTGAAAAGTGAAAAGGACGCCGCGTTGACACAGTCGGCCTCCGCTCGTTATATTCTGCACCCTTTATATGAACCGCAAACCGCATGTGGCCGTGGTCGGTGCGACGGGGGCCGTCGGCATCGAGATGATCAAGACGCTGGAGAAACGCAACTTCCCGGTGGGGAAGTTGACGTTACTCGCCTCTGCACGTTCCGCTGGCAAGATGTTGAAGTATCGCGGCGAGGACATTGCGGTCAAAGAACTGAAGGAGGATTCATTCGGCGGCATCGACATCGCGCTGTTCAGCGCCGGCGGCAGCATTTCGAAGGAATACGCGCCCATTGCGGCTCAGGCCGGCTGCGTGGTCATTGACAACTCCAGCGCCTTCCGCATGGACGAAAAGGTCCCGCTGGTGATCCCGGAGATCAACGCCTCGGACGTGAAATGGCACAAGGGCATCATCGCCAACCCAAACTGCACCACGGCCGTCACGCTCATGGCGCTGTATCCGCTCCACGCGGCCTTTAGCTGCAAGCGCATCTTCGCCTCGAGCTACCAGGCGGTTTCGGGCACAGGAGCCAAGGCGATCGCCGAACTCGAGCGCCAGGTGGACCAGATCGTCAAGAAGCAGCCGGTGACACGCGAAGTCTATCCGCATCAGATTGCTTTCAACGTGTTGCCGCACGTGGATTCCTTCCTGCCGAACGGTTACACGAAGGAAGAGATGAAGATGGAGAATGAAGGCCGCAAGATCATGCACCACCCGACCTTCCGGGCGAGCGTGACCTGCGTGCGCGTGCCGGTCTATCGCGCGCACTCCGTGGCGGTCAGCGCCGAGTTTGACAAGCCCACGACGGTAGCCGCCGCGCTGGCCGTGCTTAAGAAAGCGCCGGGCCTGGACGTGATCGACAATCCTGCCAAGTGCGAGTATCCGCTGCCGCTTGTCCAGTCGGGCCAATACAACTGCGCCGTCGGCCGCATCCGCAAGGACTGCGCGCTGGACAACGGCCTCTGCTTCTGGGTCAGCGGCGACCAACTCCTCAAAGGCGCGGCGCTGAACGCGGTGCAGATTGCTGAAGAGCTGATGAAGTAGCGCTCAAGGCTTGCCGGGCTCTTTGGTGAAGGCGTTGACCATCTTGATCTTGGCCTCTTTGGCGGCATCCATGACTTTGACGATGACGCCAAACGGGGCAGCGGTGTCGGCGCTGATGGCGAGTTTGACATCGGGGCCTTTGGCGGCCTCGGCTAGCAGTTTCTCTTTCAAGCGCTCGACGGTCACGGGCGTGGCATCGGCGCCGAGGCGCAGGATGCCTTTGGGATCGATGCTGACGATGACGGGCGGGGCTTCGCTGGCTCCGGTCTTTTGGGCCTGGGACGATTCCGGCAGGGCCAGCTTGAGGGCGGGCTGCTGCTTGAAGGTGGTCGTCACCATCAGGAAGATCAGGAGGACGATGAGAATGTCGATCAGGGCGACGATGATCACCGCGGGGGCCTGTCGGCGTTTACGAGGGTAGAACTGCATGGTTGATGACCTGAAACGTGATGCGTGAAACGTGACTTTAGGCTTTGGACTTTAGACTTGGGACTTCTTCGCGGTATTGGCGGCGGAGGAATTCATCGCACAGTGACTCCATCTCGATCGCAATCGACTCGACTTTCTTGCTGTAGTAGCTCCAAAAGACGAGCGAGGGGATGGCAATGAGCAGGCCGAAGAGGGTGGCGCGCAGGATGAGCGAGATGCCCTTGGCTAACTCCGCCGGGTCGATCTGGCCGGCTTTGCCGACGTTGCCGAAGGCGGTCATCATGCCGAGAATGGTGCCGACCAGGCCGAGGAGCGGGGCGATGCCGACAATGATCTCCAGCACGACCAGGCCGCGCTCCAGGCGGGCGATTTCCTGGCGGGCGCGGGTTTGAATGGCGTCGAGCGCCTCGGCCTTGTGCCAGTCCAGATGCTCGGCGGCAAGCAACAGCAGCCGGCTGATGGGGGATTTATGCTGCTCGCATACGCGCCGAAGCATGGGCACATCCTCGGGCGCCTGACACGACTCAACCGCGGCTTCGACTTCCGACGGCACCACCCGCCGCCAGCGCAAGGCGAGGCCGCGCTCGACGATAAACGCGAGGCCAACCACCGAGGTCACAAAGAGCAGGACGTAAACAACTGGTTCCATACGTTATCAATAATAGTAAAAAGTGAACTGGATACTCCGGATATCTCCCAGCGTGCGGCGCATGTCACTTGGCCACTTCTCGAACGGCGCCGGGTCGAGCACGGCTTTCTGGCAAATAAACCCCAGCACTTCGCCGGCGCTGTTCTCGGTCATGTTCATATCGGTGATGCGCCCGTCGTAATGCAAGCGAAATTGCAGCACGACCTTGCCGCGGCTGTCGGAAGCATAGTCGCGCTCGTCGAGCAAAGTGAACCAGCGCTGGGAGATCGCTTCCACGAGCGCGGCGTCGTATGCGCCAAAGGGCGTCGCCTTGGTGTCGAGCGAGGCCATTTCATGATGGCGGCTCACTCCGCCGTCCTGCTGCATCTTTACTCCGGGCACCTGGCTTGGCTGCAACTGGGCCAGCGCCTGCTTGAGGGTGCGCGGGCGGGGCGGCTTGGCCTCGTTGGCGGTGCCCTCGGTGGCGCGGGGCGTGGGAGAGGGCTTGGCCATCACCAGGTCGCCCGGAGGCTGGAGCGGCTTGGGCTTAAGCTCCTCCTGAGCAACCTGGGCGGGCTGGACGGGGGCCGCGGGTTGCAGCGGGGTGAACTTCTCGCGCGGGACGTCCTCGGTCTTGGGGACTTCCTTTTGGGTGCCGGTGATTTTGGGGACGTCGGTGATCTTGTCCGGCTCGGGATTGGCGGCGAGGGAGTTCTTATCGGAATAGAACTTGGCGTCCTTCGGCGCCTCAGCGGTGGCCTGGGCCGGGTTCACATTCACGAACATCAACGGAGTGTCCTGCGGTTGCAGCGGCGGCTGGCTTTCTTTCTTCTTGAAGGCCTCCTGGAGGATCCTGGGCGCGTGCAGCCAGGCGGGCAGGTGAATGAATTGCCAGACGTTATACTTCTTGCCGGTTTCGTAGGTGCCCAAGACCAAGAGGTGGAAGGCCAGGGACAGGGCGAAGGCCCAGGCCAGGCGCGAAGTTTCGGCCCGTTCCAGGCGCAACGACCATCTTGGCGTTCCGGCAATAGACATGCACTATCAGTCTGCCGCAGGGCGGCGACAGCGGCAACTGTTAGTATGCCCCCTGTTTGTATGCCTCCAGATTGAACTTATCCCGCTGCCTGAAAGCCGGCGCTCGGGGCGTGAAGTTTCGACAGGACCTGCGCGGCCGCGGAACGGACCCAGCCGCGCTGATCGCTCAGCGCCGCTTCAAGCTGGGGCAGGGCGCTCTGCGCCGCCTCTGAACACGGCCAATCCGCGTCGATTTGGCCGAGGGCAAGCTCGGCGGCGTGCCGGACGGCGCGTTCTTCGTCCGTCAAGGCCAGGACGAGCGCCTGGATAAAGGCCGGCTCTCCCATCGTGCCCAGCGCCTGGGCTACCGCCGCGCGCACATCGCTGTCGGCGTCCGCGAGGAGGGGAAGCAGGGCTTGGGCGATCTCCGGGTCGCGTATCCGGCCGAGGAAATGCACGGCGCTCAGCCGGACCTCGAAGTTCGTGTCGGCCAGCAGGCCCAGGAATTCGGGCGCGAGAGCCGGGTCAATGTGTTTGGCGAGGACTTCGGCTGCGGCCAGGCGCACGCAGGTTTCCGGGTCGCGGAAACGCTCCAGCAGTCTCAGCGTGACCTCCTCACTGGCGTTTCTGCTCAGGGCATGAACCGCCGACACTCTCACGGTCGGGTCCTCGTCGCGCAACGCGGCCAACAGGGGCTGGGTGGCCTGCGGATCATCGACCTCCTCCAACGCCTCGGCCGCAGCCCGGCGCTGGAAGCTGGTATCGTGTTTGAGTTCGGTGACAAGCGCTTTGACGGAAGCCTGGCCGGCGAAAGCAGCGGCGTGAGCGTGCCCGAGGGCGACTTCGAACATGGCGACTTCTTCCCTGGAGGAAGGTTTCCAGCCAAGGCTTCGCAACGCGGCGGCAGCAGTCCTCCGCACGCCAGAGTGCGAATCTTCGAGCAAGTCGATGAGATGGGGGAAGATGCGCGCATCGCCCACCCGCCCGAAAGCCGCCGCCGCCGCCTCGCGCACCTGGTTGTCCTGATCCTGCAAGGCGGTTGTCAGGGCTATCATCGATTGGTCATCCTTGACCTGTTCGAGCCCTTTGATAGCGGCGCAACGCACCTGGGCATCTTCGTCGCCAAGGCCCGCGAGCAGAAGCTCGAGCCCGCGTGGTTCCCGGGCGGGGTCCACGTTTTCGAGGGCTTTGCGGCGCACTTCGGGGCTGCTTGACTTCAGTCGTAGCGTATTCCACCAAACCATAAGCGCGATCCTGTCATTCTTCTCTGTTAGTCTAGACGAGACAGAGTGTCTTGGCTCTGTACACCGTTGCTGCCGGCGTCCGACATGGCGGCCACGCCGTCGAACGCCCTCTCTGCCCCGAGCAGCGGAGGGCACTCGGCAGTTGACTTACGTAGAGCGTCCGGCGTGCCAAGCTTTAGACCCTCCATCCGTGTTGTGAATAAAGGGTGAACAACTTCCGCTTGAGGGGGGCGACGTGTTGAAGTAGAGGAGGGCGAGCGAGGCATACGCTCGAGTCCAGGTACCGGGTTTGAGATCGTTGTCCGGGGCGTCAGGACGTGCCTATGGCAGTGATCCCGCTCGCGGGAGCGCCTATCTCATTTAGCGATGCCTCGCTCTCTTCTTTTAGGAGATTCTGCTTGTGCCGTGTGGCCGGATGCCGCCCAATGCGAGCATGAATCGCCGACAATTCATTCACACTACCGCACTGACCGCCACGACGTTGCTGTCGCTCCGCGCCGCTTCCGCCGCTGAAAAGGCGGCCGGGGTGAGCTGGCCCATTGGCTGTTTCAACCGGCCCTGGCTCGGGGACAAGAACAAATGGGACTATGACACGGCACTGGACGGGATCAAAGCCGCCGGCTACAAGCTGACCGGAATGCTCACGCGCACGGGCAAGGAGCCTTTCATCGGGTCGGACGCCACGCCGGAGTACCTGGCCGAGCTAAAGAAAAGGATTGCCGCGCGCGGCCTGGCGGTGAACATGGGCGCGCTGCGCATCAAATTCGAGCTGCCGCTCGCGGAGCGGATCAAGGACGCACGCCAGCAGATCGACAATGGGAAGACGATGGGCGTCGAGTTCGTGCTGACGTTCGGCGCCAACAGTCCGGCGCAGTATGAGGATTACTACAAGCTGATGCAGGAGACTTCAGCGTACGCGCAGGAGCGGGGATTGAAGGTGGTGTTGAAGCCGCACGGGGGCGCGAGCGGCGCGGCGGAGGAGATCCTGCGCTGCCTGGAAAAGGTGAAACACCCGAACTTCAAGATCTGGTTCGACGCCGGGAATATCATTTACTACACGGACAAGGACCCGCTGGAGCAGCTCAAGCCCATCGCGAGCCAGGTCACGGGCTTCTGCGCCAAGGATTGCGACAAGCAGAACGGCTCGGTGTGGCTGGAGTTCGGCAAGGGCAAAGTGGATTTCCGAGCCGTGTTCAGCGAATTGAAGCGGGCTGGCTTTCAGGGCCCGGTGATGGTGGAATGCTGTGCGCTAGGCGACACGCCGGGAATCGTGACGGCAAACGCGCGGAAGAGCCGGGAGTATCTGGAAAACCTGTTTGCGACGCTTTAGCCCGCAGCGGTCTATTCTTGGGCCACCGGAGACGGTTGAGCCTGGAATGCGGCGCTGTGCCTGCCCAGCGAGCGAAACCGTGCCTTGCAGTCCCAGCACCACCAGCCAGTGCAGAGGCTGGCGCGAGCGCGCGGCTCCGGTGTGGTACGCGCGATGTTACGATGGGGTTACGACGGGATCACGACGGGGCTTCGAAGGGGTCTCGATGGGGTTCCCCCTCTTTGCGTCCTATTTCTGCCGCGCTGGAGCCGCGGCCTGGCCAGTGTCGGCAGCCCAGCCGGCGCCCAGCGCTTTGATCAGCGAGACGCTGGCGGCGAGGCGTTGCGCATTCAACTGGACGACGGTTTGTTCCAAAGCCAGCGCCGCGCTTTGGGCAACGACGACGTCGAGGTAGGTGATTACGCCGCCTTTGTATTTGGTCATGGAAATGTCCACCGTGCGGCGGGCGGAGCTGAGGGCGGCGCGCTCCTTTTCTGACTGCTGCGCGAGCAGGCGCTGGGCGGCAAGCTGGTCTTCGACATCTTGGAAGGCGCTGAGGACTGTCTGGCGATAATTCGCGACGGTGGCATCGTAGGCGGCGCGGGACGCGGCAAGCTGGGCGCGGTTTCGGCCGCCGGTGAAGATCGGCAGGGACAACGAAGGGCCCACCGACCAGACCCGGCTCTCCCAGTTGAAGAGCGTGCTGGCGTCAATGGACTGGAAGCCAGCCAGTCCATTCAGCGTGATGCTCGGATAGAACGCGGCGTGGGCCAGGCCGACGTCCGCGTTGGCGGCAGCCATGAGGCGCTCGGCGGAGGCAATATCGGGCCGGCGTTCCAGCAACTCACTCGGGACGGCGACCGGGATGCCAAGGCCGGCATCGAAGGCCTTCTGATCGGCGCCGAGCGCGCCCCGGGTGGCGCTGAGTTCAAAGACGGGGGCTGGCTGGCCGCACAGAACAGCGAGGGCGTGAAGGAAGTTGGCCCGCTGCAGTTGCACGGCGGGAACCTGAGCTTCAGTGGTCGCGAGCTGGGTCTCGGCCAGGGAGACGTCGAGGTCGGTGGCAATGCCCCCCTTGCGGCGGTTCTGGGTGAGTTCGAGTGAGCGACGGTAGGCGACGGCGGTTTCCTCGAGCAACTGGTATTGGGCGTCGAGTGAACGGAGGGTGAAGTAGTCGCTGGCGACTTCAGCCTGGATAGTGAGCTTGGTGGACTCGATGTCGTCGGCGGAGGCAGTCAGGCGCGCGCGCGCGCCTTCGACCTCGCGGCGCACACGGCCCCAAACGTCGAGCTCCCAACTGGCATCGAGCGGGACGCTGAAGGTGTTGAAGGTGGAACTGCCGCCACTCTGAAGTTGGTTCGCACTGGTGCGCTGGCGAGTGAAGCTGGGATCGGCAGAGATCTGGGGAAAGAAATCAGCCCGAGCCACGCTCACGAGGGCGCGGGCCTGCTGGAAGTTTGCAAGGGCGGCGGCGAGTTGCTGGTTGTTTGTGGACGCGAGGCCTTCGAGGCGGTTCAACTCAGGGTCGCCGAACATTTCCCACCAGGAACCGCGGGGCAGGTGGGCGGAGGGCTGGGCCGGCTTCCATTCTCCGGCGTTGGTGGCGGACGCGCCAGTAAAGGACGGCGGCATGGCATTGGTGCCGAGGGCGCCGGGCCGCTCGTAATTCGGGCCTACGGCGCAGCCGGCGAGCAGCAGGGCGAGGAGGGGGAAGAACCGAAGGCCGAAGGCCGAAGACCGAAGGAAGGCGGAAAGCCGAAAGCTGAAGGGGGAATTCAGAAGGCGTGGTACGGGGAGGGAGCGCGCTTTGTATCGGCTCACACGGAACCCGTCCTCATGGCAGGGAGCGGCGCGATGCTTTGAGGCACTTTGCGGATCTGAGAACTGGGAACATCCAACATCCAACATCCAACATCCAACATCCATTGACGGTGAGGGGGAAGGCAGGATAGGAACCAGCAGGGCCACTGAGGATTGCGAACGATTCTCGGGTTTTGGGTTTCGGGTTTCGGATTTCATATTATTCCATCAGGCAGGCGCGAATTGGATTCTGCGCTGACGACGCCAGGCCTTGACGCGCTGCCCCCAGCTTTCGAAGGTCAGATAGATCACCGGCGTGGTGTAAAGCGTCAGGGTTTGCGAGAGCAGCAGGCCGCCGACAACCGCGATGCCCAGCGGTTGGCGGAGCTCGGAGCCGGTGCCCAGCGCCAGGGCCAGCGGCATCGCGCCGAAAAGCGCCGCCATCGTGGTCATCATGATGGGCCGGAAGCGGATGACACAGGCTTGGTAAATGGCGTCGCGCGGGCTGAGTCCTTCGTTGCGTTCGGCGTCGAGGGCGAAGTCAATCATCATAATGGCGTTCTTCTTGACGAGGCCCATCAAGAGGATGATGGCGATGAAGGAGACGAGGGAGAGGTCAAAGCCGCTGAACATGAGCGCGAGCAGGGCGCCGACACCGGCGGAAGGCAAGGCGGAGATGATGGTCATGGGGTGAATGAGGCTCTCGTAGAGCATGCCCAGCACCACATAGACGGCGAGCACGGCGGCCGCGATGAGCAGGGGCATATTGGCCATCGAGGCGCGAAAGACCTGGGCGGTGCCTTGGAAACTGCCCAACACGGTGGAAGGAATTCTCAGCTCCTCCACGGCCTTCTCCACCGCCTCGGTGGCCTGGCCCAGCGACACGCGCGGCGCCAGGTTAAAGGATAGCGTGACGGCGGGGAATTGGCCCTGGTGGTTGACGGAAAGGAAGGTGTTGGAGGGCTTGAACTTGGCGACCGCGGCCAATGGCACCAGCACCCCGTTGGTGGAGTGGACATAGATCTGGTTAAGCGAGGACGGGTCGAGCAAGTATTGGGGCTCGACTTCCAGAATGACGTGGAACTGATTGTATTGCCGGTACAGGATGGAGACCTGCCGCTGGCCGAACGCGTCGTAGAGCGTGTTGTCAATGGCGATGGTCGAGAGGCCCAGGCGGGAGGCGGCGTCGCGGTCAATGACCACGCTGGTTTGGAGGCCCCGGGTCTGCTGGTCACTGCTGACGTCTTTCAGCTCGCGCAAGGTGCTCAGCTTGTCCACCAGCAAGGTGGACCAGCGATTGAGTTCATCGAGGTCGCCCGATTGCAGCGCATATTGGTACTGTGCCTTGCTCATGCGCCCGCCGACGCGGATGTCCTGCGAGGCTTGCAGGAACAGATTGATGCCGATGACTCCCGCCAGCTTTTTGCGCAAGCGGTTGATGACCTGGTCGGCAGTCGCATCCCGTTCGGCCCGGGGTTTGAGGGTGATGAACATGCGGCCGTTGTTGACCGTGGAAGAAGCTACGCCAGAGCCGATGAACGAGGCCATCGAGGCCACCGCCGGGTCGGCGAGAACGATCCGGGCCACCTTCTGCTGCAAGTCCTTCATGGCAATGAAGGAAATATCCTGGGCGGCGTCGGTGGTGCCCATGATAATGCCGGTATCCTGCTGCGGGAAGAAGCCTTTCGGCACGGCCCGGTAAAGCATGAGGGTCGCCACCAGCGTCAGGAGCCACACGCCCAGCATGAAGCTGTGATGCCGCAGCACCCAGCGGAGGCCCGTTTCATAGTGGCCCAGGAGCCAGTCGAAGGACTGCTCGCAAGCGCGCAGGAAGATGCCGGGTTTCCGATAGGCCGCTTCCGGTCTCAGGAAGCGGGAACAGAGCATCGGCGTGAGCGTCAGCGAAATGACGCCTGACACCAGGATGGCCAGGGTCACAGTCACGGCGAATTCGTGGAAGAGCCGCCCGATCAAGCCGCCCATGAACAGCAGCGGGATGAAGACGGCGACGAGGGAGGTGCTCATGGAGATAACGGTGAAGCTGATCTGGCGCGCCCCTTTGAGGGCCGCCTGCATCGGCGAGTCGCCGTTCTCGATAAAGCGGTGGATGTTCTCGATTACCACAATCGCGTCGTCCACCACGAAACCGACGGAGATGGTGACGGCCATCAGGGAGAGATTGTCGATGCTGTAGTGGCACAAGTACATGAGGGCAAAGGTGCCGGCCAGCGCCAGCGGCACCGTGATGCTGGCGATGAACGTCGGCCAGAACCGCCTCAGGAACAGGAAGATGACCATCACCACTAGCGCGATGCTCAGGAGCAGCGAGAACTGCACATCCTTCACCGAGGCGCGGATCGTCGTGGTGCGGTCGCTGATCTCGGTCATTGTGATGGACGGGGGAATCCACTTCCTAAGCTGCGGCAGCACGCCGCGAATCCGGTCCACAGTCTCAATCACGTTGGCATCCGCCTGCTTGAAGAGGATGACCAGCACGGCGCGGTTGGTGCCGGACCAGCCGGCGACCCGCGCGTTCTCGGTGGCGTCTATGGCACGGCCCAGCGCGCTCAGTCGAATGGGCGCATTGCTCCGCTGCGTCAGGATCAGGTCCTGGTAACCCTTGCCCACGAGCAACTGGTCGTTGCTGACCAGCGTGTAGGAAAGCTGGTCGCCGTCAAAGCTCCCTTTGGGCGAGTCCACGTTCACCTGTTCGAGGTAAGAACGCACGTCTTCCAGGCTCATGCCTGTCGAGGCCAGCGCCCCGGGATTGATCTGGACACGGACGGCGGATTTATCCGCGCCGCTGATAAAGACCTGGCTGACGCCTTCGACCTGGCTCAACCGCTGCCCGATGATGGAATCGCCGAATTCAAAGACCTGAACGGGAGGGAGAATGTCCGACTGCATCGCCAGGATCATGATGGGGGCGTCGGCGGGGTTGATCTTACGGTAGGTCGGCGGGCCGGGCAGGTTGATGGGCAAATCGCCCGCGGAGGCGTTGATGGCCGCCTGCACGTCCCGGGCGGCGCCGTCCACGTTCCGGTTCAGGTCGAACTGGATGGTGATCGAGCAACCGCCCAGGGTGCTGGCGGAGGTGATTTCGGTGACGCCGGCAATCTGGGCCAGGCGACGCTCCAGGGGCGCGGCCAGCGAGGAGGCGACGGTCGCCGGGTCGGCGCCGGGCAACGAGGCCCCCACGCTGATCATGGGGAAATCCACGCGCGGGATGGCCGCGACCGGCATGAAGTTATAGGCGACAATACCGGCCATGAACAGGCCGATGGCCAGCAACGAGGTGCCGACGGGCCGGCGGATGAATGGCGCGCAGATGTTCATGCCGGCGGAAGGCCGAAACCCGAAGGCCGAAGCCCGAAGGCCGAACAGGCTACCGGCTGGTCCGGGGCCGCGTCAGTTCCAGGAGCAGAAGCTAAATGGCCATAGCACTCTGGGTCGTCTTCGTCCTGTGGCCGGGTGAGGATGAGTGTTTTCGGCCTTCGCGACGCGGCCTTCTTTCGGCCTTCGGGATTCGGCCTTCGGATTTGACGGCCTGATTCCACTGAAACCACAGAGGGACTGATCTCTTTCATAGGCTGGCCGGTCCGGGCTGTTCGCCTGGAACAGGTGAAAGCGTCTCGCGCATGTCGGCCACCGGCTGGCCGCGGCGGACCCAGTGGGCGAGACGGTCCAGGTAGAGATAGACGACCGGGGTGGTGTAAAGAGTGATCAGTTGGGAGAGCAGCAGGCCGCCGACGATGGCGATGCCCAGCGGACGGCGCAGCTCGGAGCCGGTGCCCCTTTGCAACGCCAGCGGCAGGGCGCCCAGCAGGGCGGCCATAGTGGTCATCATGATCGGGCGGAACCGCAGCAGGCAGGCCTGGTAAATGGACTTCACCGCGGGCAGCCCCTCGGTGCGCTCGGCATCGAGCGCAAAGTCAATCATCATGATGGCGTTCTTCTGCACGATGCCGATCAGCAGGATGATGCCGATCAGGGCGACCAGCGACAGGTTCTCGCCGCACAGCAGCAGTGCCAGCAGCGCGCCCACGCCCGCCGAAGGCAGGCTGGAGAGGATGGTGATGGGATGGACGTAGCTCTCATAAAGGACCCCCAGGACGATGTAGATGACGATGATGGCCGCCAAGATCAGGAACGGCTCGCTCTTGAGCGAGGATTGGAATTCCGCCGCGCTGCCGGAAAAGGTCGCCACGACGGTATCCGGCAGGTCTATTTGCTTCCCTGCCGCCTGAATCGCCTTCACGGCCTGCCCCAGCGAACCGCCCGGCCGCAGGTTGAAGGACAGCGTCACCGCCGGGAATTGGCCCTGGTGCACGATGGCTAACGGGGCGGTGATGATCTTGGCTTTGGCAAAGGCGCTCAGCGGCACCATCTGCCCGGTGCTGGACTTGACGTAAATCTTGTTCAAGGAGTCCGGTGAGAACTGGTACTGCGGTTCGACCTCCAGCACGACACGGTATTGGTTGAGCTGGGTGAAGATGGTCGAGACCTGGCGCTGGCCGAATGCGTCGTAGAGCGTGTCGTCAATCGCCTGGGTGAGCACGTTGAGGCGCGAGGCCCCCTCACGGTCCACCTGGACGCTGACTTGCAGGCCGCCGGATTGTTGGTCGGAGGCGACATCCACCAACTCCGGCCGGTTGCGGAGCACGTTCAGCAATTTGGGCGCCCATTCCGACAGTTCCACCTCGTCGGCGTCGGTCAACGTGTATTGGTACTGGGTGCGGCTGATCCGGCTGTCAATCTGCACGTCCTGGGCCGCCTGCATGAAGAGGGAAATGCCCTGGACTGAGTCGGTGGCGGCGCGCAGGCGGGCGATGATGTCGTCAGCGCCGGCCTGGCGGCTGTCGCGGGGCTTGAGGTTGATGTAAAGGCGGCCTGAGTTGACAGTCGGGTTGACGCTGCCGCCGCCGACGAAGGAGGCCACGCTCACCACGTCCGGGTCACGCTGCACGATCTCCGCAATGGCGCGCTGGCGGGTGACCATGTCCTTGAACGAGATGGATTGCGCGGCATCGGTGACGCCGACGATCGTGCCGGTGTCCTGCGACGGCAAGAGGCCCTTGGGTATAATGACATAAAGCCAGATGGTAGCCACCATGGTTACCACCGCCACGCCCAGGGTGAAGGCCTGATGCCGCAGCACCCATTGCAGGCTGCGGTTATAGCCGTCCAGCAGGCCCTGGAACATCCGGTCGGTGAGCAGATACAGCCGCCCATGCTTGGTTTCGGCTTCGGGCTTCAACAGCCGCGCGCACATCATCGGGGTGAGCGTCAGGGAAACAATGGCCGAGACCGCCACCGCCGCGCTCAGCGTGATGGCAAATTCCCGGAACAGCCGGCCCACGATGCCGGTCATAAACAGCAATGGGATGAAGACGGCGATCAGCGAGACGCTTAGCGAAATGATCGTGAAGCCGATCTGCTGGGCGCCTTTGAGCGCCGCCTGCAAGGGCGCTTCACCCCCTTCGATGTAGCGGACGATGTTCTCGATCATCACAATCGCGTCATCCACCACAAACCCCGTGGCGATGGTCAGGGCCATCATCGAGAGGTTGTCGAGGCTGAAACCCACCAGCTTCATGATGCCGAACGTGCCCACCAGCGTGAGCGGCAAGGCTACGCTGGGGATGACCGTTGCCCAGAGCTTCCGCAGGAAGACAAAGATCACCATGACCACCAACACCACCGCCAGCACTAGCGTGACCTGCACGTCCCGCACCGAGGCCCGAATCGTCTCGGTCCGGTCGGTCAGGACGGAGATCTTCACCGAGGGGGGAACGATGGAGCGAAGCCTGGGCAACAGCGCCTTGACGCGGTTGGCGGTCTCGATGATGTTCGCGCCGGGCTGGCGCTGGATGTCCAGGATGACCGCGGGCCGGTCGTTCACCCAGCCGGCCAGGCGGATGTTCTCCACGTTGTCAATCACGTTCCCCACGTCGCGCAGGCGGACGGGCTGGCCGCTCTGTGAGGTGAGGATGACGTCTTGAAAGTCGGCGGCGGTGAAGATCTGGTCGTTGGCATTGATAGCATAGGATTGGTGTGGACCATCGAAGCTGCCTTTGGGTTCGTTGACGTTGTTTTGCATCACCGCCATTCGCACGTCCTCCAGGCTGAGGCCTTGGGCGGCGAGGGAGGCCGGATTAATGCGAACGCGGACGGCGGGCTTCTGATTGCCTTCGAGGGTCACCAGGCCGACGCCGGTGACTTCGCTGAGCTTCTGCGCCAGAACGGTATCGGCCAGGTCGTTGACTTTCTCCAACGGCAGAGTGTCGGAGCGGACTTGCAGTGTGACGATGGGAGTATCGGCGGGGTTGACTTTGTTGTAGATGGGCGGGTTGGGCATTTTCGGCAAGACGCCGTTGGCCGCGTTCATGGCGGCCTGGACATCCTGGGCGGCGGCGTCAATGTCCCGGTCGAGCACAAATTGCAGGGTAATGGCGGCGTTGCCGAAGGAGCTGACCGAAGTCATCTGCGCCAGGCCGCTGATCTGGCCGAATTGCCGCTCCAGCGGCGTGGTCACCGACGAGGCCATGACGTCGGGGCTGGCCCCGGGATACTGGGCCGTGACTTGGATGGTGGGGAAATCCACGCTCGGCAGCGAGGAGACCGGCAGCAGTGAATAGCCCAGCGCTCCCATGAGCAGCACGCCGAACATGAGGAGCGACGTGGCAATCGGGCGGTGGATGAATGGCTCGGAGATGCTCACTTGTTCGTTAGTTCTTGCCCTTGCTTTGGCCTTCGGATTTCCGGCTTCCGGCGGCCTTCGGGCTTTGGCCTTCGGACTCGCCCGACGCGTCGGCTAGCTTAACGCGCGATCCCCGTTGCAGCTTGTACTGGCCCGCCACCACAACGCGCTCGCCGGCCTGGAGACCGTCCTCGATGATGCTTTCTCCTTGCTCGACCTGGGCTGGCAGTTCGGCAGCCACCTTTATGGGGCGAGTCTCGACCGTTTGGTCATCCTTGATCACGAAGGCGAAGGCCCCTTCCGGTCCGCGCTGGATGACAGAGTCCGGCACGACGACGCAGCCCTTGCGGATGGTCAGCAGCAACCGGGCATAGACGAACTGGCCCGGCCAGAGCCGCAGATCGGAATTGGGAAAGGTCGCCTTGAGTTTGATCTGGGCGCTGGTGGGATCAATTTGATTGTCAATGACGGCGAGTTTGCCCTTGCCCAGCACGTTAGTGTTATCCTGGCTGACTGCGACAACGGGGAGGTCGGGGTCGGCGCCTTGAGTCTGTTGCTGGATGGCGCCTAGCGTCTGCTCCGGCAGGATGAACACAACGGAGATGGGCTTGAGCTGGGTGATGACCACAATGCCGTTCTGATCAGCGGCATGGACGAGATTGCCCTGGTCAATCAGCCGGAGACCCGTGCGCCCGTCTATCGGGGAGACGATCGTAGTGTAGTCGAGCTGGACTTTGGCGCTGTCGATGGCCGCCTGGTCGGCGTTGACCGTGGCGATCAACTGGTCCACTAGCGACTTCTGGGTGTCGTATTGTTGCTGGGTAACGCCTTCGTTGGCCAGCAAATCGGCGTAACGCTTCAGGTCCACGCGCGCGTTGGCGAGCTGGGCCTCGTCCTGTCCTTTCTTGGCCACCGCCTGCGCCAGCGCGGTGCGGTAGGGATCGGGGTCTATCTGCGCCAGCAAATCCCCCGCATGCACATCCTGCCCCTCAATGAACGCGATCTTCTTCACCTGGCCATCCACCCGGGCGCGCACGGTAACCGTGTTAAAGGCCTGGACAGTGGCGATGCCGTTCAGATAGATCGGCACGTCCTTTTGCACAACGGGGAGGGCGACGACCGGGACGGGCGGCAGTTCCAGCGGGCGAGCGCCCGGCCCTTTCTTATCGGCGCCCGCAGTGCGGCCCCGCGCCAGCCAAACCGCCCCTGCCACCACCAGCAGGCAAAGCACGATGATTATTGCCATCTTCCCGCCGGAGAACTTCGGTTTCGGGGCGTTGCCGCCGGTCAGCGGCGGACTGACATTTGCGGATTGGTCTGCGGGGGGCATAGTTCGTTTGTTCGTCATCTCGTCCATAGTAGGCATTATCTTGTAACGCGTTACGGGCTGTTGGTTGCGGGGCCGAATTTTTGGCGCAGGTAGTCGCGCCGCGCGCGTTCCAACTCCTCAAATTTCACCCTTTGATCCGGCGTAAGCACCGTCAGCATCTGCTCGTGCAAGGTGGAGACGTTGGCGAAGATCTGGCTTGCCGTCTCCTTTCGGATAGCTTCGACTTGGCGCATCGCCTGGTCAATCATCGGATCGATCTTCTGCACCTGGTCGGGCGTGAGCGCGAGCTGGGACTGGAACCGGGCGCGCAGCCGGGTCCCGATCTCCGCGGGAGGAACGGGCGCGGCCGGCGTGCGCCGGCAAACCTGCCACCCAACGATCGCCCCGCTCCCGGCGCCAGCCAGGAAGATGGCCAGCACGTATATACCTAGCTTCCACTTGCCAACGGAGGTCATGGGGTCAGACTCGTTTGGATATGGTAGTCCAGGCGAGCCGCCTCGTCGCCAATCGCGTTGCCGCCGTTCCCGGTGAGGCTCCAGGCTGCGCACAACACCAGCACGAGCCCGGCGCCCAGCGTCGCGCGCCGGAAGAAGGCAAACAAGGAAACAGATTCGTCGTCCGCGCTCACCGCTCGCCATTGGGCCAGCACGCGGGTTTCGAGGCCGAACGGCGGAACGGCGACCTTGGGCACCTCCTTTGCGGCGGCGTCCAGCAGCCGCTGCAATGTTTGGTCAGTTGGTTTCATCTTTGCGCTTTTGCGTCTTTGCGTGAGTTCCTAGAACTTCTCATCCATCAGCTTCTCAAAGACCTTCCGCAGCTTCCGCCGCGCTCGGAAGGCGCGGACCTTGATGACGGGCACATTCCAGCCCGTGATTTGCCGGACCTCCTCCACCGAGCGGCCTTCGAGGTGCAGCAACGTCAGCACCAGCCGGTCCGCCGGGGCAAGCTCCGCCAGCAGTTTCTCAACCAGTTCCCGCGCTGCCAGGTTCTGTGACGGGTCCAGCTCTTCCGGTCCGGCCGTGACCGCCTCCAACGCTTGTGTCTGCGACTCGCTCAAGTCGGCCCAGCGCAATTCCGGGCGCGCTTTCTCGGCCGCCAGTTGGTTAAGGCACGTATTGATCGCGATACGCGAGACCCAATGCTCCAGCGGGACCGCGCCAGAGAATGCATCAAGCTTCGCGAACAGTTTCATAAATACGGTCTGCACTAAATCTTCCTGGCTGGTGCGGCGAGGCAGGTGCGACCGCACCAGCCTGGCCACCAGCGGATACAAATGCCGAAACAGCGCCCGCGCGGCATCCTCGTCCCGCTGACGGACCCGCTGCACGCAGGCCGCCACATCGAAACTCGGTTCCGGCATGTCGCTCACGGGCGCAATCATGCCATAAGGAGTTATGACCGGCTAGCGCCAGAGTGGTTACAAGCCCTCTGCGAGACCGATGGCGGGTAACTCGGCCGAGGCCGCTATTTCACAGAAGTGCCGGGCTTGCCTTCTTGTGTCGGCGTGCGTTTAGCAGCAGAATGCAGACATGTTTCGAGCCCAATTATGAGAACATATGTCACGGCGGTGCTCCTTTGGGTGGGATTGAGCCTTGGGTGGTCCCAAGGAACCAAGCCCCCCGTAAACTATGCGATCGTGGGCCTGGCTCATGACCATGCCAACGGTTTCATCCCACGCGCGCGCAACCGGCCCGAACTCCAATTGGCTGGCATCGTCGAGTCCAACCAGGAGTTGATAGCCCGTTACAGCAAACAGCTCAACCTGCCGACCACCCTTTTCTACCCAAGCCTGGAAGCCCTGCTGGCAGGGACGAATATCCAAGCGGTGGCTACTTTCACCAGCACCTTCCAGCACCGGCAGGTGGTGGAAATGTGCGCCCCGCGGGGCATTCATGTCATGATGGAGAAACCGCTGGCCGTCAGCCTGGCCGACGCCCGAGCCATTGCGGTGGCAGCCAGGAATGGCGGGATTCAGGTCATCGTTAACTATGAAACCACCTGGTACCTGGGCAACCAGAACGCCTACGCCATCGTCCACGACCAGCATGCCATCGGCGACGTGCGGAAGATTGTCGTCCACGACGGCCATCGCGGGCCCAAGGAAATTGGTTGTTCCGCGGCCTTCCTCGAGTGGTTGACCGACCCGGTGCTCAACGGCGGCGGCGCCCTGACCGATTTCGGCTGTTACGGCGCAGACCTGATTACCTGGCTGATGGATGGCCGGCGCCCCACCGCAGTGCTGGCCGTCACGCAACACATCAAGCCGGAAGTCTATCCCAAGGTGGAAGATGAGGCCACGATCCTCCTGACCTATCCGCAGGCGCAGGGGATTATACAGGCATCCTGGAATTGGCCCTTTGACCGCAAGGACATGGAAGTGTACGGCCGGACGGGCTATGTGCTGGTGCCGCAAAGGGATTTGCTCCGCCTCCGGAAGGCCGGGACCGAGGAAAGTGAACTCAAGCTCGTCCCACCCGCAGTATCAGGTCCCTTGACCGACGAGGTTGCTTACCTCGCCGCCGTCGTTCGCGGCGAACTCAAACCCGCTGGCCTCTCTTCTCTCGAGGTCAACCTCGTCGTCACTGAAATCCTCGATGCCGCCCGACAGTCGGCCCAGACCGGCAAGCGAATTGACCTGCCGTCCAGTCCGTCCTGGTAGCGAGTGCCGCCTCACAGAAACCAAGGCTTCTGGCACGGGTGACCTGCAGTTCATGCTGAGGCTTGGTTGGTCTGGTGAATTATATGGCATTAGCAGCATTGGCGTGATCGGCTGCAGCCATCGCGGGCCAAACAATGTGGCAGGTGTGCTCGCAACTCAAGGAACCGCGAGTGGTGGCGTGCGCGGACCTGGACGCCAAACGGCTGAAGCGGCGCAGCTTCTTGCAGCCGGGCATCGACGACGTGGCATTTAACTCGCTGCGCGACCCGAACAACATCCCAAGACCGCGAGGGAAGAAAAGGATTGCGCGAAGGCTGCCCGCTGCCCAGTATCCGAACGAGAATGCTTGGTACACAATGAGCCTGCTAGCAGCACATCTGCGCAATTTCTGGCGCTTGCGGCAGCATTTCGAGCACCCGCTCCTGATTGCTCTGCTTCGTCTCGGTTTCATCAAGCTGAAGTACTTTCCGTATGAGATCCGCAACGGGCACAATTCCTATTTGATGCTTGGGCGGCCCATGACCAGCTCTACTGCTGATCTTTTCGTGTTGCGCGAGGTGCTGGTGGAGGAAACTTACCGCGATGTTCTCCCCCTGCTGCCAAAGAAGGGCCTGCGCACAGTGGATATCGGCGCGAATCTTGGTTCCTTTAGCATCTGGCTCAGCCGCGCCGCGAAGGTGGAGGAGGCCTTCTGCTTCGAGCCGGAACCCGAATCCTTTCGGCTGCTGCAATTGAACCTTGCGAATAATGGATGCGGATTCGCTCACGCCCTGGACAAGGCAGTCGGCGGCCGGTCCCGGGCGGCGCAAATAGCGCTTAAGAAGGACAGCCCGGGAGGCACGAACATCTACCACACGGCTGCCGGCCCTGACCGTTCGCAGGGGAGCGCTATCCAGGTTGTGGGCTTCAGCGAGTGGCTCAAACAAACGCCAGGAGTGTTTGATGTGCTGAAGCTCGACTGCGAAGGCTCCGAGTGGGAGATCGTGCGCGAGACCAACCAAACCGAATTCGCCAGGTTTGGAGCCATCATCGCCGAGGTGCATACAGACCCTGAGGGGTTGAACGCGGTCGAGGACTTTGGCGGATTAATGGAGGCTCGGGGTTTTCGAACCATTCGGTGGGATCGGAAGGTTGCCGGTCTATATGCCGGAGTTCATAGTCAGCAGACCCCCGCTCCCTGAGCCCGCTGCCCGCTGTCGCTGTTTGATGGCTCATGAATTCTCCCACGTCCCTGGTCAGCATCCTGGTACCGGCCTATAATGCCGCCCGGTATCTCCCGGAGTTGTGCCATTCCATACAGGCGCAGACTTACCCTTACTACGAGGTGCTCATCGGGAATGATGGCTCCAGCGACAACCCCGCGTCGGTTTTGGCCCCGTTTCTTCAGGACTCCCGGTTCCACCTATTGGAGTGGCGACCGAACCGGGGACTTAACGTGGCCTGGGCTACCTTGCTCTCCTCAATGAGAGGAGAATACTGGTGCTGCCCGGGCGCGGATGATGTGCTATATCCTTCGTTTTTGGAGAAGCGAGTGGAGGCTATTGAATTGAATCCGCAAGCCTGCCTGGTGCACGGGGCGCCGGAGCTGATCGATGAGTCAGGAGCCCCATTCCAAGACGGCCCCCACCCTCTGAAGTTGCCCCCGGAACTTCGTGCGCCCAGAAGTCTGGAAGTCCTCTTGCAGCATAACGTCGTCAACCAACCGTCCGCCCTGGTTCGGTCCAGCGTGACCCGGCAGTTACTGCCGTTTTGGCATTGGGAGTGGGCCTATTCACCCGACTGGTTCCTTTGGATTCTGCATGCGGCGGCGGGCTTCGATCTGCTGTGGGACGCGCGGACTCTAATCAAATACCGGGTCCACTCCACTTCTCTGAGCTTGGCACCCAAAATGGACCACGTGCGCCGGGCCGAGGTGCGGCTGGTGCCAGTAGTCGCTCTGCGCACAGCGGCGCAGTTCACGCAGTGGGGCGCACTGGGTTGGAGCCGCTGGGGCCGGACCCTTTACTGGCGATGGCTGCGGCAGGCGGCGGCGCTGAAGTCGCGAGGCGGACTGAAGCCGGAATGGACACAGATGGCCGCACACGCCTATTACGGTGGCAAGGGACGGAGGGTGTCTTTCTGGGCTGAGCTCACAAAGCACCTCGTGGGCGTGGTCGCAGCGGATGTCAGGCACGGGCGCGCTCAGAGCCGGCAGAGCTTCATCGTTTCAGGCCTGGCGCAGATCGAGGATCCGATCTTCCACTGAATTGAACGATTAAAGCAGGCTTCTGGCAGCACCCTTCCGCCCTCGTTCGCCGAATCAACTGCGTCGAGGGCCTTGACAGGAGTGGGGCAATGGGAAAGATTGGCAGGATTCAAAGGACAAACAGGACTAAGGCATGTATGGACAATGGGAAAATACAATTCGTGGATTTGGTCGCCCAGTACCAACAGATCAAGCCGGAGATCGATGTCGCCATGGCAAGGATTTGCGGGCGCGGCGACTTTATCCTGGGCGAGGACGTGAAGCAGTTCGAGCAGGAATTTGCGGCTTTTTGCAAAGCGCCGCACTGCCTGACGGTCGCCAACGGGACGGAGGCGCTACAACTGGCGTTGCTGGCCTGCGGCGTCGGTCCGGGCGACGAAGTCATCACTTGCACTCACACGTTTATCGCGACGGTCGTGGCGATTCATATGACAGGCGCGAAGCCGGTGCTGGTGGATTGCGATCCGCGGTTTTACAATATTGACGCCGCAGCGGTGGAACGCGCCATAACGCCCCGTACCAAGGCGATCATTCCGGTGCATCTGTACGGCCAGCCGGCCGACATGGACCCGATCCTGGAGGTGGCGCGCAAGCGCAAGCTCTATGTGATCGAAGACGCCTGCCAAGCCCACGGTGCGGAATACAAAGGGCGGCGGTGCGGATCCATAGGTGATCTTGCGGCGTTCAGCTTTTATCCGGGCAAGAACCTGGGAGCTTACGGAGACGGCGGGGCGGTGACGACGATGCGCGCGGACCTGGCGGAGCGAGTGTTTCTGCTGCGCAATTACGGGCAGAAGGTGAAGTACGAGCACATGCTCAAGGGATTCAATAGCCGGCTCGACACGCTGCAGGCGGTCGTGTTGCGGGTAAAGCTGCCCCGGCTGGAGAAGTGGAACGAAGCGCGCCGGCAGGCCGCGGCCAAGTATGATCGGCTGCTGGCGGGTAGCGGCCTGATGACGCCGAAGGTGGCGCCGTATGCCAAACCTGTTTATCACTTGTACGTAGTGCAGGTGCCAGACCGGAAGAAACAGCAGGCGGCTTTTGATGCGGCGAATGTGTCCCATGGGATCCATTATCCGATTCCAGTGCACTTACAACCGGCCTTTGCCGATTTGGGTTACAAGCCGGGCAGCTTCCCGGTGACTGAAGCGCTGGCGCCGAAGATTATTTCGCTGCCGATGTTTCCCGAGATCACCGACAGCCAGATCGAGCGCGTGGCCGGCGCGTGTTTGAAGTCCTGAAAGAGTCCTGGCTGACGGGTGAAGGACGATGACTTAGTCCTCTCATTTTAATCTGTGTCATCCGTGCCTGCTGTGGCTTGAACTGTTCATCTTGGGATGGAACACCATGGCAGTGGAAGCCGAGAGCTGTGTTGTGACAGGCGCCCACGGTTTTGTGGGCAGCCGGCTCAAGGGCCATTTGGAACGGGCAGGTTGGCGCGTCACAGCGTGGACGCGACAACCGGAACGTGGAACGGGAGCGGTCGCTTTTCACCTCGGCCAGGAAGTTGATCCCAGCCTTTTCAAGGGAGCCCAAACACTGGTGCACTGCGCTTATGATTTCGAGCCCCGACGTTGGGAGGAAATCGCCGCAATCAATGTCAACGGCTCGCAAAAGCTCCTTGCCGCTGCCCGGGCCGCTGGAGTCAGGCAGGTCGTGTTCATCTCCTCCCTTAGCGCGTTTGTCGGCTGCCAATCACTCTATGGCAGAGCGAAAATGGAGATCGAAGGCTTTGCCCGGTCCACCGGGGCGTTTGTGATCAGGCCCGGGCTGGTGTATAGCGACAATCCGGGCGGGTTGTTTGGCCGGCTTGTTTGCCAGGTGCGAAACGCGCGCTTCGTCCCGATCATCTGGGGTGGCCGGCAGGTGCAATACCTCCTACACGACGAGGACCTCGGCCAAGTGGTCCAGGCCTGTCTGGATGGCCGGGTGCCGGCTGAGATTGAGCCGATCACCGTTGCCCACGAGCAGGGTTGGGAGCTAAAGGAGATTCTTGCACAAATCGCACGGGGGCTGGGCAAACGCGTGAGGTTCCTGCCCGTGCCGTGGCAGCTTGCCTGGCTGGGCCTCAAGGGCCTTGAACTCGCGGGCGCGCGGCCCAATTTCCGCAGCGACAGCCTGATCAGCCTAGTTTACCAGAATCCGTGCCCTTCCTTCGCTCTGATGAGGTCGCTGGGGTTTCAGTGCCGGACGTTTCAATTGCCTGCTAACCTGTAAGCACAGGACTCCAACAACCAACAACCAACATCCAAAGACGGAAGCTATTGGATGTTCGATAACAGCGCGCCCTTGCGAGGCGACTTGCCGGCTCAATTGGCTTGGAGCCGGAAGAACCTGGGGGAAGCGCCAAGGGCGTTGGTATAGGGGTTCGTCGCGCCAGGCACATTTGCATAAGTGCCGTTGGCGACCGGAGCCGACTGCAACACAAACGTTGGATCAGCCCACGACAACACGACGTTGGCGCCGTCCCGGCGGATATGGAGAGGTATGGGCGAGACGCCGCTGAAGGGGTTGCCAAAAACGCTCATCAGGTCGAACCGGATGGTGCCGCCAGCGGAGTAGGAAGAGACGCTGCCGACATAATTGGAGTTGGTGTTGCCGATAGCGGAGGCTTCCCATTCGGAGACAATGCGGAAGGCGAAATCGGGGTTATTGTTGACCCCGGCGCGAGCCGACAGGTCGCTCGCGTAAAATACCCAGCCGTTGTTAGTGGAGGTCATGGTGAACAGGTCTCCATCGACGAAGGTGCGCCCATCGGTAGTGTATTGGAGCCGGGTGTATTTGCTGGCGGTGTCGCTGTGTTTCTGTTCCCAAGCCAGGAATATGTCTTGGTAGCCCAGCGTGCTGACTTTGAACTGCACGCCGGCGGTTCTGTTGCTGGTTCCCTGCGGCGGATAGGAGGAGGTGTTCCAACCGCTATTGGCGGCGCCCGGCGCGCCGGCCGGATCGGAGAACGTGCCAGAGGAGAAGACGGCGGTGGCGTGATTGAGCAGAGATGCGGCCCCCATGCCGGTGGAGGGATCGGGAGCGGTGGCGACCAGCGTGTTGGTAACGTTGAAATCCCAGCGGGCGAGGCTGGTTGCCGGTGTGGCGAGCAAAGTTAAGGTCGCCACGGCGCTGGTCGTATAGTTGACGGTGTAGTCATTGTTCCCGACGACCACTGAGTAACTGCCCTGGTTGGCGGCTTGAACATTCAGGACGTTGAGAGAGCTGAAGTTGGCACCGTCGATGTCGGTCCCGTTGAAGCGCCACTGGTAAGACAAAGGCATCCCCGTGCCGGAGGCTCCGACAAAGAAATTGGCGGTATCGCCGGCGATATTCGTGCGGCTCGCCGGCTGCGTGTTCACTGCTGGATCGATGATCGTGAGCACGGCAGCGGCGCTGGTGACGGACCCGACACCGTTGGCCACGAGCACGGTGTAACTGCCGGCGTCAGCCGCCATCACATTTGAGATACTCAGCGAAGGGGAAGTCGAGCCGGAGATCGAGCCGGGGTATTTGGGACCATCGGTTAAGGCCGCTCCATTCAGTTGCCATTGGTAAGTCGGCGCGCTGCCAGTGGCGGTGACCGTAAAGGTGGCCCTGGTGCCGGCGTTGTTGGTGAGGCTTAGCGGCTGGCCGGCGGGGTCGATGGCGGGCGCGGTGACCTCCGCGGTGACCGTGGTGAAGGCAATGCTGAGATCGTCAATAGCCAGCGCGTGGTCATTGCCGGTGTCGTTGATGTCAAGCCAGCGGAAGAAGATTTCCTGGCCGGGGAAGACAATGACGTTGGGCAAGAGCACTCCGGAGAAGACCTGGCGGTTCTCGGGGGCGTTGCCGTCCAGCGCTCCGGCCGTGGCGCCAACGGTTGGTGTGTTGAAGTTTAAGCTGGTGAAGGCGACCCAGACATTTGCGCCGGCGGCGTCCGAGCTGGTGATGGGATCGTTGCTGATGAAATAAGAGAAGGCCAGGGTTTGGGTCGCTGTGTTCCCGCCATTGCGCCACTGCTCGCCGGTGTAGCTGATGGTGATGTTGGTCATGGCCTGGGCAGTGTTGTTCTGAATCCGGACGCCGTAGGCGAAATTACCGGGGGTGCCCGAGGCCACGGAGCCCAGGGCGCGGTCGCTGACTGGGTTCACACCGGCGACGCCGAAGCTATAGAGCGCGCCGGTATTTTGAGCCCCGGAGCCGACGCGATATGTGCTAATGGCGCCGACTTGGGTCTTGGAAGCGTACCAGCCAGGGATGGTCGAATTATCCATCCAGTTGGTGTCGGCGGGCGGGGCGCCGGAGTTGGCTAAGGAATCGAAGTTCTGGGTGTAAGGCGAACCGGAGCTGACGAGGATCTGAGCTGAGCTTGGCTGGATCAGAAGGCTGACGTTGAAGCAGGCCACAAGCGCCACGGTGTGAAGCAGGATTCTTCGCATGGTATGTAACGGGGGCATTCTCTTGGACCCCTGAGACAGGGATCAAGAGGAGGATGTTGCGTTTAACTGTGTTGTCGATCTGGCGGGCGGCGGCGACCCGGCCGACACCGGCGTGAACTCTATTCTATTCTGGCGGTAATTGTGAGGTTGATGGCGGTCTCTTTCAAGCTCAAACTGGTAGCGGCAGTCCCGAGGCGTGGTTTGCGATTGAACTAGGCGGGTGATCTCGCGAGATTGGGGACTTTGTGAAGGCCCGGACGTGGAACTTGCCGAGTAAAGGGGTGATTTGCCTGGCCCTCGGGCTGATCACTCTGGCGGTCTTCGTGCCCTCACTTACCCACGAATTCCTGGCTTACGATGACCAGGTGTATGTCACTGAAAACCCCCACGTCCAGGCGGGATTAACCTGGCTGGGGATGGAGTGGGCCTTTAGAAGCTCTGCGGCCAGCAATTGGCACCCGGTGACCTGGCTTTCCCATATGCTGGATTGCCAACTCTATGGCTTGAGACCCGCCGGCCATCATTTGACTAATGTGCTCTTGCACACCGCCAACTGCCTGCTGCTCTTTGTGGTGTTGAGCCGGATGACGGGGGCAATGTGGCGGAGCGCTTGTGTCGCGGCGTTGTTTGCCTGGCACCCGCTCCATGTGGAGTCGGTGGCGTGGGTGGCGGAACGGAAGGATGTGCTGAGCACGTTCTTCTTCCTGCTGACGCTCGGAGCGTATGGCCGATACGCCGAGGTCCAAAGCATCAAGGCGCGGGATGGGAGAGATGGAACAAGGGATGGGAGGAATGGGACCGGAACGAGCAACACGCCCCGGACATCACGCATCACGCATCACGCATCACGTTTCACGTTTCACGCATCACTCTTCTACCTTCTTTCCCTGTCGTTCTTCGCCCTGGGTCTGATGAGCAAGCCAATGGTCGTGACGCTGCCGTTCGTGCTCTTGTTGCTCGACTACTGGCCACTCGGAAGGAGTGCGGAATCAGACGGATCGCATGTCCAATGGGAGGCGGCAGGCTGGACGCGCCTGGTAGCGGAGAAGATTCCGTTTCTGGCGCTAAGCGCGGCTTGTTGCGTGTTGACCGTTTGGGCCCAGCAGGGAAGTTACTCGGTTGTATCTGTGGCGGGGCTTCCACTTTCCCGGCGAATCCCCCATGCGCTCGTGGCCTATGTGCATTACCTCGGCGCAATGGCTGTGCCGCGCCACCTGGCCGCGCACTACCCTTACCCAACAACTACATCTGCGGCTGCCGTTGCGGGGGCGGGGGTTGTACTGGCGTTGTTGTCCCTCCTTGCGTGGCGATTCGCCATGCGCCGTCCTTACCTGCTAGTAGGGTGGCTTTGGTATCTGGGGACGCTGGTGCCAGTCATCGGCCTGGTGCAAGTGGGAGATCAGGCCTGGGCGGACCGCTACACGTACCTGCCGTTGATAGGCGTGTTCCTAGCCATTGTCTGGGGTGTGGCCGACCTGGCACAAGAGTCGGGTGCCGGGGAGGGAGCTCGGACAAATGCGGGACGCGTCGTGCCGGCTGGGGTGGCGGTTGCGGCGGGATTGGCGCTGTTGGCTTTGACTTCTATTCAACTCCGTTATTGGAAGGACACGCGCACACTCTTCGAGCACGCGGCGCAAGTGACCTGGCACAATGGGCGGGCGATCACCGTCCTGGGCAGCTTGCTGGCCAAGGAAGGCAAGCTGCAGGAGGCGATGAGCTTCTACGCTGAGGCCCTGCGCTACCAACCAGACAATCCGGAAGCGCATTTCTTTCTCGGCAACGCCCTCGAGCAGGAGGGCAAACTGGACGATGCCGTCGCCGAATACACGCGGGCGTTGTGGTTCAAGCCGCTCCAGGAAAAGACGCACCTTGCCCTGGGGATGGTTCTCGCCAAACAAAAGCAATACGAGCCGGCTGCGGGGCACTACCGGGCGGCGCTGGCAATTAATCCGGAATCCGCCATCGCGCACAACAACCTGGCGCGGCTCGGGCACAGCCAGGGGCGGATGGCTGAAGCGATGGAACAGTACGAGGCGGCCCTCAAACTCAACCCAGAGCTAGCCCAGGCCCACAACAATTTGGGGGTCTTGCTGCTGCAGCAAGGCCGGCTGGACGAGGGTGTAGGCCACTTGCGCGAAGCGGTGCGGCTTCTTCCACGGGATGCCGAATCCCAGTACAACCTGGCGCTGGCTTTGAACCAGCAAGAGAATTGGAAGGAGGCCGCAGTGATCTTTGCGAGCCTCGCCCCCGGCGGACCGAACGATTCCAAGCTGCATTGCGAGTACGGCCTGGCGCTGGCGCATCTTGGGCAGACCCGAGAGGCGATGAGCCACTACGCGCGCGCCTTGCGGCTCCAGCCGGATTACCCCGAAGCCCTCGAACGGCTGGCTTGGATTGCGGCCACGGACCCGCGGCCTGAGCTGCGGAATGGGACGGAGGCGGTAAACATGGCTCAGCGAGCCTGCGAACTCACGGCGAATAAACAAGCCCGGTGCCTGGCCACTTTGGCCGCTGCCTACGCCGAAGCGGGGCGATTTACTGAGGGGATCAGCACGGCGGAGACGGCGGAGCAACTCGCCGCCAGCGCAGGTCAGAAGGAGGTGACTGCCAAATGCATCCGCTTGCTCGAGACCCTCAAATCAGGAAAACCGTGGCGGGAGGCGCCTTAAGGATAACCCTATCGGTCCATCCAGTTCCAAATAATGTTCGGATTCAAGGGCTCGCCAGAGCTGGTCTGGCCGCCCGCGATATTTGTCACGCTGTTGATCTTGTAATAGTAGGCGTGGCCGTCGCAGAAATTCATTACTGTGCCCAGATCATGGCGTATCCCGATGCTCCGGTAACGGTTCGCTGGGTTGACGGAGTTGTAGCCAGGCGAGCCGTTGACAACCTCGGTCACCGGGTTGAAAACGACATCAAACATCAGGACGGTGGCGGTTGGCTTCGGAATGCTGGCCAGCTTGGGCATCCAACTCGGGTAATCGGTTCCCTGCTTGAGATCAATATTATCGGCATAGCTGAAGAAGCCACCAGCTCCGCCTCCTTGCAGGGCGGCGTAGTCGGAGGCGCTCATCATGGCGCTGGGGCAGTGCCAGATCTTCGAGCCGTTACCGGATCCGGGGAAGGGCATCTTCTTGCGGGGATCGCCGCCGGGCAGGTGATAATAATAAGTGAGCCCCTTTTCATTCATATAGGGGGTCACGCAATTGAACCAGGCGGCTGGGTCATCCGGTGTTCCGCTGGGAGGGGTGTTTCCTCCAGACATGTAGGTCTTCGCGCTTCCCATGCCATCACAGGCCAGCGCGTCGCCGTTATCACTGGCATACATATACTGCCCCAGTCCCCACTGTTTGAGGTTCGACACGCAATTGATCTTCTGTGCCTTGGCTTTGGCCTTGGCCAGCGCCGGCAGCAACAGCGCGGCAAGTATCGCGATAATCGCGATTACCACCAACAGTTCGATCAAGGTGAACGCCCTGGTCGCTGGGATTGTCTTTTCATACGCTTTACAAATAGCACAGTACAATTTCCATCCGCTTCCATTTTACCCCCGGCAGGTCAAAAAGTGCAAGCGGCGGTGTTGGCTTTTTAATCGGTAAACAAGGATTAAAAAGCGCTCCGGACTACCAAAGCCCCGGGCGCCTGGTTGCTTAGAATCGGCGCGGCATTTTACGGACTGCTGATCCGGTAGAAGGTCTGGGTGCTCAACAGCGCGTTGGTGTGGGTGTACATGCCGGCGGTCGTGTTAAAGGCCAGGCTTGTCAGCGGAAGATACGGGCCGGTGACGTTGGTAGCCGCCAGCACGGTGTACGAATAAGCGCCGCGCGTGGCAAGGGTGTACGGCACCGCCGTCCACTTGAGGACGACGTTGTTACCGGAGGTGGTGGCTGTCAAGTCTGTGACGGACGGGGGCGGGTTGGTTTGGACGTCGCCAATCCGCGTAACATCGAGCTCATAGCCCGAAGGGCCATAGCCCCCGGACTTATACTGGGTCAGGACGCCCGTGACGGTATAGGCGAACCGAGTCGTGAGGGTCTGGTTCCATAGGTCCTGGTCGTAGCTCGGGAAGTAAACGTTGAACGCCGCCCCTCCGCCCGCGTTGGTGACATAGGTGTTCAAGTAGCTCGTGCCGATGGAAGGGACGATAGTAAACCACACGTTGGTGAGCATGCCAATCCTGCCCTCGAAGTTGGTCTCCATCAAGCTGGCGTTGTTGGTCTCAGGCAACGAGAGAACAACGGGAGCTGGCAGGAGGAGGTTGGTATTGCTGGTAACCGTGTAGAACTCATTGGGGTTCCCCGCGGTAATGTCTAATTCGAGGGCATTGTTGTACATTGACAGGGTCCCGCAAGCGGCAACGATATCGCCCATTTGCGGCCGGAAAGTGCTGTCGCCGGTGACGAACAAATCCAGGCCGCCGGTGGCGTCCTGAATGTAGTACGAGGCCGTCGTACCGCCGGTAAGGTTGGTGTAAACTGTAACCACGGCGTTGCTGATGGCAAAGAGGCTAGTGGTGTCGGTTACCTGCCAGGTGTTGGTATCTTCCAGGCTGCGAAGGTAGGCGATACTGACCGCGCGCACCGGTTGGATTGCCACCGCAACCGAGGCGTTGGTGGTGTTGTAGGGCAACCCGGACGCGCCACTCGTCACGGTCAGCACATAGGTGCCAGCTTCGTTAGTACTCACGCCAGTGACGATCAGGGTGGCCATCTGCGAACCAGACACGACGCTGGCATCGCCGGGATTGCCCGTCGCTGGCAAGCCATCGGTGAGCGGGTTGCCGTTGAGAGTCCACACGAAACTCAAGGGGCCGGAGCCATAGACTGCCGAGGGCAAGGTCAATTTTGAGCCCAGGGAAAGGTTGGCGGTGGCCGGTGGTTTTGAGGTAAAGGTTGGCGGAGTGGGGGTGGTGTTCACCGAAATGTAGAAGTTGCTCCCGCTTAGGGCGCCCTGGGCGCCCGCATTGGTCACGGCGCAGAAGTAATTCCCGGTGTCCGAGCCGCTCGTATTGGCAACCAGATAGGTCTGGCTATTGACGCCGACCGGATTGGTGGCGCCGCCGGAAATCTGGTACCACTGGTATGCGAGCTCGCCGCCCCCAACGCTGGTGGCAAACACTTCCAAAAGGGCCGGGTTGCCGGCGTAATTGGTCACCGTGTTGTAGTTGGTGGCGACGAGCACCGGACTAGTGGCGGCCGTGTTGGTCATCACGTCGGCGAAACTGAGGCCGACCGCGATATCGCGGATGTCCACCGTGCCGCCGCCGGTTCGCTGGCGGAAGAGCAGGCCGGCGAGACCATTGGCCGCAGCGCCAATGTCGCCGGTGGGACCCGTAGTGTTGCCGATGTCGCTTTCGGAAGCAGGGTTCACCCAGAGCGTGGCGGATGCGTTATCGATGTCATACTTCAAAACCACCTGGTAATCGATGTTCTTCACCAGGTCGATCGGCACGTAGAGGATGCTCGGCCCGCCGCCCTGGGCAGGATCACCCGCGGCATTGGCGACACCGTAACGGAAGGTGAGGGGAGTTGTGCTGGTAAACGGATAGACGTTGGTGTTGCCGATCTCGAAGACGCGGCCGCGGAAGTCAAAGCCGTTGTCTTTGACCAGGGGCGGGTTGTTGGTATCGGCATTATTGAAGGCCGCAAAGTAAGTTCCCGCTCCCGCGGCGGGAACGTAATTGGCGTTGGCAATGAAGCTGGCGTAAAGAACGCCGCTGTAATAGACATTCGTGGTGGCGGGGTCAAACAGCCGCATAATGTATTCGGAGTTCAGACCGTTGATGCGCAGCCGTTTGCCGTTCACTGCCGCACCCGAGGTATAGGTGTTCGTGACGATTAACGCATCCGTCGCCGTCAGGGATCCAGGCAAATGGGGGAACCAGAGGCCGGCCGAGTTAGTCGTAATGCAACCGCCGGGATAATTCGTGATCACATCATACCAGATCGGGTCGGCTGACGCAGCAGCGGTGGCCAGGGACATCAATAAGGAGACGAGCAGGGCTTTTCTCATAGAATCACAACCAAATCTCTTCGATACTTTGCAGCGAACAGGTCCGAAGCTTTCCTCTGCCGAAAGACAGTCGGCGCACCCGTTCGAAACCCGATCGCTACACTACGTTACAATTCACCTTAGCGTAAAAACCTGAATGCCCGGGTGCAAGAACTTCCGGTGTTAAAGTTATTAACATTCTGGCAACAGTTTGGTGACAAAGTTGTTCACGGCCTGGCAAATGCGTCATGGCAAATCTGGAAGTCAGCCAAGGGATTCCGTTCCTGCATGGCGGGGAATTTGTGGGTAAAAGCAGCCGATAGAAGGCCGCGGAATGGAAGGGGCCAGGACCCCATCGGGGCAGCCCCGTTTCCACGCTGGGGCCCCGTTCTGATCCTCCGGGAATTCCAGAAGCCACCGCTGCGGCCAAGGCAGGAGATAGCCACGGCAGAGCCAACTGCAGGCGTGTACAATACAGGGAGTATACAGGGGGTATACAGGGGCTAGAGCACCTGCTTGGGAGGTGCTAGGGAGGTGCTTGGGACCGATAAGCCACTCCAAAGCGCCCGGCTCCAGGATCTGAGGCGGGAGGAAGACGCAGTAACCACGGACGGAACGCCGCGCTTTCGAGAGTGGCGGCGGCGCTGGTTGAGGACAGTGACGACCCGAGCGCAGGCTGTTTTGGTTTGCGAAGCCTTTTGGGTTGGAGGATATTCTCCGGGCTCAAATCCTGACTCTGATGAACTCGTTACGGCACGTCCTTCTCTGGTTCTGGCTGCTGGTCTGCTGGCGGGCGAACGCGGCGGGGACGGGGGAGGATTGGCCGATGTTTCGAGGCGGGCCAGCGCTGGCGGGCGTCGCCGGGGGCAGTCTGCCGGAACGGTTGGAATTGCTCTGGACTTTCAAGACGGGCGGCCCGGTCAAGTCCTCCGCAGCCATCGTTCAGGACCGGGTCTTTATAGGCTCGGACGACGGCAACGTTTATGCCCTGGGCCTGGCGGACGGCAAGAAGGTCTGGGCCTTCAAGACAGGGGGCGGAGTTGAGTCCTCGCCGCTCGTGATGGAGGGCAGGCTGTATGTGGGTTCGAGCGATGGTTTCCTTTACTCGCTGGAGGCCTCGACCGGCAAACAACTCTGGAAATACGAGACGGGCGATAAGATTCTCGGGGCACCGAATTGGGTCAGGCAGGGAACCGGGAGTGGGGCGGACGTCTCGTCTGCAACGCCGGGCACTCCGCCTGCGGGGGAGAGTTCGGGAGCGGGAGGCAAGGTGGGCAGGCGAGACGCCCGCCCCACTGCGGTTCTGGTGGGCAGCTATGACTTCAAGCTGCATTGCGTGGACGCCGGGACTGGCCGGAGCAATTGGGTTTATGAGACCGGCAATTACATCAACGGATCGCCTGCGGTGGACAACGGCCAAGCCATCTTCGGGGGCTGCGACGGGCTGCTGCACGTGATCTCGCTGGCGGAGGGCAAGCAGGTGAAGGAAATCGAGGCCGGCGCCTACATCGCCGGATCGGCGGCAATGGCGGATGGCCGCGCCTATTTCGGCCAGTATGAAAACGAGTTCCTTTGCGTGGATTTGCAGGCGGGCAAGAAGGCGTGGACGTTCCACGACCGGGACTTCCCGTTCTTCTCTACTCCGGCAGTGACGAAAGAACTCGTCGTCTTCGGGGGGCGCGACAAGCTGCTGCACTGTGTGAAGCGCGAGGATGGCCAGCCGGTGTGGGGTTTCGCCACGCGCGGCAAGGTGGACAGCTCACCGGTGGTTTGCGGGAACAAGGTGGTGGTGGGGTCTGATGACGGGTGGCTATACCTGGTGTCGCTGGACAAGGGCAAGGAGCTTTGGTCGTATGAAATCGGACAGGCCATCGAGAGTTCGCCGGCGGTGGCGCGGGCCAAAGTGGTGATTGGGGCCGACGATGGAGGCGTTTACTGCTTTGGCAAGACTAACGCGGTCAAGCAAGTTGAGTGAGCTGGCTGGGGCCGAACGGGTCCGTCGGCCGATGTACGGCTGCTGGTCTGGCGGCGCCTTCGAAAATGGGGCCGCATGCTTGTGGTACACAAGAAGCGCGCAAGGCTGGCCTTGCGCGCTAATGGAGTAAGGTTGTAATGAACGGCTAGCAGATGCGCTGGCGCCTGATCAGGAGACCCACAACGCCCAGACCGACCAGGGCGAGCGTGGAAGGCTCGGGAACCGAGGTAATCGAGAAAGGCGTCATTTCGGGACTAAAGGTTCCGCTCTGGGACAAGAATCCAGTGACATTGACCGTTCCGGTCGGGATCGGCGTGCCACCCAGTGCGCCGCAAGTAGAGTAAGACGAGGCCCAGACATACAGCTCCATAATATTGCCGTCACTGTCTTTCATGTAGAGAGCCGTGTTGGCGTGAGTGGCGAAGTTGCCCGAGACGGGAACGGTGGCACCTGAATCGGTGTACAAAGTGACGTTGTCAATCGTCAGGAGGGTACCGGCCAGGCTTGACGGAAGCGTCCCAGTGCCGCTCGCGGTCGCAATGGGAATCGTGGTGATGGGGACCCCGAACCCCGGGTTGCCCGAAGAACTCGCGCTGATAGCGGTCACCGTGGCGATTTCCGGAATCTGATGGTACGGAGAGAAAGTGCCCGAAACGGTGATGGCATCACCCACGGTGGGCGTGTAACCCAAACCGGAAAGGCTGCCGAAGATGTCGAGCGACCCGGACGCATCCTGAGCCAAAAATGAATAGTTAGCGTAAGTGTAACCATCAAGGGTGCCTGGCGCCGACAGGATGGCGGTGACGACCGGACTCGAGTCCAGCGTGATTAAGGTCCCGCTGGGTTGAGATAATATTGTCGAGATGTCGCTGGCCAACACGTTTGCGCCCAGCGAAACGATCGCGGACGCAATGGCGCCCGCCAAGAATGCACGGTTTGTTTTCATAAGTTAGGGTTTTCGATTATTGCTTAGCTCAAATGACACTGCTTTTCATCAAGAGAACATGTCCACAATAAGGCAAGCTCGTAAGGGCACCTGCACTCATTGCGGTTCTTATACTGACCCGAATTGGATCAAGTATGGGGGTGCCGGTCAAGCCGGTTCTTCAAGAATCGTCGTCGTCACACAAATGTCACAAAGGTTGCCTGGTGGTCCTTGGGTAACTCACAGCTAGTGGATGTGGTTTAGGCATCGCCGCGCAGGAGTTTGGTTTCGCCCGGAGGAGCCAGGGTCCAATTGTCCGCAGCGGCTTGACGCATGGGAAGGCGCGGAGCAATCTCCATCGGTGAACTTGCTCCAATTAACGCCCGGCGCCGGCGCGATGTACTGCGGGGGATGTCTTCGTGATAATGCGCTGGTCGCCGCGCTGCGCAAGCTGGGCCACCAGGCCCTGATGGTGCCGCTCTACCTGCCGCTGACGCTGGATGAGGAGGACCAGAGCGCCGGCACGCCGGTTTTCTTCGGAGGCATCAATGTTTACCTGCAACAGAAGACGGCGCTGTTCCGGGGAGCGCCGGGCTGGCTACACGATTTGTTTTCATCGCGCCGATTGCTGACCTGGGCGGCGGGCAAGGCGGCGAAGACCCGGCCGGCGGACCTGGGGGAGTTGACGCTTTCCATACTGCGCGGCGAGGCGGGAAACCAAGCGAGGGAAATCGAGGAACTCATCGCCTGGCTTAAAGCCCAGCCGAGGACGGACGTGATTACCTTGTCCAACGCGTTGTTGATCGGCATGGCGCGCCGTCTCAAATCCGAGTTGCACGTCCCGGTGGCGTGCGCCCTGCAAGGCGAGGATTCTTTCCTCGACTCCCTGCCCGAGAGCCATCGCGCGGCTTGCTGGCGGACGCTGGCCGAGCGGGCGGCGGAGGTGGACCTGTTCATTGCGCCAAGCCGGTATTTCGGAAACCTGATGCGCGAGCGGCTCGGCTTGCCCGCAAATCGCGTGCGGGTGGTTTATAATGGAATCAATCTGGAGGGCTACGCGGTCGAAGGCCAGAAGCCAGATGGCAGATGGCAGATGGCAAATGGCAAAGAGAGCGGCGTTTCGACACTGGGATTCTTTGCGCGAATGTGCCCGGAGAAGGGGCTGGACACGCTGGTCGAAGCCTACGTGCTGTTGCGGCAGCGAGGTCGGGTGGGGCGACTCAAGCTGCGCGTGGGCGGCAGTTGCGGGCCGGCGGACGCGGCGTTCGTGGATTCACTGCGCGAGCGGTTGCGGGTCAGCGGTCTATTGGGCGACGTGGAATTCGAACCGAACCTCGACCGCGCCGGCAAACTGGAGTTCTTGCGCTCACTTTCCGTGTTCTCGGTGCCGGCGCGTTACGGAGAGGCTTTCGGCCTCTATGTCATTGAGGCGATGGCGGCGGGCGTGCCGGTGGTGCAACCTCGGACTGCGGCATTTCCTGAACTAATCGAGGCGACCGGGGGAGGGGTGCTCTGCACGGCGGGAGACGTGCCGGTGCTGGCGGAGGCGGTCGAAGATATGCTGCTGAATTCAACGCGCGCACGCGCGTTGGGGGAAGCCGGGCGGCGCGCGGTGTTCCAAAGATTCAGCGCCGAGGCCATGGCGCGGGCGACACTGCAGGTGTACGCCGAGCTGGTTGGGAAAGCGGCTTGAAGGATTGCTTCATGCAGCCGCTGCATAAAGGCGCATTCCGCTGGCCCCATGCAGCGGGGCAACCCAAAGAACTCACGCGGCCAGGCTTCGCCTTCATTACGCCCGGAACGCTTCGGGCGGGGGGCTTTGATTGACGACCAGCCAGTAGTAGCCGAGGTCGCGGATGATGGTTTGGAACTGGTTGAAGTCGATCGGCTTCTGGATGTAGCTGTTGACGCCCAGCCAGTAGCCCTCGACCATGTCGCGCTGCTCGCGTGACGACGTCATTACCACCACCGGGACCGCTTGGGTGCGGGGATCACTCTTAACCGCCTTCAGTACTTCCAGGCCGCTGACTTTCGGCAACTTCAAGTCCAGCAGGATAACCTTGGGCGGGCCATTCTTGGTTCGGTGGGCGTAGGCCCCGCGGGCAAACACAAAATCCAGCGCTTCTTCGCCGTCCCGGACGACGTGGATCTTGTTCGCCAGCTTGTGCTTCCGAAGGGCCAGCAGCGCTAGTTCCACGTCATTCGGATCGTCCTCGACCAGCAGAAGTTCCACCTCGTTGTTGCTCATGCGGCCATTTCCCTTTGTTCCGGATCCGGCGCCTGTTCCAACCCAGCGACGGTGAAATAGAAAGTCGCCCCCCGATCAACCGCCGCTTCGGCCCAGATGTGCCCGCCGTGCTTGCGCACGATCCGGTCCACTGTGGCCAGGCCTACGCCGGTGCCCTCGAACTCCTCGGCCCGATGGAAGCGCTGGAACACGCCGAACAGCTTATCCGCGTATTTCATATTGAACCCGACGCCGTTGTCGCGGACGAAGAGGGCGCTGTCGCCGTTCTTCTTGAGGTAGCCGACTTCGATAACGGCCACGGGGCGGGGGCGGGTGTATTTGACTGCATTGGATAAGAGGTTGGCGAACACCTGCTTCATCAGGCCAGGATCGCACTCGATGGCGGGCAGCGGCAGGATGTGCCATTCGAGCGTGCGGCCTGCGGTCTCTTCTTTAAGGTCAGCCAGCACCTCATCGACGAGCCCGCCCAACGGGGTGGGTTGCCGCCGCAACTCCTGCCGGCCGATGCGCGCCAGGTTCAGCAAATCATCCACCAGCAGGCTCATCTTGCCGGTGCTGCGGCGAATGTTCTGCAGATAATGCGCGGCGCCCTGCGGCAGCACCGCCGCGCAATCCTCCTCCAGAATCTTCGAGAACGCGTCGATGTGGCGCAGCGGCGCCCGGAGATCGTGGGCCACCGAGTAGGTGAACGATTCCAACTCATTGTTGGCTGCGGTAAGCTCGGCGGTGCGTTCCTCGACGCGCTGTTCGAGCTCGGCGTTCAGACGCTGGATCTGCTCTTCCGCGCGCTTGCGCTCGGTAATGTCGCGCAGGATAACCGTGTAAATCTGTTGCCCGCCGACCTCGATGTGCGAAATCGATGCCTCGATGGGGAACTCCTCGCCATCCGCGCGCAGGCCGGAGACGGGCTGCAAATTGCCCATCGCCCGGCTGGTGGCGCCCGTGCGGCCAAACGCGGCCAGGTGCCCTCGGTGCGCCTCGCGAAACCGCTCCGGAATGAACCGGTCGAGCGGTTGCCCCAGGGCTTCCCTGACCGGGCAATGGAACATCTTCTCCGCCGCGGCATTGAAGATCGTGATGCGCTGCCTGGCATCCACGCTTATGATGGCGTCCATCGCCGACCCAATAATGCCGGAGAGGCGGGCGCGGTTTTCCCGCACTTCGCGCTCCGCCCGCTTCCGTTCGGTGATGTCGCGCGCGATCGAGGAGCTGCCAATGACTTCTCCACACGGATTCCGGATCGGGGACACGGTGAGCGAGACCTCGATAGTCTGGCCGTCCTTGCAGACGCGCACCGTCTCGAAATGACGGATGCCGCCGCGCTTGACCTCTTCCAAAATGCGCGCTTCCTCCTCGGGGCGGTCCGGGGACTGGAGCAGCGTGATGGGCTGCCCGAGAATTTCCGCCGCGTTATAACCGTACATCCGCTCCGCGCCAGCGTTCCAGCTCAATATTCTGCTGTCCATGTCTTTGCCAATGATGGCGTCGTCGGACGATTCCACGATCGCCGCGAGCAGGGAGCGGATCTCTTCGTTTTGACGCAGCGCCTCCGTCTGCTCCTGGATGCGGGCGAGCATCCCGTTGAAAGCGTCGGTCAGCAGACCCGTTTCGTCCCGGCTGAGCTTTCTCGCGCGGATGGAATAATCGCCGCGCTCGGTAACCGCCCTGGCCACTTCCGCCAGCGCGCGGATTGGGCGTGTGATCCGCCGCTGCAGGCCGTTGGAGATGACCAGCGCCACCAGGATCGAGCCGAACAAAACGAGCAGTGCAACACCGCCATAGAAGCGCAGCCGGACGTACAAGGGGTGAAGGTCGGATTTTAGATACAGTGTCCCCACCCGCACTCCGCCCTCAGTAACCGGCTCGAGCAGAATCACGCGCCCGCCTTCGTGCCGGTAGCCGCCTTGCCCGGGCACCAGCGGAAAGGCACTCACAGGCGCCAGCATGGGATAGCGGGCAAACAGATTGCCTTGGCCGTCGTAAAGCGCCGCTGCCACAATGCGCGGGTCGGCGCGCAGCGAGGCCAGGGTTGCCCGGGCGTCCCTTTCGTCCCGCTGCACCAGCGCCGCAGTGCTGTGGTCCGCGAGGATCGCCGCCGTCGCCGACAGGCTGTGGACCAAGCTCTGGCGGTAGGTGACCAAGTCATAAACCGTAAAGGCCGCCGTTGTCAGTAGCAGCACCGCCACGGTGGTCAGCATGATGACCGCCATCGTCTTGCACTTGATCGATTGATCCTTAAATCTCATTTGTCAGTGGCTAATATACACCATAAAACACCTCAATGAAGGGCTGGTCATCGGGCGGCAGGGCAGGCGGAAGATCCGGGCCTATCCGACAGGCGGATACCTGTTGAGTTTTTAATTGGCCCTGCGACAATATGTGCCAGGCGCCGATGTTGCGCCCGAAACTGCAGTTGCTGCCAACTATGAAGCTTACATTGAATCGTCGCTCGTTTCTTAAGCACAGTGCGCTGGCCGCCGGCGCGGTGTCCGCAGGTCGGCTCCTGCCTGTCCCCAATCTTCTCGCCGCTCCGGCCCCGGGTGGCAAACTCAATGTCGTCCAGATCGGCTGCGGCGGGCGCGGCATGTACCATCTCGACTGGCTGGTGACCCAAAGCAAAGACAATCTAGTGGCCATCGTGGACGCGGACGAGAAGAACCACGCCAAGGTAAAGCGGTGGCTGGAGGGCAAGGAGCAGGACACGGCCAAACTGCAGGTCTTCACCGATTACCGCGTGATGTACGACAAGATCGGCAAACAGATCGACGCCGTCTTCATTGCCACGCCCAACCATCACCACACGCCGGCTGCCATGCTCGCAATGCAGCTCGGCAAGGCCGTGTATTGCGAAAAGCCGCTCACCCACGACATCGCCGAAGCGCGCAAACTGCGCGCCATGGCCCGTGAGTCCAAAGCCCCCACTCAAATGGGCAACCAGGGCCACTGTGAGGAAGGTTATCGCCGGCTCTGTGAGTTCGTCTGGGGCGGCGTAGTCGGCAACATCAAGGAGACCCATAGCTGGACCGACCGGGCCAATGGCGGCGCCGGGCCGCGCCCGCCCTCGCTGCCGGTGCCCGAGGGCATGCACTGGGATTCCTGGATCGGGCCGGCCCCCTACCGCGATTACCACAAGGGGTTACACCCGCACGATTGGCACGACTGGTATGACTTCGGCAACGGCTCGATTGGCAACATGGGCTGCCACGTGCTGGACGGCGTGTTTTGGGCGCTCAAGGTCGAGCACCCCACGAGCGTCGAGGCCGAGGAAATCCGCGGCGGGAGCAACGAGATGTATCCGACCGGCAGCCGCGTTCGCTGGGACATTCCCGCGCGCGGCGACATGCCACCAGTAAGAGCCTACTGGTATGAAGGCTTCAAGAAGGACGCGAACGGCAACCCTGCCGACGACCCCAAAGCCGCCAAGGGCGATGGCAGAAACTTCCCGCCGCTGCTAATAGAATTGCAGAAGCAATACCCCGATGAAGAGATGGACCGGCCAGACAGTGGGACACTTTACGTCGGGGAGAAGGGCATCCTCTATACCGGCACGTATGGCGGCAAGATGCACATCCTCCCCCTGGAGAAAATGCAGCAGATAACTCAGCCGCCCCGGACTCTGCCGCGCGTGAAGAACAACAACATCATGATGGACTTCCTCGACGCCTGCCGTGTCGGCAAGACCGAGACCGCTGCCAGCTTTGACTACGGCGCTCAGTTGACCGAATTCACCTTGCTCGGCAACCTGGCCCAACATGCCGGCGTGGGTAAGAAAGTAGAATGGGACGGGCCCAATATGAAGGTCACCAACTTGCCCGAGCTCAACGAGTGGTTGAAGCGCCCGTATCGCAAGGGCTGGCCGGCCTGAGGCTAGAGTGGCACGGCGTGACCGGGTGACTCGATAGCGACATAGACCACTTCGGCCTGGGTCACCCGCACGTTCTCATGCGGCGCCAGGCCGCGGCGGGCTTCCACCGTCACGCGGACGGTGACCGAGGTGGTGCCAATTTTCACGGTCTCGGTGTAGAAGCTCACGAGGTCACCCACGAAGACGGGGGCAATGAACTTTACCTCGTGCATCGCGACGGTCACGAGCATCTTCTCCGAATGCCTGCGCGCCTCCATGGCGCCCGCCACGTCAATATGACTCAGGATGATGCCGCCAAAAATGGTGCCCATGGGGTTAGTGTCGCGAGGCATCATCACGACCCGAATGGCGGGCTCCAGCTTGCCTGGCTTGGTCATAAGCCCATAATGACAGGTTACCGAGCCATTGCCAGCCGAGAACAGGGGGTATCCTTGGGCTTTATTCTTCACCCTCCCTTCCGCGCTTCGCAGGCACCTCTTTCAGATGGTGATACTCCGGCGATACTGCCAGGTGGGAGAACTGAGGGCACCTTCAGCCGCCACAACTCACCAGGCTGCCTGAGGACTGAGCAGGCTGGCCGGCCGAACCGCAATTGCGCTGCTCCCGCTGCTTCGAGTAACGCGCGACACCGGGCCTTGAGCCACAACGCGCCCGGGGTCCCAAGCTGGGCGTAGCTCGTTCAGGCGGAAACATCGTCTTCCCCGGTCCCATTCGCATGCCTGCCCCGAACCCAGGAAAGTGACCAACCGTTGCAGTTTGAAGCCCCTAACACCAGAAACGCCGGAAAAAGCACTATTACTGGTATGTCCACCGCGGCGTTTGACCCCACAGGTGGTGTGCCGCAGCCGGCCCCGTTTCCAATTCCCAAATCCGTCCTTCCAGACCCGATTGCGGACCCAGGCACTGGCCACCGCAGCCCGGACCCGCGTACAAGTGTCAGGACACTTGCATAACGCGGTAGAAGCACGATTGGGCGAGGCTGGCCACGTTGCTCACGGTCACGGTTCCGCCTGTGCTTGGGAGGTCCACGGCGCCCGGAACATCGACCCAGGCCCCAACCGGATAATTGGTAGCGATTTGTAACGTATGCAGCAGGTACGAGCCGCCGCACCTACTGATAAGCACGGCGCCGCCCACTGCCTGCGGTGGCGCCAGGGTAATGACTGGCGGCTCGGAGTCAGCCGGGTAAGCGTACTTGGCCCACGGGGGAGTTCGTTGTCAACGCCACCAGGTTAGTGCCTCGCGCGCTCGCCCGCCAGATGGCGCCCACATAGACGCTGGCCTTTTTTAGGTGTTTACAAGCTTCAGCTAATTTGATAGCGGAATGGCATTACTGTGCATAGCGAGACGCTGACACCGTTCAGCCAACGCCCCGCCCGCAGCACAAGCTCTTAAGCGAATGAACCTGTGCTTGGTTTTCCTTCTTGGGAAGGGAAAGCCGGCGTGAGGTTTTGTCCGGTCCATCGAAGGCCAGAACGCAGGAACATTCACAGGAGCGATAGCAGCACTGTATCGGGAGATTGGTTTTGGCCTCAAAGCCCGAGCCGCCAACAGGAATGCCGCCACCGATGCCATGAGGATTGATGTTCCGAATGGTCAGGAGCCCCTGGAACGAGGCGAACTTCGGCCCGCCGAAGAACTGTTGCCGCTGGTGTACGACGAGTTGCGCAAACTGGCTGCGCACAAAATGGCCCAGGAGGCGCCCGGCCAGACGCTCCAACCTACCGCCCTCGTGCACGAGGCGTGGCTGCGCCTGGGCGGAAAACCCGCCGCCAAGTTTGCCAACCCGGCCCACTTCTTCGCCGCCGCGGCCGAAGCCATGCGGCGGATTCTCATTGAAGCCGCCCGCCGGAAGCAGAGTCAACAACGAGGGGGGCACCTGCACCGGGAAGAACTCAAAGAATCCACTCTGGTTTTGGAGAGGCCAACCGACGAAATCCTGGCGGTGGATGAAGCGCTGACCGGGTTGGCCGGCGCGGACCCCCTGGCGGCGGACCTGGTAAAACTCCGCTATTTTGTGGGGATGAGTTTGCCGGAGGCGGCCCAGGCGCTGGGGATTTCACCGCGCACGGCGGACCGGCTTTGGGCTTACGCTCGCAGCCGCCTGCACCAGGAGTTGGGGCAGGACCAGGCCCGCTAATCCGGCTTCATGGCTTCCAGTCGAGGCGCCACGAAAATAGTTGGCGTGGTTGGGCTGCCATTTTGCGCATTGAAAGGGCAGAAGAACATATGAACGATCCGAACCCAGCGCCGGACCCGAGAGAGCGTGAATTGTTCATCCAGGCTCTGGAGCAGCCTACGGCTCAAGCGCGCGCGGCCTTCCTGGATGGGGCCTGCGGGAATGACCTCGCTTTGAGGAGGCGAGTCGAGGCCCTGTTGGCGCGGTCAGAGGGCCTCGGCGGGTTCCTGGAACAGCCCGTCGTGTCGGCTGCGGCAGCGGGCGCCAAGCGAGCAGACGGCACGGGTGACGGGCCGGCCTTCACCGAGAAACCCGGCGACCGCATCGGACGCTACAAGCTACTGGAGAAGATCGGCGAGGGCGGCATGGGCGTGGTGTATATGGCCCAGCAGGAGGAACCGGTCCGCCGCCGCGTGGCCCTCAAGATCAGCAAGCTGGGGATGGACACTAAACAGGTGGTGGCCCGCTTCGAGGCCGAGCGCCAGGCCCTGGCCTTGATGGACCATCCCAACATCGCCAAGGTGCTCGATGGCGGGGCGACCGAGACCGGCCGGCCTTACTTC
>Ga0181538_10000602_pt1 | contig 42796 bp, 42 predicted proteins | sample PEATcosm2014_Bin_40_FD_119773 | JGI IMG/M metagenome (GOLD analysis project Ga0181538, IMG submission 119773) | Peatland microbial communities from MTU Mesocosm Facility, Houghton, MI, USA - PEATcosm2014_Bin23_30_metaG | ecosystem: Environmental > Terrestrial > Soil > Wetlands > Peat | place...
ACGTCGTCCTATGTCTTGCACGATGCCTTCGGTTTGAACCCAGGCGCTGTCCATCTTTCCGGAATACAGATACTCGAGGTCGACTGACGCCGGCGGCGGCATGGAAGATTCGGAGACGCGTTCCGCCCAAGCATGGGCAATGATCGGCGCGAACTGACCGGGCGCCGTGACGCCGGTCAGATCCACCAGATCGCCCGCCTGCACCCTAAGCTCACGAATCCGCTCAACAGCCACGTAAGTGGGACCGGTCTGATCCTGCACAAAAAGCATGAAACTTGCGGGGTTTATGTAGGTCACCGTGGCCCGTATGTGAACAGGGATGGCCCGGCCGGCTTCTTCCGCGCTGAGGGCGTGAACTTCGCCCACGGTGGTGATGATCCGGCTGCCGGCGGGATGGGACGGGCGCTTCGCCTGCACCAGTCTGGCATCGGCAATCTCGAGCTGGCCGCCATCGAGTTCGGCAAAACCGAGCACGTCGGCCGCATGTCCGATTGGCAACACCGCGCTGGGGTCCTCGCGGATGCGGATGGAGCCGCTGCCATCCTCAAAGAGCAATCCCTGGCGCACGCCCGCGGACCGAATACTGCCATGGAGGTGGAGCATGCGCTCGGCCAGCGCATTCCCAGGCAGCGCGACCACCTCGCGGATGGTCTGAACGGGGATGCTCGGGGGAGGCGGTGCGAGAACTTCGACGTCCGTGCTGCGGGGGATCCACACCCGAACACGGGCGATGCGGCCGTAAACATCACGGCTCAGATTAACCACGGCGCGCAACCGGAGGCGCGCACCGGCGCGGGCGAGATTCGGCAGATCCTGTGAGAGACTGTAAGCCTCGAACGTCGCTGCGCCAGAACCTATTCTGAGGACGGGGTTGCCGGCGCGGTCCTGGTAGCTGGAGCGAAGAACGCCTTCCACCGCTACATAACGGAAGCCGGTGCGGCCGGCAACGAGGTCCGCGACCCGGATGGGGAGAGCGCGCGGTTCGTGGGCACCCTCCAAGAACGTGGCTTCGCTGGCGACGATCGTGGGCGCGGGACCTCCTTCGGTCACTTCGCCGATCACCTCCACCAGGTTGCCCGGCTTGGGGTCGAGGTGAAGAAAGGGAAGAGATACACGGGTAGCGCCGGTACCATCTTCCAGGAACATCAGATTGGTGGAGGGATCCGAGAGAGTGACCCAGCCCTTCAGGTGTACTGGTACGCGGTGGTCGGTGACCTGAAAGGGCAAGGCCGCGACCTGCCCGATGCGCTCGAGCGGGCCGGCGGTGCGGTTGCCGATACAAGAACCGGCAGCGAGCATGGCGACGGCGATCAGACCCGCATAGAGACGTTTTGTCCGTTTCGATGCTAAGTTCCGCGCAATCTGCTCGCGCGCGCAACATGACTTCTTCATCAGCAACGTATACGCGTTCATAATCACCTCGACGTACCGCATCCGCACTGGAAAGCTCCAATTCTGACGACTCAGAATCATGCAACTCAACTCCTAGTACAAGCCTATCCCTCGGATAGAGCTCCGAGTCAATGCTGACTACTGGCACGGTTGGTAGTACCTAGACTAGTAGCTCTGGTATTCGGTTAACCATCGGTTAACCAAAGCTAATATTGTTAGGCGGCGGTTCCGATCTGCACTTGCGTTCGGCTTATTTAGGTGTAACTCTGAGATTAGGAGGATGATTGATGGCCTGTTCCCAACCGCCAAGTGGCCTGACGGCAAAGTGCAGGGACTCAACCCGGCAAGCCTGGTCGCCACCAGCAGTGCTGCTGGAAGCAGCAGCCGGGGACGATGGTCTAATAGCCAAGCTGATCGATGCTTTTGGCAGAGATACTGATGCTCGAATTGAGCAAATGCGTAAAGGCTTGGCGGCCTCCAATCTCCCGAACATCCGTGCTGAAGCCCACACGATTAAGGGTTGCGCCAGGCAGATGGGAGCTGAAGCGGTAGCCGAGGCCTGTCAAGAAGTCGAGATTGCGTGCGACCATCAGGAGGCATTGCTCATCCCGGCCCGGCTGAACCGTGTTCAGGAGCTCTTTGATGAGATACGCGGAGCGATGGCCGCGTACTCTGAGCGCCGAAAAACGGAATCTTCTGCGACTCCTTGATCTGACTGCCGTGCGGCCAAACGCAAGCGGACGCTCGGTAAGTGCGGTGCCGGTGGGGCTCGCGACTTCTACTCGTGGCCAGCTACAAGACTGTCTCCCGCATCTACAGCCTGCGAGAAGCGCGGCAGGAACTGCGCGGGCTCGCCGTCACCGGCAGCGGGACAGTGACGGTGCCAGCGGGCGCATTCGATGCGTGGCTCGTACCACTTCGTTCCCGGAGCCAGGACCAACGACAGGTTTTGGATCGATAAGACACAGCCACAAATGCTGAAACCTAGCACATTTGTGGCAGGAGCACGCCCTATCATATTACGATGACAATGGAACTGGCCAGCGATTCGCGCTCTATAATGTCCGCCAGAGGCCTACCGATTGTGCGCGTGGAATGGATGGCTGTCCCTCTCACGACGTTCCAGCGGAATCAGTGCCGGTCCATTTGAGATTGCCCAATATGAAAGCCTGGGTTCAGCTCAATGAGTCTTTCGATATTATTGAAATCCAAGGCCGCGACGAATAACAAGTTGGATTGCCACCCATTTTCCGGGCCGCGCGACCCGAATTGCTAGGCGAGCGTTTTGGGGATCGCCCTATCGCCTATCCCCCGCCTGCGCCGATGGACTCATGCCCGAATGCCTATACTGGAGTTTCATGCCATACGGCTTTCGTCACGCGATGTGCAACGAGGCGTTCGAGCAACGGAGCTTCGCGAAGACTGTGAAGGCCATTCGCCGCGCCGGGTATGCGGGGATCGAAATTGCTCCTTTCACGCTGGCGCAAAGCCCGGCGGATATTTCGGCGGTCGAGCGGCGCGACTATCGCGGGGTGATGGCCGCCGAGGGCCTCACCTTCGTCGGACTGCACTGGCTCATGATGAGCCCGCCGGGGCTGCACGTCACCACACCGGAGCGTGTCCTGCGGCAAAAGAGCTGGGATCACATACGCCGGCTGATCGATCTCTGCGCCGACCTGGGGCCCGACGGGGTGATGGTCTTCGGTTCCCCGCAGCAGCGTTCCTCGACGGGCGGGATCGGCCGCGAGGAGGCTACGCGCCACTTCGTCGACGGCCTCGAGTCGATCGCGCCGCACGCCGAAAGTCGAGCGGTTACGGTGCTGGTGGAGGCGCTTCCCATCGCGCAATCCGACGTGGTGCAGTCACTGGCCGAAGCCGCCGGCATCGTGCGCCGGATTTCGAGCCCCGCCATCCGCACCATGTTCGACGTGCACAACGCGGTCGACGAGGCCGAGCCGCACGCCGCGTTGGTCGACCGTTACTTCGACCTGATCCGCCACGTCCACTTGAACGAGCTCGACGGGCGCCACTGCGGCACCGGCGGGTACGATTTCGGCCCCGTGCTCGGAGTGCTGGCGCGGCGCGGGTATCAGGGCTGGATTTCGCTGGAAGCCTTCGACTTCTCTTACGGCGGCGAGCGCATCGCTGCCGAGTCGCTTGGGTCTCTCAAATCCGTCATCGCGAAAATCTCATGAGCCACTACATCGTCACGGGAGGAGCCGGGTTCATCGGCTCGCAAATCGTCCGCGCGCTCGTTGCCGCGGGCGCCCGCAAGATCGTCGTCATCGACAACCTTCTCACCGGGCACGAGCGAAATCTCGAAGAGGTCCGCGCGCGAATCGACTTCCAGCGCGCCGATATCCGCCGCTACGAGGAAATCGCGCCGCTCATCCGCGGCGCGGCGGTGGTGTTTCATGAAGCCGCCATTCCGTCCGTGCCGCGTTCCATCGACGACCCGCTGCCGTCGCACGAGGTCAATATCGACGGCACGTTCAACGTGCTGCGCGCGGCGCGCGAAGGCGGCGCCGGCCGCGTGGTTTACGCGGCGTCGTCATCGGCGTACGGCGATACCGCAGTGCTGCCCAAGGTCGAGTCCATGCCGCCCAACCCGAAGTCGCCTTACGCGCTGCAAAAGCTGGTGGGCGAGTATTATTGCGGCGTGTTTGCCGGCGTCTGGGGGCTGGAGACGGTGGCGTTGCGCTATTTCAACGTGTACGGCCCGCGGCAGGACCCTTCCAGCCCCTACTCGGGCGTGCTTTCCATTTTCCTGCGCTGCGCCATCGAGCGCCGCGCGCCGGTCATCTTCGGCGACGGCGAGCAGTCCCGCGATTTCACCTTCGTGGAAGACGTGGCCGAGCTGAACCTCAAAGCAGCCAGAGCCCGCAATGTTTCGGGGAAAGTGTACAACGCCGGTAACGGCGGCCGCATCACGCTCAACCAGGCATGGCGGCTGGTCCAGGAGCTGGAAGGTATCCGCATTCCGCCCGAATACGGGCCGCCCCGCGCCGGCGACGTGCGCGATTCCCAGGCCGATATCACTTCTGCCGTCCGCGACCTGGGCCATGCCCCGCAATTCGCCTTCGAGCAGGGCATGCGCCGCACCCTCGAGTGGTACCGCCATCAGCGCTGAAGAGCGGGCATGGGTGGCCGCAATCGGCGACGCCGGACGCCGCCACTCGAGGAGTCGCGGAGCTTCCACTACCGCAGGTAGCGTGAAGAACTCATTTGGAGCCACGGACGAACACAGATGAACGCCGAAATTGATTCTCTGTCCGTGTTCATCCGTGGCCCTAGTCTTTTTCGCCGCTTACTTGCCCCGTTCTAGACCTTGCGCGATCAGTTTGGATAGGCCAAAGCCGCCTTGCTTGGCCATCATGCCGGCAAGTTGCTCCTGCGCAAAGCCGTTGGCGCAACTGGAGGCGGAATCCTCTCCCGAGCCCAGCCAACCGCCATCCTTGCTGACGGTCTCTAGGATTTGCCCGAGGAGCAGAGCCTCAAACTGCTGGGCCGCATCTTGGATCTTGGCCGGATCGCCGTCCTTGGGGATCGCCGGAGTGGGCGATGGGGCAACCGACGGCTGCACAATCGACATTGCATCCATGCCTCAGATCACCTCCACTTCGGCTTCGAGAGCGCCCGCCGCACGCAGGGCTTGCAGGATCGCGATCACATCGCGCGGCGTGGAGCCGATCGCCGCCAGCGCGCGCACCAGTTCCTCCACCGTCGCGCCCTGCTTGAGGACCACGTTGCGCGCCTTTTCTTCCTTGGCGCCGACGGTGTTCTGCGGGACCACCTGGGTGGTGCCCTGCGAGAGCGGCTCCGGCTGCGAGACCGCCAGGTTGGTCTGGATTTCGACGCTCAGCTTGCCGTGCAGAATCGCCACCGGGGCGATGCGCACGTCCTTGCCGAGCACGATGGTGCCGGTGCGTTCGTTGATCACCACCCGCGCCGGGCGGTCGGCTTCGACGGAGAGGTTCTCCAGTTCAGCGAGAAACTCGGTCGAGCGCGCCGCGAACTCGGCCGGAATCGCCACCGCGACCAGACCGGCGTTCTCGGTATGGGCCAGCGCCGCGGGGCCGGCGAATTTCTTGTTGATGGCCTCGACGATGCGCGCGGAGGTGGTGTAATCGTACTGCCGTAGTTGCAGACGAACCACCGACTTGGGTTCGATGGACGGCGCCGGGCGTTCGACGATGGCGCCGTTGGGGCCGCGGCCGACGGTGGGATGATTGACGGTCTGCGCCGCCCCGCCGCGGCCGGCGGCGAATCCGCCGGTCACCACGGGACCTTGCGCCACCGCGTACACCTGCCCATCGGCGCCGCGCAGCGAAGTCAACACCAGAATCCCGCCTTGCAGGTTGAGGGCATCGCCGATGGCCCCGGCAGTGATATCGATTCTCATTCCGGGTTGGGCAAACGCCGGCAGGGTGGCGGTTACCATCACGGCGGCCGTGTTCTTGACGCGAATGGCGGTGGGCGAAACCGCCACGCCCATGCGCTCCAGGATATTGGTCAGGCTCTGGTTGGAGAAGGTGGTTTGTTGCGTGTCTCCGGTGCCGGCCAGCCCGACCACCACGCCGTATCCGATTAATTGGTTTTCGCGGACGCCTTCAATCGTGACCAGATCCTTGAGGCGCGCCGCTCCCGCAACGCCGGTGGCCAGCGAACACGCGATCCAGGCGGAAATGCAGACGTGTTTTCTCATCAGAATGGCAACAACCACATCATCAGCCGGTACAGGAAGTTGGGCCGACGTATGGCATCGTTCACCACGCCTTTGCCGTCGATGTGGACTTCGAGCTGCGCCAGGCGCGAGGACTGCACGCTGTTGGTGGTATCGATGTCGGCCGGGCGGACCACGCCGCGCACGGTGATGAGCTGGTGTTCGGAATTGACCTGGATTTCCTTGGACGCCTCCACCACCAGGCCACCGTTGGGCAGCACATGCGTGACGCGCGCCGTGAGCGTCGTGGTCAGGGTGGTGGTGCGGCTGGTGGTGCCCTGGCCGTTCAGTTGCCACGAGCCAGCCATGTTGGCCAGGTTCACCAGCGACCCTCCGGGCGGATTGATTCCCGCCAGGCTGTTGACCGCGTTGGTTGCGCTGGAGGCGCGCGACGTCTTGGTCACGCCGGTAGTCACCGCCGACGCTTCCTCGGCCACGACGATCGTCAGCACATCATCCACCTGGCTGGCCCGCACATCGCGCGCAGCGTCGGCCAGGCGCGAACCGGCCTGCCAGATGGAGCCGGGCGAGGCGGGCGGCGCCACCGCCGAGCGCGCTTCCGACTCCGCCACGTACCGGTCGAGTGGATTGGCGCCCGCCGTTGCCGGCTTTTTCTTTTTTGCCCATATCGGCGCCGGGCCGCACAAGGCAGCGACGAGCGCCACAGCGAGGATCGATCTCATGGTTGAGGCTCCTTGTCCGGTTGCCAATCGAGGGCCGTGTGCCGCACGGGATCTACCGTGGCTCTGCCCGGCCCCAGGACGTGCGCGCGAATGAGCTGGTGCGAAGAGGGGTTGCGCACGGTGATGATCTCGCCCACGGCCCCCGCGCTTTCCGCCTGGCCCTCCATTTTGAGAAACGCTCCGCCGCTGCGCACTTCCACCTCCACCGTGTCGCCCATCAGGACGACCTTTGGTTCGGTGAGTTGATCGGTGCGCACGGCGGCGCCCGCCGGGATAGGGCGGCGGGGCCAAAGGCCGACGACTTCGGCCAGCGATCGCGCGTAAGGCTCCTCGGCCGGGAACTCCTGCCGCGTCACGGCAATGACTTCTGATGCCGTGACCGGTCGCCCCGGTTGAAGGCCGGCGGCGGCCACAACGCGCGGCACACTTTCGGTAGTGCGCACCCGCGCCCAGACGCGGAAGCGGCGGTTTCCCGCATACGCGACCCAACCAGTCCAGAGCGCCGCACCCGCCTCGCGCCGCAACGCGGACCTGGGGAACTCGAGGTCACCGTCGGGCGCCGGCTGGCGGCTGAACTCGAGGATCTCGATGGCCGCCGTGGGCAAGGACCGGCGCATGGCCTCGAGCAGGCGCTGGTTGTCGAGCGTCTTTACCGGCCACGCCACGCAAAGCTGAGTGCCGGGGACTTGGTTGAGATGCCAACGGGCCGCCAGTTGGCGCAGTTCCAGAGGACGGAATACGCGCGCCACCCCGGGCATGGGGGCGGGTGCAAGAGGCGTGTCCGGCGCGAGCGTGCCCAAGGCGGGCCACGCCGGCGCCAAGTCGCGCGCCAGGATCTGCGAGGAGCCCGGGCTGAGGGCCAGGCATGCGGCGAATGCGAGCGAAGCGATCATCGGCTGAGTTGGTTCACCTGCTGGTACATCTGATCGGCGGCGCTGACCACTTTCGAGTTGGCCTCATAACCGCGCTGTGCCTGAATTAGGTTAATAAACTCGTTCACGATCGAAGTGTTGGACTGCTCGACGTAGCCTTGCAGCAGCGAGCCCATCCCCTCCGGGCCGCCGGGCAAACCGACCGTAGCGTCCCCGGAAGCGTCCGTCGGCGTGTATAGGCCGTTGCCCAGGCTGTTCAACCCGGCCGGATTTTGAAAATTGGCCAGTTGGATCTGGCCGGCCTGCTGGGTCGCCGTCTGGTTCGGCAGCGTGTAGCTGACGGTGCCGTCGGCGCCGATGGTTACCTGTTGGGCGGCGGCCGGTAAGGTGATCTGGGGTTGCAGCGCATACCCGTCTGCGTTGACGATATTGCCGTTCTTATCCAGTTGGAACTGCCCGTTGCGGGTGTAGGCCAGTTCGCCGTTCGGCTGCATGATCTGGAAGAAACCGCCGCCCTGGATCGCCAGATCGAGCGGGTTATCGGTCTCGGAAAAGGCCCCTTCGGTGAACACGATTTCATTGGAAGTGGGGCGCGTGCCGAGGCCGAGCTGCAATCCGGCGGGGAGGAGAGTCTGTTGGCCCGACGACGCGCCCGGCTGCAGCACGCTTTGGTACATCAAATCCTGAAACTGGGCACGGCGCGCCTTATAACCCACCGTATTGGCGTTGGACAGGTTATTGGCGATGTTGTCGACGTTCATTTCCTGTGCCGCCATGCCGCTGGCCGCGCTATATAATGCCCGAATCATCCGCTTCTCCTTGCCCGCTCAATCCTGGCTCCCGTCAAACTCGTTTTTGTCAAGCCTTGCTTTCGTCAAACCTTTGCCACCTGTTCCACCGCCTGCTTGCTCATATCGAGCGCCGTGGAGGCGGCCTTTTGCAGCATTTCGAACTGCCGCATGATGTTAATCAGCCGCACCGCCGATTCCGCGGTGCCGGTATTGGATGCTTCGAGCTTGCCCTGCTCGACGGTGGTTCCGTCGCCCGCCACCGTAGCGGGAGAAGCGCCGGCCGGCCGGAAATAGTTGTTGCCCTGTTTGGCCAGTCCGGCAGCTCCCGGAAAGTCGACCACTTGCAGTTGGCCGACGACCTGGCCGGCCTGGCTCACCGTGCCATCGCGGGAAACCTCGATCTTTCCCGTGGTCTGAAGGCGCAGAACGGCGCCATCCGTGCCGCTTACCGGATAACCATCGGCTGTAGCCAGTGTGCCGTCGGCCGCCAGGTGAAAACTGCCGTTGCGGGTATAGAGCGGGCCGCCGGGTGCCTGTACCGTGAAGAACCCTTTGCCGGAAAGCGCCAGGTCGAGCGTATTGCCGGTTGGCGCGATGACGCCCTGCGCCAGATCGATCCACGGCCGCTCGATCACCGGCATAGTGGCGGCCTGGCCCGCATCCGCGGCCTCGGGCGATACATAGAGGCTGTAGAATTCGCGGTCGGCCTTGTATCCGCCGGTGGAGGCGTTCGCCACGTTGTTGGCCACCAGGTCGAGCGATTCCATGCGGGAGCGAAGGCCGCTGGCGGCCATTGCGGTCATGGGATCCATGGCGGCATTCACGATTGCACGCGGCGGGCCAAGCGCACTCGGCGGCCGGAGGTCTCTCAAAACTCTTCGATACAGGCCGATAAGAAAGGTGCCGGACGCCTCTCCTCGCGCCGGTTTTTTGCCGTCGGCGTGTCTGGCGGCATTTTCTTGCCGCACGCCTGCGGCCCAATCGATTGAAAACGCGTTCCCGCGGTTTGGCCCGGCGAGTGCATTTTCGGCCGTCATGAGCGTCGCAGCGTCGCGAGCCCCCGCCACCGGAATCGAAACTGCGCTTGCCGCGACGTCGAACGCGCCAGTGGCGAGAACATCCGGCTGCGCCCCGGCATCGGCGGCGCATGCGGCGTTGTTCCCGGACCTGTTCGGTCAGATGGTGGAAACCGAAACCGAGGAGCAGTCTCCCTCCCCGCCGGGGGCGGTGCCGGGTTCGAAAGCAATCAACGCGCTCACCGCTCGCGCATCCGGAAAGCCGGCTGGCGAGAGGAACCGGACGGCATCCGCAGCCACCCCTGCCGACCTGAGTCAGAATCCAGCGACGCCCGATCCGGCCAGTGCTCGAACGAACTATCCATGGCTGCCCCAGGACGGCGCGTCATCCCTGACGGCGGCTTTGAGCGGCCCATTCTCCGAAACCGGCGACACTGGCGGCAATGACGCGGCAGGCAAGGCCGCGGGCACCCTGGTTGGAGCGGATGGCGAAGCGGCGTCCGGCCAGACTCAGCCAACCCGCGCCGCAGGGCTCAAGGAATCCCCGGCGGACGCCACCTCGCCCTCGGCTTGTGGCGAGCAGCCATCCAACCCCATCACGGAGGCGACCGGTGGGCCGGTCAGTCCGCCGGCTGAGTCGGCGCTCGAAGCCGGAATGAGTGCCGCCGCAGGGGCGCAGCGGGCCCTGGAGCTGCTCGACCCGCAGGCAGCCGCGGACGGAGTGGCCGGCGCAGCCGATGGCGCGGGCGGTCGGGCCGCACGACGGGAACAGGCGACCCCCGCTTCCAACAGCCAGGTTTCCGCGTCCAGTCCAAGCACCACTGCCGCGTCAGCGGATGACCGAATGTCCGCAGCCGGATGGCAGCCGGCCGCACCAACCCGGAATATAGCGGAGACTCGACCGCCGGAACCCCGCGCGGCGGAGCCGGCTGCGGCGGCGCAGGCGGCGTGCACCGTCGCAGTTGAAGGAGTGGACGCCTCTGCCAGCCTGTTCTCGCGGCTGGCAGCGCCCAGCGAAGGGGGGAACCTCGAGCTGGATCGTGTGGCGAGCGATCAGAGTAACTCCACCGCGGTGGGCGGCGCCGGCCCACCCAGCGACGACAGCCTTGCGGAACAGGGAATACTGGCTTTCCAGGCGTTGTTGGTTCCAGCCCCCGCATCCGATCCGCAGCTTGCCGGCCAGGGAACGCAGGAAGCAGACGACCGCTCCAGCAGTCAGAACCCCACTCTCGGAACCGGCGCTGGCTTGAGCGGCGGCCGTTCCGCTTCCCCCGCCACCAGCGAGCAGGGTCCCGGACTCGCAGTTGCGGCCCAGCCCGGTCAGGACGGCGGGACTGCCCAATCGCTCTTCGCGGCCACTCCGGTCTCCTCGAACGCAGAGGCGGGCGCGGCGGCGCCGCCGGGCACGAGCCACCAGGCCGCATCGCCCATATCGGCAGACCTCTCCGCCTGGGACGCGGTCGGGCCGGCACCCAAGCCCGTGGCAGGCGGCGCGGCGCGGGAAATCCAGCTCGAATTGCGCGATGCCGATGCCCGGGTCAACGTGCGGCTGGTCGAGCGCGCGGGCTCGGTCCAGGTGGAGGTGCGCACACCCGACAGCCATCTGGCCGGCTCTTTACGCGATGACCTGCCTGCACTGGCCGCCCGCCTAGAGCAAACCGGCTTGCGCGCGGAAACCTGGCACGACGCTCCGGCGGCAGCAGCCGCACGCATCAAGGTGGCGGAGCCCGCCTCGAGCGCCGGCTTCCAATCGTCCCAAAACCAATCGCGGCGGGAAGGCGGCGGGCGCGACCCGCGCGACGGCCAGCCGCAAGAAAAGCGGCAGAACCAAAACCAACCCGAATCCGAGGAGTTCTCATGGCTTTACACGTCACTCCGGTAGCGAGCCCTTCACTGATGGTGCCGGAGGCGTCCCTCCGGCGAACTGCGGATAACTCAACAGCCGGACCGCCGGCTGCAAAGGTGGACACGGCACCCCTGGCGCCCCAGGACGCTTCCAGGTTCGACTCGTTGCTGGCGAGCGGCTCGGTGGCGAAAAAGTCGGCCGCAGCAGCCATCGCTACGGCCGCGAAGCGCCCAACCGCAGCCGCAACTTCCGCCGCGGCTTCCTCGGCTGCTGTCTCAGCCACCGGCACAGCCGCCGCCTCTTCCTCGACTGCCGCCGCGAGCGGCCTCTCCGGTTTCGACTTACTGTTTGGCGGCAGTTCTTATAACCCCGCCGATCCGCCGGTTGCTGCGGCGGCTCCGTCCACCAGCTCCGCGAACGCCGCCGAGGCGCCGCCCACGGCACAATCGGTCTTCGGACCGAACGTGTGGATGACCGACCCCATCGGACTCAACCCCGACGGATCCACCTTCGAATACAACCCGTTCTACTTCGCCACCGAAAGCACCGCCCAAGCCGTCGCGCAGATGGTTGGCGGCACGGTAATCACCGAAAATGTATTCACCCAGCCGGCGGGCGACCCTTTCGTGCAGCAGCAACCGAACTACATGGTGCAAATGCCCAACGGTGCGGTCATCAATCCCGGCCTGGTAGCGTCGTTCTACACCTTCGGCTTCTCGCAATCGCAGATCAACACCATGATTGCCCAAGAGGTGGCGAACACGCCGCCTCCGGCACAAACAACGTAAGGAGAATTGCATGGCACCCACAGGCACCAGTATTTCGTCGTCTTCGACCGGCTCGACCGCGAGCGCCAGCGCCAGCGCCGCCTCCAGCCAGGACATGTTCCTGCAGCTTCTGGTAGCGCAACTCCAATACCAGGACCCGCTCAACCCGGTAGACGGAACCACTTTTGTCACCCAGTTGGCAGAGTTCCAGCAGTTGGACACGTCCATCAGCACGGGATCGGATGTTTCCTCCATCCTGCAAGATCTCAATGGTCTGGTGGCCGCCACCGGCGCAAATACCGGCAACGGCAACACCAGCAACAACACAAGCACCACTGGCGCCACGACCGCTTCGTGAAAGGAAACTCAATGTCTACTTCCTTTTCCACCGCACTTTCCGCACTCAACGCCGATTCCACTGCAATTGACGTGGTGGGCAACGATCTGGCGAACCTGAACACGCCGGGCTACAAGGCTACCGAGCTGTGCTTTAGCGACCTGGTAACCCAATCGCTGGGAGCAGGCCTCGGAGTTACTCAGGTCGGCTTCGGCGTGGCGCAGCCCATCACCGAGGCCCAATATAGCCAGCAGGGCGCCATCCAGACCTCGGGCGGACTGCTGGATGCCGCCATCCAGGGCAATGGTTTTTTTGTCGTCCAGGACAGCTCGGGGAATACGCTCTATACGCGCGCCGGCGACTTCCAGACCGACGCATCCGGCAATCTGACCACGGCCACGGGAGATTACGTACAGGGCTGGACGACGATCGATCCCACCACCGGTCAGGTGGATACGAACGGTCCGATCGGTAACATTGTAGTTCCGGTGGGGACGCTCAAACCACCCGTCGCCACGACCCAGATAACCGCCAGCCTTAACTTGAATGCATCGTCGGCGGCGGACGCGACTTCGGACTTTTCCATGCCGATCACCGTGTACGATAGCCTGGGCAACTCGCACGTTCTGACGCTCGACTTTCAAAACACCGGCGGCAACACTTGGAGCTACCAGGCGACGGTACCGGGCGCGGACGTCAGCGGAGGCACGGCGGGCACACCGTTCGACATTTCCGGCGCCAGCGGTACGCTAAGCTTCGACAGTAACGGCGACCTCACTTCTCCAGCCACTGGAAGCCCGATCACTTTCACGATTCCCGGCCTGGCGGATGGAGCGGCGGACATGAACATCAGTTGGAATCCTTACAACAGCGACGGCAGCTCCGCGATTACGCAGTTCGGCCAGCCGTCGGCTTCCTCGTCCAGTTCCCAGAACGGATCGGCGGCGGTGCAACTGGAGCAGGTCGGTATGGGGAACGGGGGGCAGATTCTGGCCGAATACACGGATGGCTCGCAGGTGGTGGTAGGGCAGGTCGCGATGGCATCCATCCGCAACCCGGACACGTTGGTCGCGTCCGGCAACAACAACCTGCAGCTCAGTTCTCTGACCGCCAATCCGGCGATCGGTATGCCAGGCACGGGCGGACGCGGCACCATCGTGGGCGGGTCGACCGAGGCCTCGACGGTGGACATCGCCAGCGAGTTCACCAGCCTGATCGTATACCAGCAGGCCTATGAAGCCAACGCCCACGTGGTAACCACGGCCGATCAATTGAGCCAGGACACGATCAACCTAATCCAACCGACGTAGTCCGCCGATGAGTCCTCAAGAGGAAATTGCTCCTCTGGGAGATATCCCGGTGGAGATCGAAATCGAGCTCGACCGGCGCATCATGACGACGCGCGAGATCCTGCGCCTCGAACAAGGCAGCGTGATCGAAACGGTGCGGTCGGCGGGCGAGAACATCGACATCTACATCGGCGGCGTGCTGTGCGGCTCCGGTGAGATTGTGGTTATCGAAAGCACGCTGGGCGTGCGCATCACCGACTTCCGCGAAGACTGAAACGCGAGGATAATTCTCGATGGATGTGATCAGGCAGATGGGAGCGGTGGCCGCTGTTCTGGGCCTTCTCGGAGGTGCGCTCTGCTGGCTGCGGCGCCGCGGAATGGCCACCCTGGCAATCGGCCGCACGCGCTCTCGCCGTAGGCTGGAGCTGGTCGAGCGGCTGCCGCTCGGGCCGCAACATTCGCTTCACCTGGTGCGGCTGGGGGAGACCATGCTGCTGGTGGCGGCCTCGCCGGGCGGCTGCCGGCTGATCGAACGCTGCCCCGGGGCGGCCGGCCCCGGCCGGGAGGAGGCGGCAAGATGAGGGCCCGCGCTCTGGCAGTTTGTCTGTTGGCCACGCCGGCATTCGGCGCGACCTCCGAACCTCTTTCGCTATTCGGTATATCAGCCGGAAAGAACACGCTCAGCGTGCCCATGCAAGTGGTCATCCTGCTCACTCTGATGACTTTGCTGCCCGCCGCTGTGATGTCGGTCACGCCCTTCCTGCGGATCACCGTCGTGTTGCATTTCCTCCGGCAGGCGCTGGGGACGCAAACCACACCCTCCAACCAGGTTCTGCTGGGGCTGGCGCTGTTTCTTACCATCCTCATCATGCAGCCGGTGGCGGCGGACATGTACCACCGCGGCTGGGAGCCGATGGAGAACGGCAAACTTTCGACCGGGCAGGCGATGACCGAGGCAGCCCAGCCGCTGCGCCAGTTTCTGGCTCGCTTTGCTCGCGAAAAAGACATCCGCCTGTTCCTCGAACTGGCACACGCGCCGGCGCCGCGCAGCAGGGCCGATGTCGACCTCAAGATCCTGATTCCCGCCTACATACTCTCCGAGCTCAAGACCGGTTTTCAGATCGGCGCCGTGCTTTTTTTGCCGTTCCTGGTGATCGACCTGGTGGTGGCCTCGGTGACGCTCTCTGTCGGCATGGTGCAGCTCCCGCCGGCGATGATTTCCGCGCCGTTCAAGATCCTGCTTTTTGTGCTGGTTGACGGCTGGAATCTGGTAGTGGGATCGCTGATGAGGAGTTTCTACCAATGACGCCCAATCAGGTAGTGGACATCATCCGGCAGACGCTGTTGACGGCGTTCTGGACGGCCGCGCCGCTGCTGGCCATCGGGTTCGCAGCCGCCATTTGCATCAGTCTGGCGCAGATTGCAACCTCGATGCAGGACAACGCCTTCAGCGCCATTCCCCGGCTGGTCACGTTCCTGGTGTCGCTCTTGCTGCTCATGCCATGGCTGATCCAGAAGTCCGTGTCGTTCACCGTGACGCTGTGGGGGGATCTGGGCCGGTATGCCCGCTGACCTTTCCGTTTCAGCCGGTACCGTGCTCGAATTCCTGCTCGTACTGGCGCGAGTTTCGGGCGCTATGGTACTCGTGCCGCTGCCAGGATTCAGCGGCACGCCGGGCATGGCGCGGGCGGCATTCTCTCTGGCGTTCGCGCTGGCTCTGGCGCCGCGCTGGCCGCACCTGGACGGAATCGATGCCGGCGGCGCCGGAACCCTGGCTGCCTGGGCCGTGGCCGAAGCGACAATCGGAGTTGCCATTGGTCTGTCGGCCGCAATGGTGCTGGAAGTGGCCACCTTCGCCGCCCAAATGCTGGGCATACCGGCGGGATACGGCTATGCCCAGACCGTAGACCCGAATACGGAGGCCGACGCGGGCATTCTGCTGGTGGTAGCGCAACTGATGGCGGGGATGCTGTTCTTCGCTCTGGGCATGGACCGGCAGGTGCTCCGCTTGTTCTCCACCAGCCTGGAAAGAATTCCGCCGGGCACCTATGTGTTTCAACTTGCCTCGGCAGGAGCCTTCACCCGGCTGGCCGGAAACGTGCTAGCCGCCGGAGCGCGGCTGGCGCTGCCGGTGGTCGCTCTGCTGGTGATGGTGGACGTGGCGCTGGCGCTGATGGGCCGGCTGAATGCGCAGTTGCAACTACTCTCGCTGGCCTTCCCGGCCAAGATGCTCACCGCGCTGTTCGTCCTCGCGGCGGTACTGTCACTGTATCCCAGACTCTTGGCGCAGTTCAGCCTGGGAGCCTGGCGCGTGGCGCAGCAGGTGTTGGGGCTATGAACGTCGATGGCCGACCGCAGCGGCAAAACCGAACAGCCCACCGAACGCCGGGTCAAAAAGGCGCGCGAGGATGGTCAGTTTCCCTCCGCGCGCGAATTCGTGTCGGCCTTGCAGTTCATGGTGTTTCTGCTGCTGGCCGGCGCGGGCGGGGGCGCCTGGCTGAGGCAGTTCCGCGTCACCATGCGCACCCTGCTGGAGTTCGCGTTTCAGGGCGAACTGCGCCCCGAGGGTTTGGTCCACGTACTCTACCACGTGTTCTGGCACAACCTGGTGCCTTTGTTGCTCGGCGGGCTAGCTGTGGTGCTCGCCACACTGGGGCTGCGCCTGGTGACTACGCGGTTCGGACTCAGCCTGAAAAGGCTGGCGCCGGATCCCGCGCGTTTCAACCCGATGAGCCGGCTGCGCGACCTGCCGCGCCAGAATATGGGGGCGCTGGTACAAGCTGCGCTCTTGCTGCCGCTGTTTCTCTGGGCGGTCTTTGCCGTGGCGCGAGACAAAATGGATGCCTTGTTGGTCTTGCCGCTGGCCGGCGTGGAGGTCGGCTGGCGGTTCCTGGGCGCCTCGTTGATGGGCTTGTGCTGGAAGGCGGCGGCGGCTCTCCTGGCGTTCGGAACGGTCGACCTGTTCCGGCAGTTGCGCCGCTACCGCCGCGACCTGCAAATGAGCAAACAGGACATCAAAGAAGAGTTGAAGGACCTGGAGGGCAATCCGCAAATGAAGGCCCGCATCCGGCGGCTGCAGCGCGAGCGCGCGCGGCGGCGGATGATGAAAGACGTTGCCGCGGCGACCGCCGTCGTCGTCAATCCCACTCACTTCGCGGTTGCCCTGCGCTATCAGGCCGAGACCATGTCGGCGCCGCTGGTGGTGGCCAAAGGAAAGAACTACCTGGCCCTGCGCATCCGGCAGAGGGCGATCGAGCACCAGGTGCCGATTGTCGAGAATCCAACGCTGGCGCAGGCGCTGTATCACTCGGTCGAGGTCGGCCAGGAGATCCCGCCGCACCTCTATCGCGCCGTGGCTGAGATCATGGCTTACATCTTCAAACTTATGAACGGGAGGCTTCCAGGTTAAGGCCATGACGCCCGCCAAGGCGATACCGGCGCCCGCGCTGTCCGGGTGGACCGGCGGCTTACCGCTGGACGCGCTCCGCCAGATGGCCGTGCCGCTAGCGGTGCTGGCCATCATCATCGCGCTGATCACGCCTTTGCCCGGGTTCGTGCTGGACTTCCTGGTGGTCGCCGATATTCTGCTGTCGGTGACGGTGTTGATGGTTTCGCTCTATCTGGTTCGGCCCGTCGAATTCAGCAGCTTCCCCACTACCCTGTTGCTGCTTACGCTCTACCGCCTGGCGCTGAACATCTCCTCGGCGCGACTGATCCTGCTCAACGGCAACACCGGCACCACGGCCGCCGGCCGCGTGATCGGCGCTTTCGGCAGCTTCGTGGTGGGCGGCAACTACATCATCGGCGCGGTGATCTTCCTGGTGTTGATCGCCATCCAGTACGTGGTGATCAACCATGGCGCGGTGCGCATTTCCGAGGTCACGGCGCGCTTCACCCTGGATGCGCTGCCCGGTAAGCAGATGTCGATCGATGCGGACCTCAACTCCGGTTTGATCGACGAGACCGAGGCCAAACGCCGCCGCAAACAGCTCGCCACCGAGGCCGAGTTCTACGGCGCAATGGACGGCGCTTCGCGGTTTACCCAGCGCGACGCGGTGGCCAGCATTCTGATCACCGGAATCAACATCGTGGCGGGCTTTTTGATCGGCGTGTTTCAGCACGGAATGGATTTTCAGAAAGCCCTCGAGACCTATACCGTTTTGACCATCGGCGACGGTCTGGTCACGGTCATTCCCGCGCTCATGATCTCCATCTCCGGCGGCCTGATCGTGACGCGGGCCAGCTCGGACGCGCGCCTCGGAGTGGAGTTTCACCGGCAGATTTTCGGCAATTCGCAGCCGCTGCTGCTGGCCGGCGGGGTGCTACTGGCCATGGCCGCCCTGCCCGGGCTGCCGGTGCTTCCGTTTCTGGCGATGGGCGGCGGCGCCGGGGCCATAGGCTGGAAGATGCGACAAAAAGAAACCCGCCTGACGCGGGACTCCGCGAAGGAGGCCAAGCCGGCGGTAAGCAAAGATCATCCCGAAGCGTTGCTGCGGGTCGAGCCGCTGGCGATCGAAGTCGGACTGGGCCTGGTTGGTCTGGTCGAAGGTGCCCAGGAATCCCCCTTGCTGCGCCGCATCTCCGCCATCCGCAAGCAACTGGCGGGCGATTTAGGCTACTTGCTGCCGCCGGTCCGCGTCACCGACAACCTGTCGTTGCGCAGCCGCGAGTATGTGATTTCGATGAAGGGTGTCGAAGTCGCCCGCTATGAACTGCCGCAGGGCAGGGAGCTTGCCATACCCGGGACGCAAATCGACCACGCGCTCGATGGCCAGCCGACGCGCGAGCCCGCTTTCGGCATCGGCGCCTTTTGGATTCCGATCGAGCGCGCGGAACGGGCGCGGCAGTCGGGTTATACGGTAGTGGACGGCGTGAGCGTGCTGGGCACCCATCTCTCCGAACTGATCCGCCGGCACGCATACGAGCTGTTTTCGCGCCAGGACGCCAAGCGGCTGCTCGACCGGGTGGCCATCGATAACCCCAAAGTGGTGGAAGATCTGGTGCCCAAGGTGCTGCCCCTGGCCGCCGTGCAGCGCGTGCTGCAGAACCTGTTGCGGGAGCGGGTATCGATCCGCGACGCAGTGACCATTCTGGAGGCGCTCGGCGAGGCCGGTGCCGCCACGCGCAATACCATCCTGCTCACCGAATACGCGCGCCAAACCATTCGCCGCTCGGTGGTCAAGCCGTACTTGAACCGGGCCGGCGAACTGCCTGCCTGGTTCCTCGATCCCGCCATCGAGCAGGCCGTCGAGGCCGCCGTGGAGCATGGCGAGCAAACCAGCCACCTGTCGCTGGCGCCGCAGGCGGTGCGCGACATTTTGAACCGCATCGCGGCTCGTGTGATAACGCCGGAAACCCCAGTTGTGGCCATCACCTCTACCGGCGCCCGCGCCTTCCTCCGGCAGCTTACCGAGCCCACCATTCCCAACCTCTTCTTCCTGGCGCACAACGAGATTCCACCCGGAGTTCGCGTGCAATCGCTCGGCAGTATTTCATAGTCCCGCTCTACAGGAAAACTCCCGCTCTGCCGATCAACCTCATGACCCGTGACCGGCGAGCGACCGCGCCCGCCGGGCGAGGAGCTTTCGATGAGAATCAAGTCCTATTTCGCCGCCGCCGTGGAAGATGCCATGGCACAGGCGCGCCAGGAACTGGGGCCGGAGGCGATGCTGGTGAACAGTCGCAAGGCTCCGCCCGAGGCCCGCCACCTGGGGGAATACGAAGTCGTTTTCGCCGCAGAAAATGCACCCACGCAGGCGGAAGGCGCTGCCGCGCAAGTCCGGCCACAGAGCGAGAAAGGCGCCGACCGGCTGACGATGGACGTCGCCAGCCTCAAGAACGAATTGGAAGGCATGCGGCGCGCTCTGGTGCGGTCGGCATTCGCGCCCGCCCGCTGGAGCGGAGTTTCGCCCACGGCTGCGGATGCCTACGCCGCGCTGGCCGCCCAGGAAGTGCTGCCTAGCCTCGCCCGCGAAATCGTGGAGGCGGCTGAAGCGCGGGTCTCGGCTACGCGCACGATGGGGCCGCGGGCGGAGCAAAGCGGGGAGCAGGTGGCCTGGCGGCAGGCCCTGGTGGAGGAGGTTCGTTCCCGCTTCACGGTCGAGCCCAGCCTGGGCCGTGGCGAATCCCCACCCCGCGTGACAGCGCTGGTCGGGCCGTCCGGCTCGGGCAAAACCACGACCCTGGTGAAGCTGGCCGTGCAATACGGCCTCGCGGGCCGACGCCCGGTGCTGCTTTTGTCGGTCGACACGTTCCGCATCGCCGCCGCGGCGCAACTGCGATCCTTCGCGGCCATCCTGGGGGTCGGGATCCAGGTGCTCGAAACCGTGGGAGCCCTGGCCCAGGCGATCGCGGAGAACCGCAACAAGGATCCGATCTTGATCGACACTCCGGGGTTCGGCCCGGCCGACATGGAAGCCGACTGCGGATTGGCGCATTTTCTCTCTTCCCGCGGGGACATCGACACTCAGTTGGTTCTATCGTCCTCGACGAAAGCTGCCGATCTAACCCGCATGGTGGATCGATTCGAAATCTTCCGGCCGCAACGACTGCTGTTTACGAGACTGGATGAAACCGAGTCGCTCGGCCCCATTTTCAACGAGGCTGCGCGCACCGGGAAGCCGTTGTCGTTCTTCGCCAACGGCCAGCGTATTCCCGAGGATCTGGAAGCCGTCACCTGGGACCGGCTCGCGGAGCGGCTCCTCGGCGCGCCAGCGAGCCAGGCCGCTTCGGTGGCCTGAGGCGCCCCATGCAAAAGAGCGAAGGCCTATGTACTCGGATCCGGTGCCTCAGGTGATCGGCGAAGAAGAACGCGAACGGCTGATTCTGCAGCACCTGCCCCAGGTGCGACTGATTGCGCGGCGGATTCAGGAACGGCTGCCCGAAAACATCAGCCTGGAAGACCTGGTCTCGACGGGGGTGCTGGGCCTGATCTCGGCGATCGACAATTTCGATCCGCGCTTCAACGTGAAGCTGAAAACGTACGCCGAATACAAGATCCGCGGGGCCATCCTGGACAGCCTGCGCGGCCTGGATTGGGCTCCGCGGCAGAAACGCCGCAAAGCCAAACAGATCGAAACCGCCGTGAGCCGGGCCGAGCAGCGTCTCAAGCGCAGTCCAACCGAAGAGGAAATCGCGTTCGAGCTCGGCGTGACGCTCGACGAATACCACGAGTGGCTGGTGGAGACCCGGGGGTTGAACATCGCTAGTCTGGAGTATGTTTCCGGCGAAAGCTCCGGCGACCTGCTGCGTTATATCGCCGACGGGCAGGACAACTCGCCTTGCAGCCTCCTCGAGCGCGCGGAACTGGAACGGCTGGTGGCGGCGGGGATTGACGGAATGCCCGAGATCGAGCGGACGGTGCTCAGTCTCTACTTCCATGACGAACTCACACTGCGCGAGATCGCGCAGGTGGTCAACCTTCACGAATCGCGCATATCGCAGCTCAAATCGCAGGCGATTCTGCGGCTGCGAAGCCACCTGGCCGCGCGGTGGCCGATGACCAGAGGGGTCATGACCGTATGAGCCAGGGCGAGAAGGCTCGAGCCAGCGCGTTCGATGCTGCCGGCAGAGCCGCCGGCGTCCTCGATCAGTGGGCCGAAGCCCTGTCGCAGGTACTGGATTCCATGACCGATCAGCGGCCGCAGGTCGCCTGGCAGGCAGCCAGTGGCACAGCCGCTGAAGTGGCGTCCGGAGAATACCCATATCTTTGGTGGGAACATCCCTTCTCGGCAGCGGCCGGCGCCCTTGCGTGGGTCGGCTCTCCGCGGCCCACCTGGGAGCATGTGGGCGCGCTGACCCTCAAGGCCGCGGGCCTCGACACGGTGGCTTCGAGTGAGGCCCAAAACACCTGGTTCGAGATTCTGGGCCAATCCCTGTCTGCAATGGCCCGGTCGATCGGCGGCCTGCTGGGACGCGAGATCACCTGCGGCGGCGGCGGCGAGCGCGAGGCGGCGCCGGAATCGGCCGAGTGGGCCTCGGTAGCGCTTACATTCGCGGATGGCGCTCAGCCGCCGTTGCTGGTGGCGTTCAGCCCAATCCTGCTATCGCTGATCGCCGCACCGCCCCCAAGCGATGCCGCCCCTGCCGAACCGGTGCACGCCGAATGCTCGAGCGAGGCCGGCGAGTTGGCTCTGAACTCGCGGACCATCGGCCTGCTGCTCGATGTCGACCTGCCGGTCAGTATCTCGTTCGGTAAGACACGTCTGCCGATGAAGGAAGTTCTCAAACTGACCACCGGTTCAATCGTGGAACTGGACCGCGACGTGAATGACCCTGTGGAAGTGCTGGTCAATCAGCGCCTGATCGCGCGCGGTGAAGTAGTGGTCGTGGAAGGCAACTACGGCGTGAAGATCCAGGAAATCGCGAGTCGAAACGAACGCTTGCGGAGCATTCCATGAACACCTGCCTGATCGCGTTTTCGGCAGCCTTTCTGGTGGCCCTCGTATGCGGCGGGACGGCTCTCCTTTTCGCGCGCGTGGCGATCGGCGCCGCCCGCCAGAGCGCCGCCCTGGGGGCGAACATCCGAATCAACATGGAGGCTCTCGTGGCCCGCTTCGAAAGCCTGGAACACCAAGCGGAGGAACTCCGCAAGCAGCCGTCAGAGGCCGCCCCGGAAGCCGGCAGGGCCGCCTTGAACCTGAATAAGCGGGCGCAGGTCCTGCGCATGCACCGGCGAGGAGATCCTCCCGAGCGGATTGCCTCGCTGCTCGAAGTCCCGCGTCAGGAGGTCGATCTGCTGATCAAAGTCCATCGCATCATCATCAGCCAGCTCTGATGCGCATGCACCTGTCTCCGACCACGATCTCGTCTGAACACGGCATGGATGCCAGCCCTGGGCCGTGGCGCAGGCGAGCCGGCATCCGCAGTCGGTTTTCTCATTGGCAGATGCATTCGCCTTTCGCCTTTCCGCTCGTGAAGGTCCCCTGGCACTGATTTGTTCGGCCCGCCAAGGTCCGGAGGGCTGGGGCTCAACTTATCGGCTGTCTCAAATTCCGGGACAGGTCAGGCGGATCATCAAAGGATTTTGAGTTTTAACCGTTTTTCGTACAACTGGGGGCAAGTCCAGTTCACGCACACCTCCTTCAAACCCAACACATCAGTTCTCCGTCGGAATATTATTAAATGACTCGACGACGACGACATCAAACGGGAGCGTCTTGGCGACAAGTTGAAGGCCGAGTTGCTGCTGCAAAGCCCTAGGAAGAAGAGGTGCTTCTAATACCAGGGCCTCATCGGCCGATGGAGCGGTGCTGTATTCTCTTGTGAACTTAAGTGTGAAGTCATACGTGCCCTTTAGGCCAGTGGCATCTACGAGCCGCCGTCCGTTTTCAGATCCCAGCATACGAGCCAGTGCAGCCACCGATTGCCGTCGAGCACTAACCCGGATAATCTCACCGCCGCCGCTTGCGGAATGGTTTACTACAATTCCTGGCCGATCGGGCGGTAAATCGGGGAACTCGCTGTCTTGACGGGATTTGCGGCTTTCTGTCGACGGAGGTGCGACATCGCCGGTCGACTCCTTCATTTTCAACCCAGCACGTGCAACGACCAGTACATAAGCGGGGAACCCCCTCGACTCAATATGCGACCGCAATTGGAACCGCTCGTTCAAGAGGTTCCGCATCATTTCACGAAATTGAGACTTCGTCGCCCCGTGTGGCACATTAGCGGCAAGATCGAAAACATATCGATCAAGTGGTTTCTTACTAGAAATCTGAAAGAACTGAACATCATAGGCGACACCAATAAGGTCAGCTAAGTTCGCACGATTGAAGACATATCGACCCGGGTCTGAACTGCCCGGCCCTCCAACCCAACCCCGAGGGCTGTGCGGGCCAGAGGGCCGTATCGAGGCAACTTCGAAGGCCAATCGGCCTCCTCCTCCTGTTTGCGAATAACCTAACCACACTTGAGCGATTAATGCACACGCCGTAGATAATCGCCACATGGCTTCAATCCTCCTCATACGTCCGAAAGCAATATTCTGTGTTCCAACACACAAATGTGCCCACTGTAAACCGCCAGCGGCGTCATGCGAGTGGCGTCATGGCGGGTGGCGTCAATGTCGCTAGTATGCGCTTCACTCCTCTATGGGCTTTTGCTCTGCCGAGTCAAACACCAAGACCGTTTCCCGGACTTTTCCAGCCTGTAGTTTGAGCCCCAATTGCTTCTCGATGGCGGCAAATATCCCTGGTTCGGAGCTAAATTCCGGGGCAGCCGCCGCAGGGTCTTGACCATCAACCGCCGTTGGCGCGGCCAATACCGTAGTAGGCGCGAACACCAGAGAGACGTCGTATAAACCGGAAAGGCCTGTCGCGTTCACAACCTCAGTCCGAAGCTCACCAGCAAGCGCCGACGAAAGCTGTTCTATCGAAACGTTCAGCCCGGCCAAGCGAGCGCGGCCAGGAAAATGCAAACTTTGAAAGCGCCCGGTCGGCATTGCGCCAGACGGGAAGCCATCATTGTTCTTCTGCTTGTTCAATACGGATTTACCGCCCGGCGCCAGTTTCGGGCCGCCTTTGGTCACCGTCAGTGTATACCCACGGATGACCCGGCGCTCCTCATGCGACCTCAAGGCAAATCGCTCCTTGATCAGACGGCGAAGCATCAACGCAAGATCTTGTTCTGTGGTTCCGGCTGGCAGTTTCGCCTCCAGGTTAAACGACTTGGAGCTAATCCATCCGGGTCCTATTATTTGGTCTTCCCTCAGGTTCCAGGCCGCCATCAGAAGCCCCTGGAATGAGACGTTGATGTAACTGATCCGTCCCGGGTCCCTGGTTCCGGGCCCCCCATTAAAACGGGTGATCCGCCCCCCGCCGAGTTGCTCCGCAGCGGGTTTGATGGTGGCGACTTCGAAGGCTGGTCCATCAGCCCCAACTACTGGCACGACAAACGCAATCAGCACCAGTCCCAGCGTCTTCATATCCGTCTAGCTCCCAAGAAACACATTTAACAAACTCGTTTGCAAAGCATCACCGGCCGCCTATTGCTGAAAGCGGAGGCAGGCGCGGCCCAGGTGGATCTCGTCGCCGGAGCGGAGCTTCTCGCCGCGGCGATTGCCGGCGGGAACGTCGATGGAGCGGCCGTCGCGGAAAACGCGGGTACCGAATTCGCTCCCGTCATCGGCGATGCGGCAAACGCCATCCGCAAACAGGATATGGGCGTGCTTGCGCGACACGGTGCTGTTGGCCTCGTCGGCGCCTTCGAGAAAGACCACGTCGTTGCGGCGTACGACGCGCGCCTCGGCATCGGTCAACTCCGCCAGGCGGCCGATGTTGGTGCACGGTTTGGAGAGCGCGTAGGTTTCGCTCTCCGCCTTACCCTTCACCACCACCAGGCTTGCCGGCGCGGGCGGAGCGGGCGGAGCGGCCGGCGCCGAGCCGTATCGAATCTCGAACGCGCGGTCGCCCGATTCGGCGGTTTTGACATCGACCGAAAAACCGCGCGCTAACTGGCAGCCGGCGCCTTCCAGAGCCTGGCGCATGTCGTTCTCGAGACGGGCCTCGGCGCCGAAGGCCGCCGCGTAGAGAGCGCGCCGATCCGCATCCGCGGAAATCAGCGTGACCGTCACCAACGAGTAAGGGAAAATGCGCTGTCCGCGGCTGGCGGTTTGGACCTTGGTTTCGATCTCCTCAAGAATGGCGCGATGAACCAGCAGCAGCTCATCGGATTGCGCGGCGCCGAAGACGCGCTCGGCGAACTTGCGGAAGCCGCGTTCGATCGTCTTTTCGATTTCGGAAAACAGTCTCATGGCTCAATCAGGCCCAGTTCGAGCGCCGCTGCGGCGATTTGCGCGGCGGCGGGCGCTGCGGCGGCGCCGCCGTACACTCCATTTTCCACCAGGATCGAGAAGGCGATTTTACGCGGGGCGGCGCCATAAGGAGCGAAGCCGATGAACCAGGCGTGCGAAGGCGCGCCCGCCAGTTCGGCGGTGCCGGTTTTGCCGGCGATGGGAACGGAGGACTCGGCGCGCCTCCCGGTGCCGGAGGTCACGACTTCCCGCAGGAACTTGCCCAGCGTGGCGGCGGCATCGGCGGTCAACACCGGCTGCGGCGGCGCGGTGCGCGGGTTGGTTTCGTCAGTGATCCAGCGGCCCTGCGGCATGGCGCCACCGGTGGCCACGGTGGCCGCGACCCGCGCCATCTGGAACGGCGATGCCACTACTTGCCCCTGCCCGTAGGAAGATTGCGGAAGCGATTTGCGCAGCTGCGCTGCGGTCGAGGGCGCGGCCACGGAAATGCCAAGCAGGCCGGCGGTCTCGAGCAGCGGCTCGGCGCCGACGTCATACGCGCCCAGTTGCGCGAAGTAGGCGTTGCAGGAAAGCACGATCCCGCGCTCCATGTTTACGGTGCCGTGCGGTGTCCGATCCTCGATGTCGTCGCGGATGGGGTGTTTGGACCCTTTGATGAAGTTGCCCACGCGCCCATCGGGCAGGCGGATGCATTCGTAGGTCTTATCGGTGAGCTGCGGGTCTTTGCGCAAGGCGGCCATGGCGGTGACTACTTTGAAAGTTGACCCGGGCGGGTAGAGGCCGAAGCGCGCGCGGTCGAGGAATGGAGTGGCCGGCTCGCTGGCCGGCTCGGCCGCCGGTTTATCGGGAGGCAAGGGCAGGCTGACTGCGGCCAGCAAATCGCCGGAGGATGGATCGAGAACCACGGCCGCGCCTTTCTGCAGGCCCGCTTTCTCCAGCGCGGCGCGCAGAATTGCCGCTACACGCACGGTGAGCCGCGCATCGATCGACATACGAATATCGCGGGGCCGGTCGAGGACGCGGCGCACTTCGGGGCTGTCGGGATGGTAGCGGCGCTGCACCAGCGGCACCAGCTCGCGGTAATCGTAACGGATCACGCTCTCGCTCGCGCCGGTTTTCGGGTTCTTCACTTCCACCAGCGTGGGCCGGTCGTCATAACCGCGCAGACGCCGGGCGGAATCGCGCTCCACGAACGCCGTGTTGCCGGCCGCCCAGCGGGCGCGGGTGCGCAGATCGCCCAGCAGGTCGAACATCAGGCCGCCGAACGGATAGTGGCGGCTGTCGGTGCGAGCTACTGCGCGGTCGATATCGATGCCGAGCGCGGCATACTCGGTACGATGCTTTTCGAGCTCGCTCCAGTCGCTGGCGGCGAGCGGCAGGCCGTTGCGGTCGTAGATGGTGCCTATGGGAATCTGCCGCATCACTTCCTGAATGCGCGGGTTGTATTCGAATCGCCGCGCGCCGTCGCCCTCCACCACCAGAGCGCCTTCCCCCATCGCCGCTGCCGGGTGCAGCACCTCGACCCAGGCGGCCTTGGCCAGCACCGTGGCGCCCATGACAGCGATCAGAATGCCGGCCACGGCTACGGGCGAGCGAAATGGCGCGTTGCGATCCTCCGGCCCGCCGCGCGCGGAAATGGATTCGACGATGCCGATCACCAGAAAATTCGCCACCAGCGCCGTCCGGCCGTAACTCAGGAATGGCGTCACCACCCCCGATAGCGGCGCCACGCCGAGCGCGCCGGCGGAGATCAGCAGAAGCTGCAGCGCCGTAGCCACGCCCAGCCCGGCGGCCAAAAAGAATTGGTAGTCCGAGGCGGCGCGCAAGGCAATGCGCAGCGCCCGCCACACGATGAATCCATAGATACCGAAGACCGCCGCGACTCCCAGGAAACCGCAATCCTCGCCCAGCGCGGACAGGACCAGATCGGTGTGCACCGCGGGAACCAGTTGCGGATCGCCCAGACCGATGCCCATGCCCGAAGCCCCGCCCGTGGAGAAGGCCCAGAGGGACTGCGCCAGTTGATCGCCCCCATGGACGAGGTTGTCCCAGGGCGAAAGCCACATCGATACGCGCTCGCCGACCGTGTGCGGCACTCCCAGATAGAAGCCCGCCACGAAGCCTAGCACCACCAGCGCGAAGCCAACCACGGGAACGAACACGCTCGCGCGCGCGATCCCATAGAGCGCCAGAAACAGGCAGCAGAAGACCAGCGCCGGGCCCATATCTTTCTGCAGGAAGAAAAACAGCAGCGAGAGCGCCACGCAGGCGGCAGCCGGTAGCGTGTATTCAAGCGGCGGAATATCGATGTGGCGGGTGAGCCTGACGAGCGAAGCGCGGGTCTCGCGCGCGTGCCGTAGCACGTCCCAGCGGCGCGCAAAATAGCCGGCCAGGAAAAACACGAGCAGCACGCGGATGATTTCGACCGGCTGAAAACCGAGCAGGTTGACCTTGGCATCGCTCGAACCGGGACCGGAGCCGAAGACGATCAGCAGCGCGGAAAACGCGAAGCTGGCCAGCAGCGGTACGAAGCTCAACCCGCCGGTTAGGCGTTCGAAATCGAGCAGGGCGGCGGCGCCCATCAGCACGCAACCGAGCGCGGCGCCCTGGGCGAAATCGGCGAACAGCAACCAATCGCGCAGCGGATCGCGCAAGCCGATCATCAACACCAGCCCGGCGCCGGTGAGCAGCACGATCGCAGGCACAAGGTATGGATCGCCTCGGAAGCCGCGCACGCTCCAGACCACATTGACCAGCAGAAAGGCGGCGAAGAAAAGCGCAATCCAGATTTCAAACGACTGGCGGAACTCCTCAGGGCGGCGAACCACCAGCGAGGGCTTGAGCAGGCGGAGTTGGTCGCCACCTAGCAACGGCATGGACTCGCGGCCGGCGAGCCGGTCGCGCAGCGCCTGCAATCCCCGGCCGGCGAGTTCCTCGCGGGTGACGCGTATGCGGGCGATGGCGCCTACGTTAGCCAGGCCACCGGAGATGTTGTAGATTTTGCGGGCAACGAATTCGCGCTCGGCCGGATCGGGAAAGAGGGTGAGGACGGGCAGCAGATCCTCCCGCTCGGAAAGCGCGTTCAGGTTGACGATCTGTTTGGCGGCCAGCGCCTGTTCGGCGGCGGGAAAGCCGGCGGTTTTGGCACGCCAAGCGAGCGACAGAGCGGCGGCGACGAGAACGCCAGCGGCGAGCATCCACAACAGTTCGCGGATGCGCCACGCGCGCCGGCTTTGGGGGCCGCGCCCGGCGCTCGGGCGGCTGGCGGCGCTGCTGCGGGTGACGGGCATGCGGCAGGCTCAGTTGGGATTTGTTCGCGGAGCATTCTGCCGCCCCGTTCCGGGGCTTTTCACGCATCCACGACTTTCCCCAGGCTCACGCCTTGGGCTACTCTCTTTTGCCCTGGCGGCCTTGAGCGCGGGAACCGGGATAGAGCGGGGACCATTCCAGCGCTCGTGGGGCAGGATGGCATCCTGAGCGGCGATTGTCAATCGCCGCGCGTGCCGATTGGCAATTGGCACGCAGCTTGCCAAGCTGCCCCACACGAAAGCGCTTTGCCTCGTGCCCAAAACGCCTGGCCTCGTAGGAGCGAAAATCAACTTCTTGCCGTTGTGCCTCATTTCTGGACCGCTTCCCCCGTGTCCGCAATCTGCTGCAGGCGTGCGTTGACGACTATCAGGCTGGCCTGGATGCGCACGATGCCAAGACTAGCGTTGGCGTACGGGGCGACGTTCTGGTATAGGTCGAGTGCGCGCCGGTAATCGGCGGCGGCGCGATCGACTTCGTCTTTTTCCTGCGGCAGGCCGCGCACGTTGCGGGAGTCCCAGAAGGTGAGGTCGGCGCGGTCGCGGTATCCATCGGCCAGTTGCAGCTTGTCGCGATTGGCGAGCTGGTAGCCGCGGCGCTCGGCCTCTTCGAGCGCGGCAGACACCTTGTCGATATCCTTCAGGTTGTAGTAAACGCGCGCCAGCCCAAGCTGGGGATCGGGCGAATGCGGCAGCAGCCGGTCGGCCTGATTGAAATCGTCTACGGCGGTTTGCAGTTGCTTGGCATCATGATGAGCCGCTCCGTTAATGCGGCTCACGTGCCCTTCGGCCAGGCGCAGCTTGCCGCGCACCTGGTCGTCGGGATCCATCGCCAGGGCGCGCGCCAGAGCGTTGCGGGCGCGTTCCCAATCCTTCTCATAGATCGGCTGCCCATCGGCTTTGCGATAGGCGGCAATCACGCGATCGGCTGTCTCCACCAGATTTCCCTTTACCACTTTACGCGGCGAGTACAAGAGAAGAGACGAAGGATTGCGCTTGGAAAGTTCCGTCCATCGGTCCCAGATTTGGTCGGGGTCGGTTACCTGCTCGGCTTGGATGTCGCGCTTGAGCTGCTGGCCGTGCTGGTACATCAGGTAGTTGGCAAGGAGCTCCCATCCGCCGTACAGCACAGCCGCTACAGCCAGTAGCGAAACCACCCGCATGACGTTGCCGAAAGCCTTGCGCGGCCGCTTGGGAAGCGGCCAATTCTGCGCGGGCGGCTTGCGCCGCGTGGCTTCGCCCTGCGGCGCGGTGCGGCGGGTGGCATCGTCAATCTCGGCGCGGGTGGTGCGCCGCGTGGCATCCAGGTCCTCGGTTGCCGCGCGCACCGGGGCACCGTGACGGAAGGCGATCAGATCGTCGGCGAACTCGCGCGCGGACTGATAGCGGGCGCCGGCATCGGGAGCGGTGGCTTTAATGAGGATACGGCGCAGCGGCTCCGGGCAAGGATCGGGCGGGGGCGGCGGCGGGATGCGCGAGCGGATCATGCTCTCCAGGCGCTCGGTCGATTCGGCATGATAGGGCTGCAGACCGGTCACCATTTCGTAGAGCATCACCGCCAGCGACCACAAATCGGAGAGCGCGTCCACTTCGCCCGAATCGAGCCGCTCCGGCGATGCGTAGGGCACCGAGCCGAATTCATTGCGCGTCAGCCGGCGTGACAGCGAAAGCGCCTTGGCAATGCCGAAATCGAGCACGCGCACGTCGCCTCGGCTATCGATGCGAATGTTCTTGGGCTTGATGTCGCCGTGCACGACGCCGCGGAATTCCTTGCCATCGATGGACGCCTCCAGGCTGTGGGCGTTCGCCAGCGTCTCGGCGACGGCGATGGCGGTATCGACGGCGAACTCGACGACCAGCGGACCGCGCCGCAGCAACTCGGCCAGGTCCTGCCCGTCGATGTACTCCATAGCGACGTGAAAGTAATTCTCCAGATCGCCTGCTCCATACACGCGGACCACCCTGGAGTCGACGGCGGCCAAGTGAGCCTGCAGTTCCGCGCCGCGCCGTTCGGCTTCGATGGCGTCGATCGAGTCGGCATCGGCGCCGTGCTCGATCAGCTTCAGCGCCACCGTGTGCCCGCTTTCGGTATCCTCGGCCAGGTATACATCGGCCATGCCGCCGCGGCCGAGCTTGCGGCCGATCTCGTACTTACCGATACGCCGGTCGGCGGGGGCGATCATGGCTTCCTGGCTCCGGGACGCGCTGCGGCTGGTTTCGCATCGAGCAGGAAGTTCTGCTCGCGCACGCTCTCCATCTTGGGGTCGAGCGGCAGTTCCAGCGTGCTCTTGTCGAACACATTACCGGTGAGCGAGAGCTGCGCGCCATCGCGCGCGGCGAGGTTGGCGCCGTGGTTGTGCAGGAACGAATTGTGCGACAGCCACAGCGAGCCGGGGCCGGAGGCGAGCAGCCCCTCGGCCAGCGAATCGCGGATGGTACTAGCGCGCAGGAGCAGCCTGCTGGCGCCGCGGAGTTCTATGCCGATGGTGGCGCCTTCGATTTCGGTGTCGTCGATTTCGACGCTCGAGTCAACTAAGAGAATGCCCTGCGGGGGCGGCGCTTGTCGGTCGGCGAGGATGCGCAGGCCCTGTATGCGGACGTCGCGAACCTTGTCGGCCAATACAGCCGGACCGGCCATTCCAGGCGCGATATGCAGGATGGCACGCGAGCCATTCGCCATTTCACCGGTTTGGCTGCCGCGAAAAGTGACGCCGGATTTGAGGCGCACGGGCTGGTGGTATTCTCTGCCGGCCGAAAACTGAATGATGTCGCCGGCCCGGGCTTCCGCCAGCGCCTGGAAAAGGGAGACGCCAGGAGTCCCGGGCGAACCGGAGGAGGCATCAACCTGAAACACCTGCGGCCCGGTGGCAACCGCGGGCACGCTTTTGACAGGCTGGAAGCTGCGCAGCACAAAGGCAACGAATAGCGCCACCAGCAACACGGCGACGAGCAGACGGATTACGCCGATGGTCCGAGAGCGTTGGCGCGGAGGCAGCATGCCGGAGGCGGCGAATTTCGGGCCCTCTACCAGCACCACCGTGACATTATCCTTGCCGGCAGCGGTATTCGCCGCCTCAATCAATTGGCGCGCCGCGGCGGCTGGATCGCCCGCGTTGCGCTCCACCAGCAGGCGGATGTATTCCGATGTCACCTGGTCGCTGAGACCGTCGGTGCATAGCAACAGCGCCGCATCGGCCTCGAATGGCACGCAAACGATATCGATGAAATCGGCGTCGTCGGGCGAATGCTCCTCGCTGCCAACGTCGCGAAACACTTCGTTGCGGCGCGGATGGCGCATGGCCTCGAGCTCGGAGAGTTCGCCCGCGTCTTCGCGCGTGCCCACCGGCGAGTGGTCCTTCGTTATCTTCCGAATCGCGCCGCGGCGAATCTCGTAGAGTCTGGAATCGCCCACGTGCGCCACGATGGCCGAACCATCGTCCATCACCGCCAGCGTCAGCACGCACGCCATGCCTTGCCATTGCGGATTGCCGCGCGCGGCGCGCAGGATTTCGTTGTTGGCGACGGTGATGGCTTCGCGCACGCGTTGCTCCACCGTGCCGGTCTGGCGCTCCAGGCGAGCGCGTATGCGGTCCACGGCGATTGCCGCCGCCTTCTCGCCCGCCGCCTCCCCGCCGATGCCATCCACCACCAAAAAGATGCCGCGCTCGGCGTCGATATACCAGGCGTCTTCGTTGTTGTGGCGCACGCGGCCAGGGTCGCTGGCGCCTGCGCATTTCAGCATCGTGTTAACCATGCGCGGTGCTTCGGAATTCCAGGAAGCAAACGCCGGCCAGGCCGAGACGCGCCTTATCCGGTACCGGAGCTTCCACATTGCGATCGTGTTTCTCGTTGCCGGCGACTTCGATGCTCGATGGCACGGTCACGCCGTTGATGGTGGTGCCCAGGCGGCTCAGGTCCTTCAGGAAAAACTTGCCGCTTTCCGGATCGCGCCGCAGGCGGAAGTGCTCGCGCGACACATCGGGCAGCGTGTCCAGTTTGAGATCGGTCCAATAATCGCGCCCGCCGCGGCCCACCACGATTTCGTTCTTGGTCATGTAAAACGTCTTGCGCACGCCGCGATCTTCGTAATCGATGTACGCAAGCGCGCCGGCAGGCGGTGTCGCAGGAGTCTCGGGTGCAGCATGCGCCGGGTGGTAGGACGCTTCGGCGCTCGCCGGCGCTCCCGCCATGCGGCGCGTGGCGATACGCTTGGTCATGCTGCCGGCGCCGAATTCCTCCTTGGCGGGCAGGGCGAGTTCGGAGTAGATGACGATGTCGCCCGCGTCTACATCGTCGTCGGTGTTTTCCAGAATGCGGATCTGCCATCCGCCCTCGGGCGCGGTAATTTTGGGCTCGCCGCGCCGGGCCAGTTTCAGCCGGCTGGCCAAGCCGCCGCGGTTGAGCGATTCCATCTCCTCGTCCAGCGCGCGGCGCGCCTCATCGAGGATGCGTGGGACGATGCCGCGCAGCCGCTCCATATCGTCCGGGTGCAGGTAGACGTGATAGATGGCCGGCGGCAGCGTGGAGTAATGCAGAGGTTCGAGCCCCTCCCGCATGTTGCGCACGATTTCCAGAATGATGTCCCGAGCGGTGGCGGAAGTAGCGGCGGCAGGGCGGTCCATAGCGGCCTAATTACGAGTTTAGCAGCCGGGGGCGAGAGGCGGTCTGGCCTCACAGGTGCCAGCGCTGCGCGCGCCTTTGTTTCTGTCGCATCCGCTACGCGTTACTCCAGCGATCAAAGCGGTGACCCGGGCATACGTTCGGGAGTTAGGGAACTGCTTTCGGCGTAAAGCAGCTCATCCAGAACATTGGCCATCCCCGGCGCAATTTCATACGTGTAGTCATAGCCGCCAGGGTGACGGCTTGACGTCCTCGATACCAACTCATCGTCGAGCAGCAGATTAAGCAATTCGTGCGCTTGTTCCCCCTGAAAACCGGCTGGCAGCGCAGGGGGATATGATCCAAACACCAGTTTTCCTTGGTTTCGCAAATACCGCAGGATCGTGGTCCCTTGATTCCCGCGCCTTTCTAGCGCGGCCTTTGCCGCTTGCAGTCGATGTTCTTCAGCAGGCGTGCGCACCGGTTTGCGAAGGGCTTCGATTTCGCGCCGCATTTCGGCCTTATCCTGCGTTAGCTGAGTGATTTCCTTATCACGCTGCTCGATGATTTGCTGCTTGGTCGCGGCCTGTTGGACGGCTTCGGCAATCGATCTCGCATAGATCGCCTTAGGAGCACCGAGGATCAGATTCCAGACGTACTCGCCGAACGCGCAGAGGAGATAGCACCCGACAGTGATCGCGACCACAAGAAGTGCGTCTTTAATCGGCGCAACTCCGAGCAGGACAGCGCTAACAATTGTAGAGAGCCCGGTGGGTACGACTCTCCAAGGCGAGAAGCGTTTTGTGCTTTGCCGCGCCCACTTACGGGCCAACCGCCAGTACGGAGGCGATGTGCTGTTTGCGATGTGTGAATTTTACCATGGCTCATCGGCGCTGTTTTTCCCTCAACCCAGAGATCAGACACCACCCGCCGCACGCTTGCCTAACGCGCCTTTTTCCGCCGCGGCTTCGGTTCTTCGAAGACCGAGAATTGCAGCTTGCGCTCGTTGGCGTCGATTCGCACCAGGACTACTCTTACGCGGTCGCCGATGGAGAACTCGCGTCTTGTGCGTTTGCCGACTACTTTGCGCACGTTTTCGCGGTAGGCATATTCGTCGCCGGGAAGGGTGTCGATCGGCACCAGGCCTTCGATGAAGAGCTCAGTCAGCTCGACGAAGATCCCGTACTTGGCGGTGCTGATGACGAGCGCATCGAAATCCTCGCCGACGCGATCGGCCATGAAGCGAACCTTCTTCCACTCCACCAGCTCGCGCTCAGCTTCGGCGGCGCGGCGCTCGGTGTGCGAGCACTCGGCGGCGATGGCGCTCAGTTCGGGTTCTGAAAGAAGTGTGGCAACCGCTCCCTGACGGGGTGCCCTCTGGGCCCGGCTCCGTTGGGCGGTCGCCTCCGTCGCCGCGCTCAGCGCCTCGCGCAGCAGGCGATGCACCACCAGGTCGGGATAGCGGCGGATGGGCGACGTAAAGTGCGTGTAGGTATCGGCGGCCAGCGCGAAGTGGCCGACATTGTTGGTCGAGTAGCGCGCCTGCTTGAGCGAGCGCAGCATCAGGTAGCTGAGGATGCGCTCCTCGGGCTTGCCTTCGATCTTCTTAACCAGCTTCTGGTATTGGCGCGAAGAGATTTTCAGCTCGGGCGCGGCCAGCTCGATGTCGTGCCGGCGCTTGGTGCCGTCGCGATGGCGGTCGGTGATGCCGAACCGCTGCACGGGGATCGCTCCCACGCCAAGCGAATAGCCGAAGTGGGCGGCCACTTCCTCGAAATCCATCACACGCTTGGGGTCGGGTTTTTCGTGGATACGGTAGATGCTCGCCAGGACGGCGGTTTCCAGGTGCGCGGCAACGGCTTCGTTGGCGGCCAGCATGAACTCTTCGATGATGCGGTGGGCGATGTTGCGCGCGGCGCGGCTGACGCCGGTCATGGCGCCCCATTCGTCGAACTCGATCGACGGCTCGGGCATGTCGAAATCGATCGAGCCCCGGCGCACCCGCTTGCGATTCAGAATTAGCGCCAGCTCGCGCATCAGCTCGAAGCGCTCGACCAGCGGCTGGTAACGCTCGCGCTTGGCGGCATCGCCTTCGAGCACAAGATGAACATCGGTGTAGGTCATACGCTCGGCGCTGCGGATCACGCCGGCGGTGAACTCCTGCGCCACGGTTTCTCCGCGGGCGTCGATTTCGAGCAGCGCCGAAAGGACCAGCCGGTCCACCTGCGGGCGCAGCGAGCAGATGTCCGTCGAGAGCTCGAACGGCAGCATGGGCACCGCGCGGTCGGGGAAGTAGACGCTCGTCCCGCGCAAGCGGGCCTCCAGGTCAATCGGCGTACCGGGGCGCACGTAGTGACTTACGTCGGCGATATGGACCTGCAGCGCATAGTTGCCGTTGGCGAGGCGCTCCACCCACACGGCATCGTCGAAATCGCGCGCGGTTTCGCCGTCAATGGTCACGACATCAAGCGCGCGGAAATCGCGCTGGGCGGCGAGCTCAACGGCGGCGATCTCGTCCGGAATGGCGCGCGCCTGCTCGACCACTTCGGGCGGAAAGCGGTGTGGCAGGTGATGCTGGCGGATGACGATCTCGACATCGACGCCGAAATCGTCGGGGTGCCCGAGAATCTCGATCACGCGGCCCACCGGATGCTCGCCGCGCTCCGCGTATTCGAGCAGCTCGACGTTGACGATCAGGCCGGCCAATTCTTCGGGCGAACTCACCTGGCGCGGGGTGACGCCGATGCGGTCAATGATGGCGCCGGCCGGCGGAAGCTCCATGCCTTCCGGAATCTCGATCCACTGGCGGATGCGGTCGTCGTGCGGCACCACAAACTGGCCGCGTTTGCCGAAGCGGAATTCGCCGACCACGGTCAGGTGAGCGCGCTGCAAGACCTTCACGATCTCGCCATCGGCGCGGCCATTGGCTTCGATGCGTGCGATGCGGACCACCACGCGGTCGCCGTGCATGGCTTTTTCCGCTGTTTCCGGCGGCAGGAAGATGTCGCCCTGGATACCTTCGATGGGACGGTCGGAGATCAGGAAGCCGTAGCCGTCGCGGTGCATGTTCACGCGGCCCACGGCGAACTCGCGGCTGCGCGCGGTGGACGTGTAGTGCCCGGAGCGCAGCTCGATGAGATCGCCGCGGGCGGCCAGACGGGCGAGCGCGGTCTCGAGTTCGGCGCGCATTTCGGCCCTGGTACCCAGCTCCCGCACAAGTTGCTTAAAGTTAGCCCGGGCGTGCGGCAAACGGTTGATGTGTTCGAGCAGCGCGGCGTCGGTCACTCCTCGATTGTAGTTGGTCGCCGATTCCGCCGAAGTTCTTCAATCTTCAAGCGAAGTCGCTGTATTGGCGGCGAAGCGTGGGAAAGATTGCGCCCGCTCCGCCCGCACGCCGCCGGGGGCCGCGGAATTTTTTTGGAGATTTCCGTTTGCAATCGGCGCGCGAGGCGTTATGATTTGGAAAGCCCCCCCGAGTGAAAATCCAAAGGCGCCGTGCATTCCACACAGAACCCGGTTCTTCTAGAGACTGATCTTCCTGGTATCGAACTTCACGCCCGCGGCAAAGTGCGCGATGTTTATCGCGTCGGCGAGCGGCTTCTGATTGTCGCCACCGACCGCATCTCGGCATTCGACTACATCCTTCCCACCGGCATTCCGGACAAGGGCAAGGTCCTGACCCAGCTTTCCATTTTCTGGTTCGACTTCCTGCGCGACCTGACGCCGACGCATTTTCTGACGGCGCGGGTGGACGAGTACGCGGCGGCGCTCGGCGCGTTTCGCGATCAACTGGAGGGTCGCTCGATGCTGGTGAAGCGGGCCAGCATGATCGATATCGAATGCGTGGCGCGGGGCTATCTTTCCGGCTCCGGCTGGAAGGAATACCGGCAGCACGGAACCGTGTGCGGCATTGCGCTTCCGGCGGGACTGCGCGAAAGCGACAAACTGCCCGAGCCGATTTTCACACCAGCCACCAAGGCGCAGGCGGGACACGACGAAAACATTCCGTTTGCGCGGGTGGTTTCGGCCGTAGGCGAAGACCTTGCCAAACGGCTGCGCGATTTGACGCTCGGAATCTACTCGCGCGCGGCCCGCTACGCCGAATCGCGCGGCATCATCATCGCCGATACCAAGTTCGAATTCGGCTTCGTGGATGGCAGGCTGGTGCTGGGCGACGAAGTGCTGACGCCGGATTCCTCGCGCTTCTGGCCGGCCGACACGTACCAGCCCGGCGGCCCGCAGCTTTCCTTCGATAAACAATTTGTGCGCGACTACCTGGAATCGATTCACTGGAACAAGCAGCCGCCGGCTCCGCCGCTGCCGGAGGATGTGGCGGCGAAAACCGGCCAAAAATACTTGCAGGCCTACCAGGCGCTGACCGGCCACCAGCTATGAACTGGCTGGATGTCGTGCTGGGGCTGATACTGGTTGCGTCGGTGGTCGATGCGTTCCGCAGGGGCTTCACGCGGGAAATCATCGAGCTGGTCGCGGTGGTGCTGGGGTTCGTGTTGGGGTTATGGTTCTACGGCTGGGCGGGCAGCTTTCTGGAGCCACACCTGAAGTCGCCGCAGGTGGCGCACTTTGCGGGCTTCCTCCTGGTGTTCTGCGGTGTCCTGCTGGTTGGCGCCCTGGTGGGTTTTGTGGTGGGCAAGTTTCTGAAGGTGACCGGACTGTCGTTTTTCGATCACCTTCTGGGTGCGGGCTTCGGCGCGTTGCGCGCAGCCCTGATCTCGGTGGTGCTGGTTTCCGGCCTGATGGCGTTTTCGCGCGGCGACGCTCCGCCGGCCGCGGTCGCCAATTCCCGCCTGGCTCCTTACCTGGTGGGCGCGGCGAACGTGGCCGCGGACATGGCTCCCCACGAGTTCAAAGAAGGTTTTCGCAAAGCATACGGGCAGGTCAAGCAAGCCTGGGCAAACGCCCGGCGGCACGTAACAACGCCCGAAGCGAACAGGGACAAGAAATGAAAAACGAATTTGACGGTTTGGTGGCTCGACTGTTGAATGGTGGCGTTTTTCTCACCGATGCGGTCGGACTCCTGGAACGGAGCATGATCGAAGCGGCGCTCGGGCACAGCAAAGGCAACCAGTCGGCCGCCAGCAAGCAGTTGGGCATCCACCGCAACACGCTACAGCGCAAGGCCCTGGAATACGGCCTTGAAAACGGACGCTCGCGGCGCAAGCCCGCCAGCCGCGAGTTGCGCGCGCGCAAGCGGAGGACCGGCGCGGCCTAGTGTCACTTACCATGAAAACGTGCTCGTTGCTTGTGGGGCAGGATGGCATCCTGCGCGGTGGTTGCCAACCACTGCGCGGTCCGCTTGACGATCGAACCGCAGCTTACCAAGCCGCCCCACAGGGGAACGCCCTTATAGGGCTTTGGCATTAGTGTTCGACCTGCTGATCTTTGACCTCGACGGCACGCTGATCGATTCGCGCCTGGATCTGGCCAACGCCGTCAACGCCACGCGCCGGCACATGGGGATGGCGACGCTCGACAACGAGCGGGTTTATTCCTACGTTGGCAATGGCGCCGCGGTGCTGATCCGCCGCGCCCTGGGCGACCAGGCGACGGAGGCGGAAGTCCAGGAAGCGCTCGAGTATTTTCTCGAGTATTACCGCGAGCACGATCTCGATTTCACCACCCTCTATCCCGGCGTGCACGAGTCGCTCGACCGTCTCGCCGGCGCTCAGAAGAAGATGGCCGTGCTCACCAATAAGCCGGTGCGTGTGAGCCAGGCCATCGTGCAGGGCCTCGGCGTCGCGCATCATTTCTTCCGCGTCTATGGTGGCAACAGCTTCGAGTTCAAGAAGCCGTCGTCCGTAGGCATCGAAGTGTTGATGGAACAGGCAGAGGTGAGCCGGGAGCGCACGCTGATGGTGGGCGACAGCTCGGTTGACGTGGAAACCGCGCGCAACGCCCGCATAGCCTGCTGCGGCGTGACCTACGGCTTCCAGCCCGAGTCGCTTGACATCACGCCGCCCGACATAAAGGTCGATAGCATGGAGCAGATGGTCGATTGGGTGCTGGGCACCGGAGCACGGAAAGGAACCGAGTCCGATGAATCATAAGCCAGGCACCGCCGCTCCCGTCACCGGCATCTATTGGTGCACCGTCTGCAAAACCCCCGCGCGTTTCACGGAGGGCGAGACTCTGCCCGAATGCCCGAATTTCTGCGGGCGAGGGTTGTGGGAGCTGGTCGAGAAGCGGGAGTAGAGGCGGCGCTGGGGCTCATGTCGCGGCAGTTGCTGGATTGGAGCGGCTAGCGTCGAGCTGGCGTCCGGTTTCGCGACCGCATGCTCATGTCCGAAGCGCCTCACCCGGGTCGGCTTGGAGCGATGATCAAGCTGGCACGCTGCTACCCATCACTTGACATCTACACGATTGGCGGCTCAGGCGCCCGGGCTCGCAGCGGAAGCTCTCGGCAGTGGCCATAGACGACGATTGGGTTGGTTCCCCATACGAGAAGGGGTGCGGGCTCGTTTTACATCGGAGCGGTCTCGCTGATGCCGGCCGACAACATCGAGGGCTTCCGCGCGGAAGTGATTGCCGCGCTTAAGCAGTTGCACTCCGGCGTCTATCGCTTCCCCGGCGGCAACTTCGTGTCCGCGTACGAGTGGCGTAATGCGATCGGCGATCCGGACAAGCGCCCGCCCATCTATGATCCGGTTTGGCACGCCGTTCAGCCGAACGATGTGGGTACCGATGAGTTCCTCACACTCTGCCGTCTGCTCGGCGTGGATCCCTACATCACGGTCAACGCCGGCTTTGGCGACGCCTGGTCCGCAAAGGAGCTTGTGGAGTACACCAACGGCGCCATCACCACGCCGATGGGAAAATGGCGCGCTGCTAACGGCCATCCGCAGCCGTATCACGTGAAGTTATGGGGCATCGGCAACGAGCCCTGGGGCGATTACCAGATGGGAGCCATGTCGATCGAGCAATACGAGCTGAAGCACGACATGTTCGCCAAGGCCATGCGGAAGGTGGACCCATCGATCACGCTGATTGCCGGCGGCGCCATGCCCGATGTCATGACAGGAGCCAATCAGTCCAAACGCATCGGCGGCAAGTTTGTCCCGGATTATCTCTCTACGGCGGACTGGAGCGGTCACATGCTCGCCCACTGCCTGGACAACATCGACATGCTCAGCGCGCACTACTACTCCTCCAGCGACATGCACACCGATCTGAGGCTGGAGAAAAAAGTCAATATTGGGCCCCAGCCGCTGATCGAATGGGAGCGTGCGCCCGCGACGCAAGTCCGCGTGAAGTACGAGCACTACCAGGGGTACCTGAAGCGCATTCCCGAACTCCGGGCGAGGCCGGTCCCGATTGCCATCGACGAATGGGCATACATGGGTGGAGGACGGGACGCTTACAAGGTGGTCCCCGCCTATGCCTGGGCTTTTCACGAGATGTTCCGCCATACGGATCTCTTTCAACTCGGCGCTTTCACCTTCGCCACAGCCATGATGAGCGAGACCAGGACGGAGGCTGTCTTGAATCCAACGGGCCTTTTGTTCAAGATGTACCGCGATCACTTCACCAACCAGCGGTCAATCCTGGCAGCGACACGTATCCGTTGGATGTGAGCGCCGCGCTCAGCGAGGATCGCGAGACGCTCACGTTCGCCGTGCTGAATCCCTCGGATTCCAGGTAGCGCATGAAGCTGGCAGTCAAAAGCGTAAAGCTCGCAAGCGCGGGCCATATGTGGCAGATGGCGCCCTCGTCGGTGGATGCGGTCGTCGCGGTCGGCAAGAAGCCGGAGGTCGCGGTGGAGGAGCATTCGCTCGGCGCGATTCCGGATACGATCGAGGTGCCCCCGTTCAGCGTCAACATCTATTCGTATCCGCTACACTAGCTTCTATCGCAACAGGATCAATGCATGCGCATGCCAGATTTGGATGGGCAATCGAGTTGAATCAGGGCATGGTGGTGGACATAGGTCGGGATTGCCGGCGCTGTGCTCGGCGTGAAGGACAACAAGTTCCGAATGAGGACAACGATGAAAACTACGAGGCTGTATTGGATAGTGGCGCTGGGGATTTCACTCGCGCCCATGCTCTCGGCTCAGGTTCAAACGATCGTGCCGCCGGTGGTTCCGGGGGCGAAGCCGGTTTCGGTGGAGCACATCAAAATCCACGGCACTGCGCTCGAAGGCAATCTGGAAGGAGATGCCGTTGATCGTGACGTGATCGTCTTCCTGCCGCCGAGTTACGAGAAGGAGAAGCATCGCCGATACCCCGTCGTTTATGCGCTGCACGGCTATTCGATCGGCGCCGAGCAATGGACGCATGAGATCCATGTCCCGCAGACCGTCGAAGGCGCCTACGCCCAAGGTGCCAAAGAGATGATCGTCGTGCTGCCGGATTCGAAGACAGTCCACAACGGGTCGATGTATTCGAGTTCGGTGACCACCGGGGACTTCGAGAAGTTCATTTTCCACGATGTGGTCGAGTATATCGATGCGCACTATCGGACGATTCCGGATCGGAGGAGCCGCGGCCTCGTAGGCCATTCGATGGGCGGCTACGGAGCCTCCCGCATAGGCATGCAGCATCCCGACGTATTTGGGAGCCTGTACATCATGAGTCCGTGCTGCATGTCCGCTCGGCCGGGCGGCCCGCCAAACCCGGAACTCGAGAAGAGCCTGGAAGCGGTGAAGACGCCTGAGGATTCGGAAAAGCTGCCATTCTTCGCACGCGCCCAACTCGCCTCGGCAGCGGCATGGTCCCCCGATCCCCAAAATCCGCCGCTCTTTCTCGACCTGCCGATGAAGGATGGCGTTCCCCAGCCGGACATTCTTGCGAAATGGGCGGCGAACGCGCCGCTCGCGTTTGTGGATCAGTACATCGGGAATCTCAAGCAGTATCGTGCCATCGCAATGGACGTCGGCGATCAGGACGGCCTACGCGTGGATGCCGGCAAACTGCACGATGTCCTGGACAAGTACGGAATCGCGAACAGCTTTGAAATCTATCCCGGCACGCACACCAGCGCCGTGGCTGACCGCTTCCAGAATCACGTGATGAAGTTCTTCAGCCAGAACCTCTGCTCTCAAGCCGACTGCCGTTAGCCCGCGCACCTCTGGATTGGGGAGAATAGGCTGAGAGGAGAAGACTTCGCGCTCTCATTGGACAGTCTCACCCTGTTATCGCTCCGTCAGACCTGCTTCTAGCGCCGGTCCTCTAAAATGACTGTCGCCGCCTCTAACTCGTCGATCGAGACGCCAAGCGAGGGGCAGCCTGCAAGTCGCGCCACTGCCCAAAAGAAAAAGCCTCCGTAGTTAGCGGAGGCTTTTGAATTAAACCGGGCGACTTCCTACTCTCCCACACACTTGCGCGTGCAGTACCATCGGGGCTGAGAGGCTTAACTGCCGTGTTCGGGATGGGAACGGGTGGGTCCCTCTCGCTAAGGTCACCCAGAA
>Ga0181538_10000603_pt1 | contig 42761 bp, 57 predicted proteins | sample PEATcosm2014_Bin_40_FD_119773 | JGI IMG/M metagenome (GOLD analysis project Ga0181538, IMG submission 119773) | Peatland microbial communities from MTU Mesocosm Facility, Houghton, MI, USA - PEATcosm2014_Bin23_30_metaG | ecosystem: Environmental > Terrestrial > Soil > Wetlands > Peat | place...
ATGCCGGACCCCACGCGGCCCGCCACCAGTAGTGCCGTAACCAGCGGGCCAATCTCCAGGAAAAACGCAAACGCTTGGACCGTTGGAATTACCGCCGCCGCTCCGAACATAACCAGGGTGCTGCGCGTGTGCAGCGTCATGACGGCGCCGAGCGCAAAACCGGACGCAATGACGAGGGGAAGGGATTTCCAGCCGACCTCCTCGAACTGGCGTACGATCTCGCCCCCTTCGAATGGCCGGCGAAACGCGTTGATCGCAGCTCGAGCTCCGAAACGGCTTATCTGACCGGCGATTTCGAACATGTTAAACACGGTGGCACCTTCTTTTGCTCCCGAATTGATGCGCGCGGGAAGCCCCGGCGGCTCAGCGGCTATGCCGCGATAGATCCGGCGACTCTCCACTCCCGTACGACGGCCCCACGGAAGAACTCAAGAGAACATGACTCATCCGCCTGGCTGACCAGAATGGAGTCGCCGACCTGGATCTGGCCCGAGGCAATGAGGTTCGAAAGGGGTTGAACCAGCAGGCGCTCGATTGCACGTTTCAGATGACGCGCGCCATACCTCGCATCGGTGCCCTCCCTCAGCAATAACTCCCTGGCACTGGCAGTGACATTCATTTGGAACGGCGTATCCGGTACGGCCCTCCGCACACGCTGCTGCACCGCCGCCAGTTCGATATCGAGAATCCTGCTCAGTTCCTCATCGCCCAGCGGTTTGAAGACCACGATCTTGTCCAAGCGGTTGATGAACTCCGGCGTGAATTTTCGACGGGCGGCAGCGGCGCCGATTCGGGACATCCGGGCGTCTCGTCCACCTTGGAAACCCGAGTCCTCCAACCGCGGACTGAAGCCCAGGTTCGGATTGCTCAGGGCAGACATTTCGCTGGCTCCGAGGTTGCTCGTGAGGAAGATCATAGACGCCGAAAAGTCGACCTTACGGTTGTCGCCCAATGTCAACACGCCCTTGTCGAGAATGCCGAGCAAGAGATTCCACAGGGCGTCCGATGCCTTCTCGATTTCGTCGAACAGCACCAAACTGATCTTGAGTTTTTCAGTGTGATGACGGTTCAAGACCTCCTGCGATAGCAAAGGGTGAGTTTCGCGGTGCCCGAGGTATCCGGGAGGAGATCCGATCAGCTTGGCAATCTCATGACTGTGTTGATATTCGGCGCAATCAATCTTTATAACTGCCCTGGAGTCGTTCAAAAGGGAATCGGCAGTTGCCTCTACCAAACGCGTCTTGCCCGAGCCCGTCGGACCCAGGAACAGAAAGTTCCCGATCGGACGCCCTGACGGTGCAAAGCCCACTATGTGATTTTGATAAGCCGTCACGACCTTCTGAATAGCTTCGTCTTGTCCCACGATCAAGCTGCGAAGTTTCTTCTCAAGGTCCTGCGCTCGCCTTCCGATCCTGGATGTATCCAGCGATACCAGTTTCGCCATATTGTCCTTCTTTCCGTAGCTCCAACTCAGCCTCAGTGCGCTCTCTTGCGGTCTTTTAAACCGCTAACCACACTATGAGCGCTCTGCCCGGAGAAGGCATCACGATATAGAGGGTTTTTGAATTAAACCTGCGGACAACGATGCGGCTACCCCGGCAGGGTTATGGTGCCGTACTCTTGACGGGATAACGGGGCACGCACGAGAAAGTTCGGCCCGAACAGCCCTCGATCGCACGCTGCCACGTGAGCTCAGATCGCTCGAAGCGTGGCGGCAGGAGTGAATCGGTAACCAACGGCGCCGTCCGGAACTCTTTGCAAAGGAATAACAAACCACGGGTTGGCTTCAGCCGAGCGAGCGTGCCAGTCCAATAAACATCTGCCAAGAGTGAATGGCGTCGAAAGCGATATTGCCAGATGCCGCGGGGGGCTCGTTCCGGCGGCTGTTGTTTAGACTCTTCGCTCTCAGCATAATGAAAGCGCCTCCTCGTAAGTCGCTTGGCTGATCAATCCGACTTTGACGGCGAGGACGTTTTCTGCGGTAGCCGTCTGCATGAGGGGAAACCCTTGGTCTTCCGTGCCGAGAAACGGACATGTGACGGCTCGTCGGCAATCGTTCGTCAACCGCCTCCTATTCGAAGGTTTGGGATTTCAATCATTTCCGATGAGTCGTCACTTCGCGGAAACGGCACGCCTCGTGCCTTTCGAAAGCCGTTATGACCGCATCTCCCAAATTCCGCATCGATGTCACGATCAACGACATTCTGACGACCTCGAACCAGCAGCCTCCCGCGCCGGCCGAGGCCAGAGGCCTGAGCCTGCCTACGCCGGTTTTCCCTCAGCATCCCGAACGGCTGAATGATCCTGGGCCGGGGACGCCTCCCCAAAAGCGGAAATGGGGCCTCAACGACATTTACCGGACTTCACGCGGTTGGCTGTTCCCCTACGTGCGATCGCGCGTGATGCCGGGCGATTTTCATCCGATCACCGCCTATCTCTTCCTCGAATACAAGTGCAACCTCGACTGCTGGTACTGCTGGTCTTTCGACAACAAGGTCAAAGGAATGACGGAGGACGTGGCGCGCCGCTCTATCGATTGGCTCCACGACCATGGCTGCCGGGTTCTGGCATTGATGGGCGGTGAGCCACTACTCCGGCCGGACTTCGTGCATAAGGTAGTGAACTATGCCGCCAAACGCGGCTTCTGGGTGTATATCGCCACGAATGGCCGGCTGCTCAAGCCAGAACTCGCAGATCGACTCGGAGACGCAGGGGCTTCAGCCTTCAATTTTGCGATGGACGCGTGGGATCTGAAGCCCGGACTCCCCAAAGCCCTTGTGCCCGCTCGCAAGAATCTGGAGTACATTCTCCGCAAACAATATGTGAACGGATACGTCGTCTTCTTCAATATCAATATCTGCCGGAATAACCTGGAAGACGTTCGCCTGCTGACGGAATTTGCTCACGATCATCGAGTGGCGACCGACTATCACATCAACGAAACTCCGATGCTCGAACAGGATGACCATTTCAAGCACTTGTACGACAACCCGACCTACATCCGGCCCGAGGACTGGCGGGACATCGACGCTCTGGTCGACTGGCTCATTGCAAAGAACCGGGCGGGCTATCAGATGGTCAACTCGGTGCAGCGGCTCAAGGAAATCAAGGCGTTTGTTCGCATGTCTTCCGGTCGCGATCTGGCTGAGTGCGGGTGGAATGGGGACGGCACCAGCGGAGGCAGTAGCGAGACCGAGTTGCTGTCGACTATCCCTGGAATTGTGCGCGGTGACGATGGCGATCTGAAATTCGCCGAGTGGAGTTGCCGCGCAGGCCAGAATAATGTCATCATTCGCACGGACGGTACCGTGGCGCCCTGTTTTCCCATGTACGGCGCAACCTACGACTGGGGAAACATCGATCGGCCTCATTTCGACCAGCAGCAACTTGCCGGCATGAAGAAGACCTGCCAGCAACACTGCTTCTCAACCCTAAACCACAACCTCGCCTATTGCTACAACGACGCTCGCGTGATCAAGTGGCTTTGGTCGAATGTCATCAAAAATAAGTTCCAAGGGGGTGTCCGCTCTTTCGAAGACTGACGAGGCACTGGCGTGTCGTCGATTGCTTGGAGCGAGCGTCTGTCTCGGTATCCGGCCGGGAATCTCGGAAATGGAGCAGTGCCGGTCGTTCTTCAGAGCGGCCGGCATTTAACCCATGAGGGCCAGCCAGCCGCGTTGAGGAACTCAGCTCCGGATGTTAAGTGTGAAGGAAATCGGATAGTGATCCGACGCGGTAATGTCGGTGTGTATGCGGCCATCGATCGGGATTAGGGGGCCAGAAACATAAGCCCAGTCAATCGTCCGACGTCGGCGGAAGAGTCTACGCGGGGTAGTGGTGTGTGGTGACGGCAAGGGGAGCGCGTTGCGGAAGCCGAGATGATCAAGCAGGCTCGCCGGCGCCGCATGTGAGGCATCGAGATTCAAGTCGCCGGCTAGCAATGCCGCCGGTATCTCAAGACGGTGCGCGGCCGCATCGCCGATCGCTTCTTCGAGCTGAGCCACGCGCAGACCTTCTTCCCCTCGGCTTTCAAGGTGGAGGTTATATACGGCCAGCTTGCGGCGTTGAACATGCACCGTGGCCACCAGGGCCATCCGCCCGCCCAGGCGTTCCTGAAACAGGCTTAGGTTTGGCAGATACCAGCGGGGCCGCCAGAAATCGGATTGCCGGCGAAAGCGGATCACACGAGCTCCGCGCAGAGCCCAGCGGGATAGCGTTGCCTGGCCGTGATAAGCCGGCACGGCTCCGCGGCCTTGTGACAGCTCCTGGAATTCGCGTCCGAAGACGTAATTCATGCGCAGGGCTCGCGCGATCTCTTCTGCCACATTCGCAAAACCCGTCCGGCGTGCATTGAGATCTACTTCCTGGAGAATGAGGAGATCGGCCTTTTGGGAATCCAGGAACTCGATGACCTTAGACAAGCGTAAGCCGCGATCGATATTCCAGTTCACGACGCGCAATGCATCCGGGGTCCACAAGTCCCATCGAGGCGCAGCGAAGTGCCCAACCAGAATATCGTTCATAAGCGACCATCTACGCGGCCACCGGAAGCGGAGCCAGCATGGGGAAGACGTGGAGCTTGGCATATGCCAGGTCGCCCGGATCGTCGATTTCCGCCCACGGAAGGCCATCAGTTTCGCTATAGGCTACGTGCAGGCCTTCATCGGATAGTTCCTGAACGGCGACATTGAAGAACACAGAGCGTTCACCGCGGCGAATCAGGCTTTCAATGCGGTCAAAGAGGAGCGTGTGCGCTGCGGCGTCAACCGCGGTAATTCCAATATAGGTCGCGCTGAAATCCTGTCGCGGAATCTGTTTGCTCATCCGAACGACACGGTTTCCGGCGATGATCACCTTCATGGTTTCATCGCGCCAAGCTGGATCGACAATCATCGTAATTGGAGCTCCGGAAGACAGGGACGGCGGCAGGACACGTTCGTCGAAGACGACATCCGCATTGAGGATGACAAATGAGCTCCCCTGCAGCCAGGAGCGGGCCCCCCACAGCGAGTAGATGTTGTTCGTCTCGGCATATTCCGGGTTTTCGATGAAGTGGAAGCGCTTCAGATGTGCGCCGTGATTCCGCGCCGCGTGTTGAATAATCTGCTCCTTTTCGTAACCCACGACGATGCCGATATCGCTGATGCCGGCCGAGAACAACGCATCGATCTGTTGATCGAGTATGGTCCTCCCGGTCCGGTCGAAACGGATGAGGCATTTGGGGCGGGGGCCGTGGACAGCACGGATTCGTGTGCCCTGCCCGGCTGCGAGTATGATTGCTTTCATAAGGTCTCCCTAGCGATTTGGACTGCACCGGCGCCTGTTTTTGGGCGCCCGAAGTATCTACGATTGAAATAAAGGGCTATGGTCCAGGTCAGGTTGGCTCCGACGGCGGCGAGGCGCAGCAACAACGGAAGTCCACCCAGGACGGCAAAAATTAACAGGTAGTGCACCGCCACGCCCTTCTTGATAAAGATGTGAATTTGCCGCACGATGCGCATAACGAGATTCGAATCCGTCTCGAGCAGCTGATTGAGCCGCCCCGCATACTTGTGCGGCCGGTCTGGCGATGTCGCCGCCTTCCGCTGAAGGCGGGTGACGATGATCGATAGTGTGCACCCGATGAGCAGGAGGCAGCCGTAAATCAGCTCACGAGAGCCGTGCTCCCTATAAAGGCCTAGCGTGATGCCGCCGAAGACGAGCAGGTATGTCGCCTCGTCAACGAAGCCTTCTAACCAAGTGCCGAACACCGATTCGCGGAACTCGATGCGCGCGAGCATCCCATCGGCTTCATCGAAGAGACCCGAGAGGAAAAATAGCAGAGCACCGGCGACATACGCAGCGTAGTATCCCCGGGCGAACATGAGAGCGGCCAGAATACCGACTAGCAGACCGCCCAAAGTCACCGAATTCGGGGTGATGTCCGTGTGAGTGAGAATTCGAACGGCGGGCCGGCAGAGCCAGCGATTAAATCTGGAGTAAATCCCGTCCGTGGGCTTGCCCGATCGAGCCACCAGGAAACCCTCGGCTTCCGCCGTACGAGTTCGCGGCTCGATTAGGACACCACCGATGGGATATGGGAGCGGGGGAACTGGCCCCTTGGGCGCTGGCTTTTCAACCACGAACGCGGGGAGGTTCCGCTTGTGCGTTACCAGATTCCATGGGAGCCAGAGGAACTTCTCTGCAAGCGCGTCGGCGATCGTAGCCCAACTGGAAGGTTTGTGCGGGTCGAACGGGCGAGCAATGAGCGTGATCTCCAGTCCGTGAAGCAGCGGAGATGCCGCGCAACGATTCCAAATCGACTGGTCGACGTCTTGCGGCCAGATGACCAGGAGCGACTCCGCGCCGGCGCGTAGGGCTGTAGCGGCAACACGAACCAGTAACGGCACGCCGCCTATGGGGCGAGTCAATACGCCCTCGCCATCAGGGTAATCGCGTAGCACGGATTGGTCCGGAATGGCGATGACGGCCTGCATCAGATTCCTCCCGCCGTTACGCTAGACACATCGGATACAAGCGCGGCGGGTTTCCGGTTGCGCCGCGACACCCATGCGAGCCAAGTCAGGCCGATGAGGCAGGCGAGCAGGTCACGCGTGCGTCGCGCCAGCGCGAGAGCCACTCCGGCCGCCGCAGGCAATCCAAACGAGAGGAACGCACCCGCCGCGCCACTCTCATCGGCCCCGATACGTGCCGGCATCCATCCGGCAGCCATCTTGACCATTCGGGTCGCGGCTTCCAGGCCCAGGATGACGCCAGCGTGTAACGGCAGCCGCAGGAACAGGAAGACGGTGACCACCTCGCTTGCCATCAGTACCTGGCAGGCGAAGTCCAGCAGAAACATCTGACGGATGGCCCGGCGATCCAGCGCGGCAAATTCCCGGACTGCGATCTCGAGTTCCCCGGCTTTGCGGAGAAACCGCGGACAACGCACGCCAAGGCGGTCAGCGAGGGGCGCCAGGCGGAGCTTAGGGCGGGCGAGGGCGAAAACGGCAACAACAAAAGTCGCGGCCAGGATGAGAGCTGGCACCAGCGACTTTGGAGTGTGAGCCAGGAGCACGATCGCTGTCAGGCATCCGGCGATGCCCACTAATCCTGAGGTAAACCAATAGACGCCGGTATCGACGAGCGTGGCTGCAGTCGGCGATTTGTCGCGCTGCCGCACAAGGCTGATCTTCATGGGCTCAGATGCAACCGGGCCCAGGACGGTCAAGTAACCGATGCCTTGCGAAGCAAGGCGGATCAACATCAGCTCTCCCATCGGGGATGTCGCGCCTCCGCGGCGCAGGGCGATGGACCACGAACGCGTCTGCAAGAGTAGACGAACCAAGCTCAGGACAATAATGACCGCAATTCCCGCCCCGACTGCCGCTAGCTCGCGGATTACCGCCTGCACGCCGATCCGCGACCCGACGAATACGAGGAGCAGGAGGCCCGTGGCGGCCAGCAGCATGTCTCTGCGAGCTGTCACGGCGTTCTCCGTTGCGCGGACGGATTAACGGAGGCGACGACGGCGTTCGGCACATATTCGAAGTAGTCGATTTTCAAGCCCGTGGTGCCCAGGATGCGCACATCCGTGATGGATTCGTCGCTGGTCGGGAACCAGAACGGTCCTTGTTTTGAATAGGTGTGCACGAAGTGTACGCTCTTGGTCCAGAAGGAGGGATTCTTGGCCGGCTGGCCTTCGATCCGAGTGATGGCGTAGTCCTCGGCGTCCACCCAGATTCTGCCCTTCATGAGGTACGTATTGGCTGTTTTGGGAGTGACTGCAATCACCCAAGCAGGGCGCTGATTGACGGTCTGATAGCCAATCATTTCAAAATCGTAGTTCTGCGGAGTAATGCGGGACCGTTCACGTGCATCCGGCTGAGATGCCTCGGCTTCCGCCGAGAGGAGCCGGGGAAAGACGTGGTTTCGGGCGGTGCCCCATCCGTTCGAGGAGACAATCTCAAACTCCTTGGAGCCGTCCTTGAGGCAGGTCATGCGCACGAGCATTTCGGCCCGCTTGTGATGTCGCTGGTTGTCGAGCACGTACCGGCGGCGAGCCGTGTAACCCTCCAGAGCTGCCTGCCGCTCGCGGTCTCGCTCCATCATCCTCGCGACAACTTCGTTCCCCGTCGGCGGCTGCTTGCCGGGGTCACTGGAGGCCAGAGTGAGCGTTGAAAAGAGAAGTACCGAGTAGAGACGCATAATTAGAAATCCACCGTGAATTTGCCCCGGAACATGCGGCCTACGCCGTTGAAGAGAGCGGCGTAACGGGGGCTGTCGACATCGGCCTGAACGTCACGGGGGTTGAATTCGTTGAAGAGGTTGAAAACGCTGAATCCGACGCGGGCCTTCAGGTGCTCATGAGGGATGGGAAGCCTTACCTGCCTCGTGACCTGCAGGTCGAAGGACGTAAATCGAGGATAACGTTGCGAATCGCGAGGTCCTACGAAATCGCGGTCCTGATCGACCGGGGACCACGGAAATCCGGTGTGTACATCGAGGACTGGAAGCAGCGTCAGCTTGAACGGTGCGTTCCATTCGCCCCAGGCCAGGAAGCGGTTTGGAGCGTCGAAAGGAAGCCGGCCTCGCCCATCCCGTTCGATCACGGCGACGGCGCTGTTGCCAAAGAACTGATTGAAGTCGTTCAGGTCTCCGTAAGCCTTCGACCGCACGTAGCTGGCATTGATCGTGGCGCGGCGGAGTTTGTATTGGGCAGTTAGCTGGGCCTCGTGATAACTGCTAGCGCCGTGATTCGAGAGACTGAGAATACCGAGTGGTGCGTCGGGATCGAGTTCGAAATCGCGAGTAGTGCGGCGCTGCTGGTATGAACCTCGCACTACGAGGGCCGAGGTAACCTCACGATCGAGTTCGACGTTCCCACTCGTGCTCCGAGGATTGTGGAGACCGGATGGCAGCGCGTTGATGTACTCGGTCGATGACAGAATATTGCCGCCGGCATCGAACGTTGTAACGGTGCGCCCGGGTAAGAACGGAAACGACGCCGTGTTGAGCGGAACGCGATCGTAGAACAGGCCGACGCCACCCTTGAGAACGGTCTTTTGGTCCTTGGTGAGCATAAGGGCGAATCCGGCGCGCGGAGCAGGATGGGTGGTGCCGGTGATCGAATCGTGGTCGAAGCGGAGACCGAGATCCACGGTCAGACGCTGCAGTGGCTGCCATTTGTCGCCGATGAACCAGGCAATCGCATTTTCGCCGACGTGAAACTGGGAAGCGGGACCGAACTCAATGCTCTGGACCGGCACGCCATCGACACCGACGATACTGACCGGTAGCAGATCAACGTGGCCGTCATAGCTGGAATGCGCATAGTCGGCGCCGACCTTGACTTGGTGCGAGCCCAGCCAGTTGCGGACTCCGAACTGGAAAGCTTCCTGCCACTCGATGCGATCGCTGCGCCGCCGCTGAAGATCGAAGTACCCGCCAGTGGTGGTCTCAACCAGCAGTTGATAGGGATCAGTACTGTTCGCGGTGACATCGGCATCGAACCTCTTGAAGCTGAATTGCGAGACGAGCAGGCCGTCGGACCCGATGGCATCGCGATGCTGGATCGATGCCATGAAGCCGCGCTGGTGGAGATCCGGCGTCGAGGGCTGCGGCGTGAATGTGTTTAGGCCGAGATAATTGAGCTTTTGCGGGTAGAGGGTAAACGATGCGGTCAACGTTTGGCGCGAAGTGAGATTCGCATCGATTTGGGTGAAGGACGTCATGCCTTCGAATTTCATGTCGCGCGTGAGCTGCGGGAGGCTGTCGACGGGTGTGCGGACGAAGCGGTACTCAAAGGACTGAGTGAAGGCCACCCTGTGTTTCATCAGCGGACCGGTGAAAGTGAGACGAGGCGTCCAGGATTCGATTCCGATGAAATCCCCGTCGCGCCGCCTGGGACGCACCAACAGGTTCTGCACGGATGCGTGAAATCCGTCGTAGTTCCCCGTAGTGGTCTCCACGCTCGACACAGCTCCGGTTAGGCGGCCATACTCGGGATCGTAGGGGTTGCTTACGACGGTCACCGACTGAACCACGTCGATGGGGAGGGTCATCGCCTGGTTGCCGGTAACCGGATCGGTGACATTGGCGCTGTTAATCAACGCGCCGCTTTGCGACCCTCGCGCCCCCTTCATATTGATCAGACCATCGGGCCCGCGCACTACGCCGGGAATAAGAGGCAGCACGGAGTCGATGCGATCATCCTTGTTTGGTGAGTTGAGGATCGTGGATTTTACAACCGTCGTCTGTTCGGAGGGGTCCGTCGAATCCGCCCGATCGGAGCTGTCCGTTACAGTGACGGATTCTTTTACAAGCGCGACGCGAAGCTCGACAGATACCTCGGTAACCCCGGATTGGGAGACCACCACGGTATTGGAGCCGGACAATCCGGGAGCCACAGCGTCCACTTGATATCGGCCTGGTGCCAGGCCGGTAAAGCGGCAGACCGCATGCTCGTCGGCTATGGCCTGCTGCGTAGCGCCAGAACCGCTGAGGGAGACCGTCGCGCCGGGGACCAGACTTCGCGTGCCATCGGAATCAATCGTGAACACTGTGCCGGTCAAGGTCCCAGAGTCGACTTGCGCGGTCGCCACCGGCGCCGTCGATATGAGAACCAGGCACGCAATGGCGATCACCGCAGTGCTACCGCGGTTGGCCGAGAAGATTGCAGAAAGGCTCATGTCCTAAATATGCGGGAATCCCCGGAAGAGATCATCACGATATCGAGGGCTTTTCAGCTAAACGGCAGAGAGCGATTTTCAGCTACCTGAGGGCTAAAGCGGGGCATACCTCAATTGTGGGATTGGACTCATATGTCAGCGAGTTATGCGGGGTACCGGCCAAAGTTTAGCGAAAAATCCTCATATTGCGGGACGACTCCAAAACCGCATTCGGCCATACTCGCACTTGAGGAATAAACGAGATGAAGCAGACCGAACTCAATACACTTCGTACCATCCTGTCCGCCAAGCGCGCGGACCTGGCTCGGGCTGCGGGAAAGCGCGATGGCATCGCCATCGAGCGGACCGCGGATGCGCTGGACGAAACCGTCTTCGCAGTCGCGCGAGAGTTGACAACACGCAGTCTGGAGCTAAACGTAGGATTGCTGCGCAGGGTCGACGCGGCCCTTGGACGGATTGCCGACGGGACATACGGCACGTGCCTGGAGTGTGAGGAAGAGATCAGCCAGAAGCGCTTAAACGCAATGCCTTGGGCAACTTTGTGCATCACTTGCCAGGAACATGCCGACAGCTCGCGCTTTCTCAACGCGGCGTGAGGGCCCTTCATTCACGAAAACGACCAGAAGCGACAGGCGGTCGATGGTGCCGCCTGGTACACATCGCGAGAATATCGCGCGAGAAGGTCGCGGCGGATTCCCGAGGTCATTACGGCCGTCGGGACTGCCCAGGCTGATGATCGGCCGTATACCGTCGGCTTACCTGGCATGAACTAACCCATCGGATACTCAATAGGAGTTCGGATATGAAAACAGAAACGAGGTATGTTCCACTCGAGCGCTGGAGTGTGACATCGTCCCGGCAGTTTGACGAAGTGGTGGCGGCGCTGGAATGCGCAATTGGGCATCCTGACATCAAAGCGTTGCTGACAGAAGCGGAGCCTCGATCAACCGTGCCAGGATTGGGCTGTTAAAAACAATGTTTTCGGCCAGCAACTCGCTTATCTGAGCGGGTGTCGCTTGCCGGCTTCGCGGAGTTTTCTTAAGGGATGCATCGTGATTCCTCCCGTGCGGCGTCATTTACTATAATCCAGCCCTGGAATCGCATTCACCTTGTCCGGGGTTGCCGATCCTCGTGTGTAACGGGCTTCGATGGCTTTGACGGAGTTTACGAACGCTTTTTCCAGAACACTCCTGCCAACAGTCTTCAGCACGAAGCCGAGCACCCGCCCCTTTAGGTTCTTGCCTTGTCGAATTACGACGAGGTCGATATCGGTCGTGCCGTCGGGTTTACGCGCAAAGGTGTAGGTGTGGCCGGATGCACCTCCCCAGAGGTTGGAGTCGGTCGTCGTCAGGACGACATGGTTGGGAGCGGACCAGTCGTAATGCAGTCGTTCCCAGATGCCCCCCGACCCTTCCGTGACGTCTGCCTCTGAACGGCCGCGACTATGTACCTTGAGGTACTCGTCGGCGCTGTTGCCAAAGAGCTTCGAGCGGCCAGGTCCGAAATCGGTTAGCCCTGCGATGTACTGCTCGGGCGTCAACGTGGTTGTCTGATGGAAGCGGATTTCGCGTTGCGTCATTGTCGTTCTCCTTTTCGTTGAACGCTTTCGCAGGGAATAGTGCAGCCAGCGCTCCATCGGGAAACCGCTGAAACGAAACGGAGCGGGTCTGGGAGCCGCGCCGCAGTCTCAGCAAAAGGACGAACAATTGGCACAGGCCGGCGTTGGTTCTTGCGGAAGGTCGACGTTCCGGCCGTGCCTGTCGATCGGTGGGTCGGCCGGGATCATCCGTCGCATGCCGTCTCCAAATTTAACTCTGAAAATTCCAAGAATGTTCGCCCCCGACAATCGCACGACGTTTGGCGCCAAACGGCCAATAGGCACGCGGCGAAGTGGACCGGCGACCGACTGATGCGCGGCCACTAGCGTCGGCTGGGGGAGCGGTGTCATTTCCAAGAAGCCGGGACCCGTCATCGGATCACAGCCATTTCACTGGGCCCGAGGCCGTGGGGAGGGCGTCAGGTTGGTTGAAGCGCGTTTAGGAAGGGTGCCGAAAATTCGGCATTCTGCTGAGGGCGCAGCGCTATTTGCATGCAATAGCCCTTTCCATTCAGCGAGTTAGCAGTGGGCCACACGGTGCAGATCCACCATATGAGAACGCCCTCGAGGGAATGGAGGCGATCACTCTAGGGAGGCGCAGGCAAAATGGCGACGAGGCGACCAATCATCTCAATAGTGATACTCGCGGCCGGCGCATTGTCAGCGCCGGCGCAGACGCGACCAGCCGACGAAGGGTACTCTATCAATACTCCGAAGCCGATCAGCCCCGCCGAGGGGACAACCACCCCAAGCGCGCAGGCGGCACAGCGCCAGAATCCGTACCTCGGAAGCGTGCCTGCCAAGTCCACCGGTACGACGATCAAGCTTTCGTTACAAGACGCGATCGGCCGCGGCTTGCGCTACAACCTGGGCCTGGTTGAGTCAGAGCATGCCAGCACAGACGTTCGCGCCGACCGACTGCGAGCACTATCGGTCCTCCTGCCGCAAGTCTCGGCGACAGCCAAGGCTGCTTACGACAGCATCAGCTATCAGGAAATTGGGCTCAAACTACCGCCAATCCCCGGATTGCCGGCGCTTCCGGCGACCAGCGGAGCATTCGGGTATCAAGACGTGCGCGTCGCAGTCTCACAGAGGCTGTTCGACCGCGAACTGCGCGAACGATACCAGGCTCGCAAGCAAGACGAGCACGCGTCCGCTCTCAGCCTGAAGGACGCGCAGGATGTGGTGGTGCTCGCAGTAGGAACTGCGTACTTCCAGGTGGTCGCCAGCGCTGCGCGTGTGGAAACGGCCAGGGCTCAACTGGCAGCGGCAGAGGAGTTCGATCAGCTGACGGCGAACCGTGTGAAGTCCGAAGTCTCACCCGAAATCGAATCGCTGCGCGCTCAGGTGGAACATCAGTCAACCGAACAGCGCCTGACAAATGTCACCAACCAACTGGAGATCGACAAGTTGACGTTTGCGCGAATCACTGGCCTTGCCATCGATCAGCAGTTCGAACTCACGGACACGCCTTCGAAGATCCGACTGGCTGAGATGACCCTCGATGGCGCCACGGCGGAGGCCCTGCACAGCCGCTCCGATCTAGCCAGCGCAGAAGCCGCGGTGCATGCCGCAGAATCCACACTGCGCGCTGAAAGAGCCCAGCGTTTGCCTGTCCTCTCGGTGGACGCTAATTACGGCGGCGGTGGCAGGAACGTCGGCGGCTTGAACGCGGTCTACGAAATTGCAGGCACGATCTCGGTTCCGCTCTATACCGGCGGGCGCATCAGTGCCGATATCGGACAAGCACAGGCGGACCTCGACCGGCGTCGCGCGGAGTATGAAGATTTGCGCGGCCGGATTGGTTATGACGTGCGTGTTGCCTGGTTGAACGTGAGCGCTTCCGACTCCAGTGTCCAGGTCGCCGAGAAAAACCGCACTCTCGCCGAGCGCGCGCTGGCGCAATCGCGGGATCGGTATATCAATGGCGTCACGAACTATCTCGAAGTAGTGCAGGCGCAGGAGGAAGTGGCAGCCGCTAATGAGAACTATATCCAAAGCCTGTACTCGCTGAACGTAGCATCCATCTCTTTGGCGCGCGCTATGGGCGCGGCCGAAACCAGGCTGCAAGGAGGGAAATAACATGACCGAAGAATTGGAACTCGACCAAGCGATACCCGACCATTCGCCGAAACCGACGTTGGTTGAACCCATGCCGCCGGCCGACAGCATTCCCGTGCGGCCGAAAGCACGAATCTCACGCTGGCTGGCCATATTTGCGGTGTTGGGCCTGCTTACCGCCGGAACCGTGCTCTGGCTACAGTCGAGGGGGTTTGAGACTACTGACGATGCGCAGGTGGACGGGCACTTCGACTCCATCAGTTCCCGCATCAGCGGGACTGTCGTCTACGTGAATCCAAAGGCGGAGAACAATCAGTATGTAGAAGCCGGGACGCTTCTTGTGGAATTGGATCCGCGCGATTACGAAGCGGAACTGGACCACGCCAACGCGGACCTCGATACGCGAAAGGCTGAAGTAGCTTCCGCGCAAGTTACGGTGCCGATTGTCGACGCGAGTGCATTCAACCGTCTCCGGGCGTCCGAAGCCGCTGCGCAACAAGCAGCCGCATCCGTCAGCGAGGCCGAAGCGAATCTCGCCGCAGCACAGCACCGACTGGCGCAAGATCAGGCCACTTCGGAGCGCGCCGAACGGGATCGCGTCCGCTATCAGGCGCTGGTGGAAAAGCACGAAATCTCCCGCTCGGAGTACGATGCCCGTCAGACGGAGGCCATTTCCGCGGCGCAATTGGTCGAGTCAGACCTGGCCGCTATCCAGTCGAGCCAACACCGAATCGCGGAGGCACAAAGCCTGGTCGTTCAGCGCGAGGCGGAAGTCGAGTCGGCGCGAACGGCGCCGGAGCAGCTAGCTGATGCGAAGGCGAAAACGCAGACCGCTAATGGCCATCTGGAGCAAGCCGCTGCGGACGTGCGCACCGCGCGGCTGAACCTCAGTTATACGAAAATCTACGCCCCGGTGAGCGGCGTCGTGGGGCGAAAGACAGTGGAACCGGGCAATCGCGTACAACCCGGCCAGGCCCTGATGATACTGGTTCCTCTCGATGACGTCTGGATCACCGCAAATTTCAAAGAGACTCAATTGAAAGGAATGAAAGCGGGAGAACCGGTTCGCATCCACGTCGATACTCTCGATCGCGATTTCAAGGGCTACATCGAGAACATGCCTGGGGCTGCCGGCCCGCTTTTCGGCCTGTTTCCGCCGGAGAACGCGACCGGAAACTACGTCAAGGTCGTGCAGCGGTTCCCGGTTCGCATTCGCGTGAACCGGAATGAGGATCCGCAGCATCTGCTTCGGCCCGGTATGTCGGTCGAGCCACGTGTGCAGGTGCGGTGAGGGGATTGCCTAGGAGGCGCATATGTCTACCGGCCGCCCAGTTGTGAATCCATGGCTGATCGCATTGACGGTCACGCTGGCAACCTTTATGGAGTTGCTGGATACCTCAATCGCCAATGTCGCCCTTCCCTATATCGGTGGCGGCTTGGGACGAAGCTACGACGAAGTGACGTGGATCCTGACCACATACCTGGTTGCCAACGCAGTAGTATTGCCCATATCCGACGAAGTACGACGCAATGGCAATCGACGTCAGAACACGAATCGTCTTCAGTGTGCTGACGATTGTGACAATCATGTTCAGCATGGGAAGGGATCTTATGGCACAAACAAGCGCACCGGCAGTTGTTAAGAACGTCGTTCTTGTTCACGGCGCCTGGGCAGACGGCTCAAGCTGGAACAAGATTATTCCGCTGCTGGAGAAGAAGGGCTTCCACGTCAGCGCCGTACACCTTCCATTCACTACGCTTGCTGAGGATGCGGCGGCTGTAAAACGCATGATTGCCATTCAAGACGGGCCGGTGCTTCTGGTTGGGCATTCCTACGGTGGGGCCGTGATTACGGAAGCCGGGGATGACCCGAAGGTGGTGGGCCTCGTCTACGTAGCGGCATTCGCTCCCGATCAGGGACAATCCGCGGGAGACCTAAACAACCAATATCCTCCGCCTTCCGGTGGCAAGGAAGTTCGGCCCGATGCGAATGGATTCCTCCAACTGACAGAGAAGGGTGTTGGCGAAGACTTCGCGCAGGATTTGACGGCGGCAGAGAAGAGGATTGCCGCTGCCACCCAGGGACAGGTCAGCGGCCCGAATGAACTGGGCGCAAAAATCACCTCAGTTGCGTGGAAGACGAAGCCAACATTCTACATTGTCGCGGACCAGGACCGGATGATCTCGCCGGAGCTGGAGAAGAAATTCGCAGAGCAGATGCATGCGAAGACAATCCACATTGCTTCGAGCCATGTGCCCATGCTCTCTCATCCGATCCAGGTTGCCGACTTCATCACCTCCGCCGTTGCCGACTTCATGACCTCCGCCGCGGGTGCACAGTAGGAACAGGCCCCACTTACGAAGTGGGGCCCTGTTTTAATATCGATGAGTCCCCAGCCGAAACCGAGCCAAAAAGGTGATTCCAGGACCTCCCAGGAAGAGGCCCGGGTAACGCCCGTTGCTGACATTTGCCGGTCCGGCGCAGCCAGATCCTCCCTGACGGCAAAGGGTTTACCGGCCGCTTCGGGGCGGCGGACGGAATAGACGCGCTTCGTCTGATCGAAACCTCCGAAGTCGATCTGGCGGTGCTGGACCTGGGAACGCCGGAGCGACAAGGGAACGAAACGATACAAGCTCTCCGCCGGGTGCGGCCTCAACTCAAAATCGTCGCCACATCTGACGACATTGCCGGCCCAATACTCCAGGCGGCAGAACGTCTTGGCATTGAAATGCTGGCCAAACCTATTCAGCCTTATGAGTTGCTCGACGCGATCGCGCGCATCATCGTGGGCCGGTGAGTTCAGTCCACTGCGTAACCGGGCGGCAGCTCCCGCGAAGTAATAGGTATATGATCCGTCACCTGCGCCGGTTCGCGTTCTTTCCTGTGTTTGTAGCAAGCGCTTTCGCACAAAATGTGGACCATATTCAATGGAGCCTCTCGCTAGAACCCGAGGCGGCCGCGCCAGGGTCGAAGGTTCTGGCGCGCATGACTGGACGGATCGATCCGGGGTGGCATGTATGTTCCCTGTCGACATTGGGCGCTAGTCCCACCACCATCAAACTCGAGCCCAACCCGGCTGTGGCGAGTTACCGCGTTCTGCAGCCGCAGCCCCACAGCATCTTCGATGCGCGCTTCAACACCGAGACCGAGACTTTCGACACTGAGGTAGCCTTCCTCGTGGAACTGGAGTTGAAGAAGAACGCCCCTGCGGGTGCGCGAGAGATTTCCGTCGATGCCTCCTATCAGAGTTGCAATGACAAGATCTGCATTCCGCCGCGACGCCGCAAGGCAAGCGCCACTTTAACTGTGGACGCGGCGGTCCATGCGGACGAGCCTTTGATTCCGGCCGGTTATTCGGAAGCCCGGCCTCCAGGCCTGTCCGCTGAAAGAGCGGCGGCGCCCTCGCAAAGCTGGCTGGCCTTCTTGATCGTGGCCTTTGGATTCGGCTTGGGGGCAGTCTTCACTCCGTGTGTCTTCCCCATGATTCCGATCACAGTGTCGTACTTCCTGAGCCGCCGCAGGACAAACGGTAAGGGGAGCATAGTTCACGCCGTCGGCTTTTGTGCCGGCATCATCGTACTCTTTACGGGCCTTGGCTTGTTCGTTACGGCGATCCTCGGACCATTCGGCGTCGTTCGCCTGGCGTCGAATGCCTGGGTGAACGTTCTCATCGCATCGCTGTTCGTTGTGTTCGGGCTCAGCCTGCTCGGTGCGTTCGAGCTCACGATTCCGTCCTCTATCCTGACCCGCCTCAACCAATCGTCGGACCATAGCGGCATTGCTGGAGCACTTCTCATGGGACTATCGTTCTCCCTGGCCTCCTTCGCCTGTGTCGGTCCCTTTGTAGGGACATTGCTTGCCGCCTCCGTTCATGGAGACCGGGCGCGGCCCCTAGTGGGTATGGCTGCCTTTGCTGGTGGACTGGCGCTTCCGTTCTTCCTGCTTGCCATGTTCCCCTCCTATTTGAAGCGCTTGCCGAGAAGCGGCAGTTGGTTGGCCACCGTGAAGGTCGTGACCGGCTTCCTGGTCCTCGCCGCCAGCCTCAAGTATCTGGCCGGCGCGGACCAATCACTCCATTGGGGCGTGCTCACTCGCGAGCGCTTTCTGGCTTTATGGGTTGCTCTGTTCGCGACGGCGGCAGCGTACTTGCTCGGCTTTCTGAGGTTGCACGGTGGTCAGCGCGACGAGGCGATGGGGATTGGGCGTCTTCTATCCGGCGTTTTGCTTCTTGCTTTCGCGCTCACCTTAATCCCCGGCATGTTCGGTTCGAATCTGGGAGAACTGGACGCTTTTGTGCCGCCTGGCGCCGAGAGGGACAGCGTCATCGCATCGGGCGCCGGAACCGGGCCCGTCTGGATGCAGAACGAATATCGTGCGGCTTTGGAACTTGCACGGAGCGAACACAAGCTCGTGCTGGTCGATTTCACGGGCTACAGTTGTACGAACTGCCATTGGATGAAAACCAATTTGTTCCCTCAACCAGAGGTCGCCGCGGCAATGAGAGGGTTCGTGCTGGTGGAACTCTACACTGATGGCTCCGACGAACTGTCCCGGCAGAATCAGACCCTGGAGCTTTCCAAATTCAGTACCGTCGCAATTCCGTTCTACGCGACCTTGGATCCGGACGAGAACGTCGTGGCGACGTTTCCAGGTTTGACAAAGGCGCCCAAGGAATACCTGGCGTTTCTGCGAAGCGGTGCTACGCCGGGCACGCCAACCGGCATCAACCAATGAAACGGTCTCGAGGAGCTTATGCAGTTTTCCACGATTTTGCGCAATGTGTTCCTTAGCGCAACCTTGGCCAGCGCCGTGCTGGCGGTCTATTTGGTGTCGCCGACCCGCCGGCCGGTCGGCGCGAAGGCCGTCACAGGCCGTAAGGCTGCGCCTGACTTCACTCTCGAACACGCCACAGGTCAGCCGGTAAGATTGGCCGATTACAAGGGCAAAGTCGTTCTGCTCAACTTTTGGGCCACCTGGTGCGGACCATGCAAGGTCGAGATCCCCTGGTTTATGGAATTCGAGAAGTCTTACCGGGATCGCGGGTTCGCGGTCCTCGGCGTCTCCATGGACGACGACGGCTGGCAGGCTGTGAAGCCTTATTTGGCCGCCCAGAGGGTCAATTATCGGATCGCGCTCGGTAACGACCGTGTTTCCGAATTGTATGGCGGAATCGATTCATTGCCGACAACGGTGCTGATCGATCGCGAGGGCAGAGTTGCCTCCGTTCATCTTGGGTTGGTGAGCAGAAGCGAGTGCGCGACGGAAATCCAGCAGTTGCTGAGGTAGCAATTCGCGGACATTTCGGATTCCCGTCCGGGGCTCGACTTCTAAGGACCGATGACAACCAGGCTTTGACACCTGGGCCGGGTGGAAGGTATTCCAGCCTTTCCCGTGTGATTGCGGGGGCGTACATCGCGTTCTTGAATCGCCATGAATCTCAGCCCTCGGCTCTGCCCGGCATTTTGGCTGCCAGTTGAAAGCCGACAATATCTCGAATGAACCTCTCGATTTCCTCAATCGTCGAATACGGCGCAAGGGTGCAGTTGGGGTGCATGTTCCCCGTAATCAGCAAGGATACCTTTTTCTCCAGATCGTGCCGATAGAGCAATATGACCTTTCGTGAGGTTGCACCCAGCAGGTATCCGGTCTCAAAACCCAGACCGAATGAGGAACCGGAAACTTCGGCGATGAAAAGATCGCACGATTGCAACCAGGCCATATCCCGCCGGTAAACATCCTGCGGGCTGATCGAACGGTCAGCCGCCCAGGCGTCATCGTCAACCAAATGGCGGGTCAGGACTTCATGGCCGAGTTCCTCCAGCAAAGTGACAACTTTGCGCGCAGCATCTAAAGTTGACCTATCTCCCGCCACCGTGAAGCCAAAATAGACTTTCATTCTTGTACGATACACCACGAACGCTGCCCAAGATCGGTTAGGGCGCATCGTTCACAGCATTGATTCTCTGGAAATGGAATATTATTGGCGAATGGTGCGATTATGAACCTGGAGGTTCGATTGAGGAGCGCCGACGGAGCCCCGCATTGATGAACACGTGACCGATTTTGTGCCTCCAGTAACGGGACGGATACCATTAAAATGACGGTCCAACTACAGCAAATTTCCGGCTCTACCACGGAAGCCACCCTGCGCACTCATCGGATATTGATCGACCGGCCGACGGAGAAGGGCGGAAGCGATGCGGGTCCGATGGGCGGAGAATTGTTCCTCGCTTCACTGGGGGGATGCTTCATGAGCAACCTTCTGGCAGCGATCCGGGCAAGGGAACTGGGGATCAGCGGTGTCCGGACCGAGGTGACCGGAGTCCTTGCCGATTCCCCTACTCGGTTTGAGAGGGTGGAACTGCGCATCAGCGCAGATACCCTGGATCGTGAACTGCTTGATAAGTTGGTGGAAATCGCTGACCGCGGTTGCATCATGATGAACTCGCTTCGAGGCAAGCTGGATGTGAGGGTGAAGGTCGGCGCTATTGTCTGAAGAAGCCTGTTTTTTGAACGGGTCGAACTGATTGTTCAGCATCCGCCCGGCAGGCTAAGGTCTCGGGCGACGCCGGGCGCCTGCGGCGTGTGATCACGAACCTTCGGCAAATTGGTGCCAAGGTCACACTCAAAGAGCCTGCTCTGGTCTCGGTTCAGTGCGGCGATACCGACCTCAGCCAGCCGATTTCAGCGTTGAGGCCGGGCGCTCCTTTTTATTGCCGGAGACAGATACTTAAACTCCTCGAACCCCGCCTCCCCCTGGGACCACCGACCGAACGCGCACCCGCTAACCATGATCGATGCGACAACACAGATCCCCAGACGCTTCATGGCTACCTCCACTCTGACTGACGCGCCTGGCCCCAATCGCGTTTAGGCAACCTGAACCGAATGATGGCAAGACGTCGGTACAGTCGGCGTATACGAACGGGCAGTGGCGTACGTTTCTTAGCGCGGAGGGATGTAGCCGAAGAACCGAGTACCTGATGCGTCCAGGTGTGTGCGTACGGATCGGCGTCCGCATTGGCGCGGGCTTCACGGAAGCGACGTCGAAATGGTCAGAAGCGATCGTAAGAACCGGAGAAAGCAGGAGGGGAAGACAGACCTCCACTCGTATGGAGGCTGGTCCCGAGTTCGCCCGCTTGCCGAAAACTGAGAACACAGAACGCCACGTGCCCATGAGAATGCCCTCCTAATCTTGGCTTCTCCCATCCTGCCCTGCCAAGATATTGTATAACTGGCTTCGGGCTAGTTAAAGGCGGCACGTCCGTACCGGTCGGTGATCGTGGTTTTTGGCCGAAAATTGCCCGCCCTCAGTCAAGGGAATGCATTCGGCTCCACGCTCGCACCTGTTCGGGGGAATGAATCCCTGGAGTTTTGATGTACCCTTTGCCCATGGGCGAGATTTGCGTCGCCTCGGTCACGATGAGTCCAGCCGTAGCGCGTTGCGCGTAATAAGTTGCCGCAAGTTCGCCCGGCACGCCATCTGCGGCTGCACCGTTGCGCGTAAGGAGCGCCATGAAGACGCGATTTGCGAGGACCAAGATCCAAGACGAACAGATTCGAAGAGACTAGCCAATTTTGTGCTCCTGTTGTTAAACGACGTGGGGTCGCGATGACGGTAGGCGTGGTTAGATGCCGAGGCTCGTAAGGAACAGGTCAACCTGATGTTCGAGCTGAGGCCGGTCGTAGTTAAGCATCGCCGAACGATACAGTCCTTGCAGATAGGTGAAGATGATCTGGGCGACGGCCTCGGCATCGAAGTCTGACGGCAGCTCGCCGGTGTCTTTCGCGGATTTCAGGCGGCTGACGAACGCACCGCCAAAGGCCGCCATATCCGTTCGGATAAATTTTTGTAGGTCTCGGTCCTCAAGCACGTCCGAGGAGACGCTTCGGGCCAGGAGGCAAATGCGCGGGGTCCGGGGATCGCCGAGATCATCGAGCACCGTCTTAAACAGTGCGCGGACGCCCTCCTTCGCAGAAGTCGGAGAAAGCAACGCCTCTGCATGGCGTCGGCTGACCGTCTCCTTGTAGTGCGTGAGGCATTGGAGAAAGAGTTGCTTCTTGCTTTTCAGCGTGTTGTAAAAAGAGCCTTCCCCGATCCCTATTGCCTTCAATAGGTCGCGCAGTGAAGTCCCTGTATAGCCCTGTTTCCAAAAGACGCGGGTAGCCTTGCCGATCGCCTTGTCGTAATCAAATTCTAGTGCCCTGGCCATGCTTCAGCCCCCATCCATAAGTCCATTGTAGCCGTTTTGTAGCGGTCGGTAAAGAATTTTCTTGACTCCCGTCGTGGCCTCGTTTACTATTTGTAGTGCCTACTACAAAACCAGCGGGAAACATGCCTCCATTAAAAGGTAAAGTCGCGGTTGTCGGTGGCGCTTCCATAGGGATCGGTCCCGACATGGCGTTAGGGCTTGCGGCGGCAAGCGCGAAGGCGAAGGACAAACGCATGAAATTCAAGCCAGGCGACATCTTTCCGGCGAAAACTTTGGAATCCGCAACCGGCGAGCCGATTAAGCTCCCCGATCCGAACCGTCTCGTGCATCTGCAATTCCGGCGGTTCGTGGATTGTCCTATTTGCAACACCCACATCGCCGAACTGCGTCGGCGCGCTGTCGAAATCGAAGCAGCGGGCGTGAAAGAGGTGATCGTGTTTCACTCCTCTGCGGAGTCGATCCGGTCATACCAGAAGGACGTTCCGTTCGTGATTGTCGACGATCCGACGAAAGCCCTCTACAAAGAATTCGGGGTGGAAACATCGCTAGGCTTCATGAGCCTCAAGGCCTTAGGAGCTGCCATGCGCGGGATCGCGCACGGCTACTTTGGCTTGCGGCCTTCTGGAGAGCCCGCTGGGCCTTCCGGCCGACTTTTTGATCGCGCCCTCCGGGCAGATCAAAGCTGAGAAGTACGGGACTGATGCGTATGACCAGTGGTCGGCTGATGAATTGATCGCGCTTGCCAAGGGCGCCGCCGCGCGGGTCTGAACCGGTCCTAACCAGATCATCAACTCAAAAAGGAGATTTATCATGCAACTCGAACAAATCCTTGCTGAACTACGGGACAAATTCGCGAAAATGATCCCGGCCGAGCCTGCGGCCGTGATGGAGCGTCAAGTCGAATTCCTCCGTACGAGCGGAGCGGTTGACCAAATTCTTAAGTCCGGTGCGAAGGCACCGGCGTTCACACTGAAGAACCAGCACGGCGAGGACGTATCGTCGGAGGACTTGCTAAAGCGCGGCCCGCTCGTCGTGAGCTTCACACGCGGTAGCTGGTGCCCTTACTGCTCTGCAGAGGTTCGCGCGCTTAACGAAGCTTATGATCAGTTTCAGCAGGCTGGCATAGAGCTCGTCGTGCTGTCTCCGCAAAGCCTCCATAGGGCGCAAAAGCAGGCGACGGCCGACAAGCTGAAATTCAATTTGCTCGTGGACACGGATAACCACGTCGGGAAAGCGTTTGGCGTTGTCTACACGTTCCCCGACGACCTTAAGAACGTCTATCTCAAGGCGTTCAAGACGGACATTCAGGCCATCAACGAAGCGGATGTCTGGCAGCTCCCGATGCCTGCGCGTTTCATCATCGACGGCGGCGGCGTAATCCGTGATGCGAAGGCGGAACCTGACTATCGCTATCGTCCCGAGCCAACTGAAGTACTCGACATCGTGAAGAAGTTGGAAGTCGCGAAACCCCGTAACGCTCCAGCCTCCAAGATTGCGTAAGGCTGTGAGGCTTGCAGTGTTGCTTTCGGCCGAGCCCGATGCTATCTCATGCACCTAGACAAGCAGTTGTGAAGGAAATAGTTTTATGACACAGAATAACGATGAAGTCGCCACGCCTCCATGGGACGCAGCGCGGGTAAACCTCACCTCAAAAGAGCTCGCCCCCGGCGTGTTTGCAGTCTTGCCCGATGATGTGTTCGACAAAGACCACGTAGCCACCACTGCCGGTTTTGTGATCGGTGAGCGGAGCGTCCTTGTTATTGAGTCCATGCTGAACGGAGATCTGGCCTCGCAACTCATCGGGCTCGTCCGTCAAGTGACGACGAAACCGATCCGCTTCCTGGTCAACACGAGCTACCACGGGGATCATTCCTATGGGAACTACGTGTTCCCAGACAGCACGGTGATTATCCACCACCCCGCTACCAAGCGGTACATCGATGAGCATTTCGAGGACGATCGCCGTTTCATGCTCGGCCTCATGGGCAAGGGAAGGGGCATCGAACGCGTACAGGCACGCAGCGCTGATATTACGGTCCCCGATATGATTACCGTCGATCTTGGGGGCCGCGTTGTCGAAGTCCGTCACTTCGGGTTCGCGCAGACGCCAGGGGACCTCGTTATATGGACGCCAGATGCGAAGGTGCTCTGGGTCGGCAACATGATTCAGGCGCCGTCTCCAGCGTTGCCGTGGCTTCTCGAAGGGCGGCACAAGGAGACAATCGCGACTCTCGCCCGCGTCCGCGACTTCCTGCCGGAAGACGCAACCATCATTCCCGGGCATGGCCGCCCGATGCGCCCTGCGGACATCGAGTTCCCGCTTCGCTATCTTCGCGAGCTAGATAGCGCCATGAGCAAGGCGATCGACGAGGGTCGATCGGTCGAGGCCACGCTCAAAGCCGTCGGCATGCCCGACTACGACGAGTACAGCTTGTTTGAGTGGGCGCACAACTCTGTCAACGTGCCCGCGGCCTACCGGCACCTACAAAAGGAGCGCGGGGGCGCGGCATAAGGAGACTCGCGATGGATACGATCACAATTTTCTGGATGCAGATTCTGACGAGCATCTTCGTCTTCGGCCTAGTCGCTGTGTGGTACGTGCGGCCTTACTTAACCACAGTTTCTCGTAATTCAGCTCTAACTCTGCTGCTCTTTGTGCATGTGTTTCGCTATGTGGGTATGACTCTATTGGTTACGGGTATGATCGATCCGAAAATTCCCAGAGAGTTCCTTTCCGATACTGCATACGGTGATCTCTTGGAGGCGGCGCTGGCCCTCGCTTCCATCTTTGTTTTGCGGTGGAACTGGCGGATTGCCATACCTCTGGTCTGGGTGGCCAACACGTGGGGTTTTGTGGACCTGGTCAACGCCGTACGCAGCGTGTTGCAGGTGAATTTGCCGAGCTTCAACCTAAGTACCATTTGGTATATCTATGCGTTTTACGGCCCCTTAGTAGCTGTCACGCATTTGGTGATCTTTTGGGTTTTGATCAAGTCTAAATCTTGGAAGACATAAGGCTTTGCTGGCAATTGGCAAGACCACCCGCTGCGAAGCGGCGAGGTCCATTGCCGATAATGGATGGATACGTAAACTCCGCGTGCCGCTCCAAGCAGAGGCCCTGTGCGCGTTGCGGGCGCCCGCGTGGGCGCGGACACCGGCTGTGCGAATCCTGCCGGCCAGAAGCCAAGAAGGAATACAACCAGGACTACCACCGGCGCAACTACCGTCGAAAATTGCCGGCAGAGGTCAGCGCCGCCAGCCGCGGCGCGGTCGGGCACGATGTCTGAAGCCACCATATTCGCGAACGCCGTTGAGTTGCCACCTCAGTCAGGCCCGCACCAACAGCCGCGAAGACGCCCCTCACGACTCCGTGTAAGGCAGACTATGCCCCCTCCCGGATCAGCCGAAGGCCCTCGCCCTCCGGATTATTCCGAATTTCGCAGGGGCTGTTGAAAATCATGGTTGCGCGCGTCTTTTTGTCATACGAAGGCCACGGCGGAAGGCCGCTATGTCCGGGCTTGCCAGCGTGCGCGAAGCCGGCCCATGCGGCGCCCATCTTGCTCGAAAGTGCAAGCGCCTCCGTGCCGCCGCCGGCGTAATGCGGGCAGAGTTCGGCGTTGTCGAACGCGAACGTGATCTCGCTGCTGTGAAACGTGCCGATCTGGCCGCCGAGCATGGGGGTACGCCAGGCATACAGATACATGTAGGCGGGAGCTCCGCCTTGGGCTGCCTTGCGCTCGGCCTGGGTGACAGCATTCAGGCGCATCAGCCCTCCCGCGGAGATGGCCGCCCAGAGCCCGAATGCGGACTCCCCGGGATACTCCTTGCGATATGCGGCTAAGATGTCGCCGGCTTTTCCCTTGCACCGGTCCGTGACGCGCTTCAATAGCTCGCTGTCGGTAAGAGTCTCGCGATCCGGGTTGTCGGTGCCATTTACCATTTCATTCAGGCAAGTACCGATGAGCATGGGGACGTCGGCTGAAATCGCCGGGGCGGCGGGATCGAATGGATGCGCGGGGATGATCTTGCCGTCGAGGATAGGCCCCCATCCTCCCAGACCTCCGGCAGGCGGACCGCCCGCTCCGGCCAGGCGGCGTTGCACCGCAGGCTGCACCGCCTGAAGAACGCTGGTCGGCAGAGTATTGAGCTTGTCCAGTTGCTCCTTCGAGATGCCGAGTTCATCGAGTACGGCGGCAGCACGCCGGGAGGCTGCCTCCGGGTCGCCGGTCCGCAGGGTTGAACCGCTCTGTACCACGGCACGGTGGAACAAGCCTTTGGCCGCCGGCATCGCCATCAAGGTGCTCACCTTGCCGCCACCGCCCGATTGGCCGTAGATGAGCACGTTTCCCGGGTCGCCGCCGAAATTGCCGATGTTATCGCGCACCCACTCCAGCACTGCGACGATATCGAGCATCCCCACATTGCCCGACGAAGCACAGCGTTCACCGCCGATTTCGGCCAGGTTGAGATAACCGAACAGATTGAGGCGGTGGTTGTGGGTCACTACGACGACATCGTGATTACGCGCCAGGCTTTCGCCGTCATAGCACAACAGGTCATTGCCGCTGCCACCGGTGAATCCGCCGCCGTGCATGTAGACCATCACGGGCCGCTTGCTGCTGGACGCAGCCGGCGACGCGGTCCAGACGTTCAGGCGAAGGCAATCCTCGCCGCGAGTCCATCCGTGGGTCCGATAGAGCAGAAATTCGTCCTCGTCAGTGTTGCGCCCGTGCGCGTCGTTCTCCACCACGCCCGTTCCACCCTCCGGGCAGGAGTGTCCGTAGCTGAGGCAGTTGCGCACGCCGGCCCACTGTTCCGTTTTTTGGGGCGGCATAAAACGATTGGGGCCCGTCGTGGATGCTCCGTAAGGAATGCCCCGGAAAACTGCGACGCCGCGGCTGCTGAAACCTCTCACCTTGCCTGATGTGGTCTCCACGACCGGGTTCGCCGGCGCGCTCGAACGGGCAGCCGGCTTGGAATGCTGGGCAGCCTCTCCCCCAGAGGGCATTAGACCTGCCGCTCCGATGCCGATCTGGAGCGCCGCGCGCCGGTTCATCTTTGAGTTCGTCATGTCGCCTCCTGTCACAAAGGTCCACCGGACGGACGGTCGCGCATCATCAGCCGCTCGTCCTTATCTGGGTCGTTCACTACTTCGCTCTTGGGACCATCGAAAACCATGGTGGCGCGCTGAGCCAGGGTGTAAGCGGGCCACGCCGGTCCTTTCTGGCTGGGATTGCCCGTCCGGGCGAACGCCGCCCAGGCGCCGCTGAGTTGCCGCGAAAGCTGTTCAGATTCCGGAAACTCCACCAGACGCATGGTCAGGGGAAGATCGGATGTGTGGAACGACTTGATCTTCATGTCCCCGGCTGGCGTATGCGCATGCGCGTCGGACGGCCGGAGCGTAGTCGAAGCTGGAGTGAGTGAGGAAAAACTCGTTACCGACGCGGATTGGGCTGGCGTCGGGGTGGTCTCCGCCCAGAATGGGGTTGCGGTAGACCGACTTGGCCTGTGCCAGAAGCCGACGCGGAGCGGTCAGGGTAAGGGCGGCGGCGCTAGCGGCGGTCTGAAGAAGGCTGCGACGACTGAACATGGTGTGACCAGTTTAACGCCAAGCGCTGGACGCTTAATCGTGATGAGATCATGGATAACAGACAGCCAAAAACTAGAACGTAACCCAGGAAGTCGCTTGTGGGAAGTTCCCCCTGGAAGTGACCCAACCCTCGGCAAGCCCCGGAATTTGGATTAATCAATCTTCAGGACCGAAAACGCGTGAGAGTGACGCCGACCGTCGTCAACGACTTTTATCAGACAATGAACAAGGCACCCTCACCTCACGCGTTGCTGTGATCGTCGCCCAGACACTTACCGGCAACACCCAGGTTGGCACTTGGGATACCCCCGTACACGATGCAACGGTGTATCGTGTGGCTGTAAGCAGCAGAAGCCGATCTTATGGGCGGAAAATTTCTCTCGTCCGTTCGTGGCCAGGCGTCTAAACCACAGATTCGAAGGGGCTGATTCCCTAATCGCCTGCGCGGGCGTAGGAGGTCAACATAATCGTCCGTGTCGTGTGGAATGCGGCTGATTCGAATGCTGACCGTTTGCCCGGCCAGCAAAAGACCAGGTGTCCCAAGCACCAGTGGGCGCACCAAAGATTCAATAGCTTATCGGCACTCACTCCAGAAACAGCCCACCCTTTTACCCACCCGCTTTCGCTCATTAGGCACCCACATCCACCCGAGAACCGAATGTAAGTAATTGATTTTATGGTGCGCCCGGCAGGACTCGAACCTGCGGCCTTCTGCTCCGGAGGCAGCCGGATTCCCCTAACTCCTTGATTACAGAGCAAATATTTTCGTGTAAAAGTTCAACTTAAGCACCAAAAATACCTCCCTGGGTGGGTAATTGGGTGGGCGGTTCTCGTGAGACGCCAACTCACGGCTTTCTCGCCGAAGGTTTACTTTAGCTCCCGCCGACCTGTCCGTTCACGCATCATCCAAGCGCTATTGTACTTGTCTTGGCCTGGCCCCGGCATGGATTAGTTCCCGCTTTTGCGGATGCTTTGCCGAAGACGGGCGCTGCTTGCGAAGTGGCTTGAGCCTTCGGCGCCTCAGCCGGAAGGTGTCGAATCGCATTCGTTCTCCGGGAGGAATATAATAAAAACGTAGTGCCCACGACTCATACAACAAAGCTGACCCGACCGAAGGCCGACCCGCATTTGCAGGCGGCCGGAGAGCGGGTTAAGGCAGCAGCGGAAGAGTTGGAGCGCCTCGGTATTGCCGATGCAGATGGGAAACGCGTGCACACCGATCTTCCCACCGACATGAGGGACGGAGTCGACCGCGATTTCGGCGGATAAGTTGGCGCCCCGGATGTTCATCGTCGCCGGCCCACCTGGCGCCGGCAAATCGACAGCTTTCCCCGTGTCCGGATTTGGCGTTGATTTCTTCAATGCCGATGATCGGGCAGCCGCTTTGAACGATGGGTCATATCTGAACATCCCTCGAAACGTCCGCAGCCACGTCAATACTCTCTTCGAATCGTTTGTGCTGGATCACATTTCGCGGCGGTCGAGTTGCGCATTTGAAACCACACTCCGAAGCGGAATCACATTTGACCAGACGGCGCGGGCTCGCGCGGCCGGATTCGTGATCGAGATGCGTTATGTGGCGCTCCGCGACTTCTCGATGCACGTGGAACGAGTAAAAATGCGCGCCGATGCCGGCGGTCACAGTGCGCCCGAATCTGTTCTGAGGACTATCTATGCGGCGAGCATCAGGAACTTGGCGCGGGCGATTCGGGAGATGGATTTTGTGCACGTTTACGACAACAGTACTTGGGGCCTCACGCCGTCAGTTTTGCTGCAGGCCGAGAGCGGAGAAGTTGTCTACTTGGCAGAAGACATCCCGGACTGGCTGGCGATAGCGCTCGGGTAGCTCTGGGGGCAGGCGTTCGGCCGGAAAACTTTCGTCATACGATTCGCTATCGTCTCATCTGCACGGAGGAATCTCCTGGTGCCACCGCCTGGTATTCGACTGTGGGATGGGAAGCAGATTTCGTACTGAGTTTCAAGGCTGTGCCGTGGCCAGTCGCGAAAACGAACATCTCGTTGTCAACGTGCCAATCGGTCGATGGTTACGCAACCTCGGTCGGCACACAGTCGAGCACACGTGGCATCTTGCGAATAGCCGCCTGCTGGGGAGTTGCCGGTCTACCGCCTGACCACCAGTCAGTCAACATCGGCGAGTTTGGCGGGTAGGGCGCGCATGCGCTTGCCGACGGCCTACGATGCGACCACACAATCCGTCTGGCGAACAGCAGCGATAGGGGGTCACTATGGATTCTGAGCCGCTGAAGAGATCTAGCACACAATGCGGGCGAGGACATGGCATTTCCTGAGTGCCGCAAATGAGAAAAATCCCGGTGATGTCGCTGCTGTGGCAGTCAGCTTTACCTATAGCTGGAAACGCCGCGCGCCACCGTCTTTTTCTCACAAACCTCCCGTCGGAGTCTCCGCTGCCGGTCCCATCGGACCGACAGCCGCAAGGTGTCGGAGGCGACGGTCCGAAACCGGATCGCGACCCGCCGCAGTTCTGGGAAGGAACAGGATCTCCTCCGGATGTCCGGCGCATGGTTCAGCAGGTTCATGGTCTGGATCATCCTTACCCTGGTAACGTCGCCTAGCCGCGCTAGATCCGGCGTAGTCGCGGATGACCCCCGCCCGGATGACGCAATCGAATTTGATGGCCAGTGCCATCAAGCGCATAACGCGCGGCGACTTTCCGATGTTCAAAACACCAGGCTCAGTCCCAGATTTCCTCCCGCGCCGCCGAGGTGTGAGAGTCTACTCTCCACCACGAGACTGCCGCCGTGCTTCATTCCCCACCTCCGCAGAGGGACATGAACCCCGCCGACTGAAACGTGACCGTTTCCCGGTCCGGCTGTCATAGCCGACCCGCTCGATCAGCTTTCGGATGATCCGGGTCTACTCGTTAGTATTCAGTGGTTTCCACACCGGATCGAAAGCTCTCAACGCTTCGGCGATCCGGTGATCGTGAATCGTGTGCCTTCAGAACGAAATCCGGAGATCCGGCGGGGCGGCTCTCACGGTCGAACCAAGACCAATCTGCGGAGGGTCGAGGATGTCGGAATTCCCGGCCGTCATATCGCTTGCCTAGCAATGTGCGACGTCACCTCGCGGTGAAATCAGGCCATGCCCCGGCGAGCGAACTATGACCGTCGAATTGCGGATTCCGCACCCCCGCTACTCCAACCCGATATACGACGCCAGTTCGATCCCGTTCCGCGCCAGCGCCGCTCGCGTTTCCGGCGCCGTCAGCGCCTCCAACTCATGCTCACGACTCTCTTTGAGCCGAGTGTGCGCCGCCCGGAGCGCCTCCCCGCAATACCCTGGATGGCACATCAATTCCGTGCTGCCGTTCGGAAGGAAGGCGAGCAATTGCACCAGTTCCGCAGTGTGCAGCCGTCCGGTGATCTGGAACCCGGCGAAATGATCGGTCGTCCGGCATCCGTGCGGCTCCAGTACGCGATGAAAGCGGCGGCGCATCAGTCCCAACGCATCGCTGGTCATCCGCTTCAACCGCGGAACGCCAACACGGAGGGCATTCAGCGGAAAATCGAACGGCTGGCGCACCCACCGGATGCCGAACTCCCTGCTCAGGCGCGCGACCGCGTCCAACACCGGCGGCGCGAGGTGGGTGTGCTTGTGGGTATCCAGATGCGTCGGGCGGATGCCGGCGTTGACAATCCGCCGTATCTGCGCGGCTAACTCTTCGTATGGCCGGATTTCGCGCCGCGCCAACGCGGCCAGCAGTTGCGCCACGGTAAGGGGGTAGCGCTTCCCCGAAACGAGTGAACTGCCGCCGATCAGTACCAGGTGGCAGCCGATATCGAGCGTCGGTGTCTCGCGCGCGAGGCGCACGGCATCGTCGAAGGCCGATCCGTTGGCCATCAGGGTTGTCGCGGTCAGAATCCCGCGGCGGTGCGCGTCCACGATGCCGCGATTCACGTCGGGCGTGAAACCGAAGTCGTCCGCGTTCACTACCAGTCGCTTGCGCACTTTCGGGACACCTTCTCGGAGGCGAAAGCCTGCGGTGTCCGACCAGTCATGGTAGTCGTTGACCGTCGGGATCACTTCGCCAGTAGTCCTCTTGGTGCTGATTGTGTCGATCATATCGCTTTTCTCTATGGACATCGAGATCCTCGAAAACGTCCTCGCGGCTCAAGCCACTCGGGACTCCGTGGAAAACCGGCTCTGGCCAGTTCAGGCCGGAATGCCTGGAACGCTGGCAATCAGCTTATTCAACACATGCGGAAGAACTGCAGCACTCTGGTCCTGATGGACCCACCGCTTGGCGCTGCTGCCGGTAGTCCTAAAGATCGGAGGAACTCTTCGGACCCTGGCGGCAGCGGCGCGGTTAGGCGGGCCCCTGAATCCCGCATGCGAGCCAGGAGGTCCATACCCACTTTGTCCGCATACGTGATGCCAGAAACATCGACCACCAGTTCCTTGCCTCCCAGGATCGATTTCGCGGTAGTCCAAGCATGTTCCAGTTCCTGAACTCGTTCGCCGACCAAGTCCCCGTGAAGAACAAACTGGAACGCTTTAGCGCGGTCATGCTGATACATTTTCATTGGCGTCAATGCACCATGGGCTCCTGCGCACAGCGGTCGAGCAGGGTCGTTAGCTTCCTTCCCAAGACGTTCGCATTGATACCTGGTGACACCGCGACACTTACGTGGGCGTCCCTTCCCAAACGTGCGACAATCTGCGCGAAGTCGCCGTAGGCAAGGACTACAAAGAGCAGGCGATGCGGATTGGCGGCTGTCTCTCCGCCGTAAAGGCCGTCACTACTCTCCGCGATCATTAGCAGCAATGGATCGACGAGTTGAGCGCTGTTCGCGGTCGTGCCCGCACGCATGTTGCCGGTCTGCGGATCACGCCAAGCCCAGCGGGGTTCTCGGCCAGCTTCTTCCAGGGCGACCCATTCGATAAGCTGAATCCAACGAGAGGACTTGCTGAGCTAATGCCCCAAAGGTCATCTTCCCGTTAATGCTCCCGCCCGCAGGTCTTGCACATGAACTCATGGGGTTCTCAGTGTCCTTTAGCGGCACCGCCTTGGACAAACTCCGGGGCAGTCATATCGGAGGTGAGCGAATCGACCAGATATGACGTGTATACGCCGCTTGCGACCAGGTGGATGCCTTTAGCGGCTACACGTGCCAGTAGCATTCGACCCGCCTGGTCCACTGATGTAACATCACGCAAGAAGAGCTGGACTGGCTTTCCGTTCGACCCTGCTTGAGCGCAGCAGGTTTCGACAACCGCGATGGAGTCGCCCGAGAGGTCTCCATCGATGGTCACGACTGCTCTTGACAATTCCTCAGTTTTTGTGAAGCGGATCATTTGGAATTACTACCCGTTACCAGCGATTGCATTTTGATGCCCACTTTCCGCAATATGAATGCGCCCGCTTATCGATGTAGTTGCGCCGAAAGGCGGTTGTGTGCCGCATCAACTGCCGAAAACGGCAGCACCGGCCAAGCACTGCCTCGTAACTGGACATAGTTGTTAGCGTCCACGCGGAGGACCCGAAGAACCCGGGACTTCCTGAACGACCCACCATGGCGTTCGACAGGGCCGGTCGGGCTTACGGCAGCTAAGCGTGATCTGCGCGCCCTATCTCGTACAGGCGAAGTGCGAAGGTGGAGGGCGCAGAATACCCGATCGGACGCGAGTCTCGACACGCTGCGACAACGTGCCTCGCACGCGTCGAGGGCTCGGCGCCGCCCCCGGGGCGATCAAAAGACCGGAGGAGCTCTTGCGACTTCGGGGGCAGCGCCGAGGTTAAGCGGGTCCCTTAGTCCCGCACGCGAGTAAGCAGGCCCCGCACCGAGTTAACTGCATCTGTGATACCAAACGTCGGCAGCCAATACAACTCCGGCGCTTGTCCGCGTTCCTGCGAGGATTTTCCTGGCGGGCTATGTGCATTCAACTTGAACGGTGTTATCCTGGGCGTCATCGAAGGTAACAGCCGCCGTGATAATGCTCTGCGTCTGCGGGGCGTTGCAGGCGATCTCGCAGGAGTCGGGAGACCAGAAGTTCAACGGGATCTTTTCAGCCAATTTCAAAACTTGCTTGAAACTCGCCAGCACGAGCCAGAGACTCTAGGCGTGACGATGGAACGCCGCCGCGTCCACTCCGACTGCCGTCGTGATCGCACGTATGGAAGCGGCAGCTAGGCCGCGGGCAGCCCGGATTGACACATCCGGCAAAAGAAGGGTCACCCCTCTTGAAGTGCGTTAACCGTTGCTGCGCTCGTGTGCGAGGCGCTGTTGTCGTAGCGTGATCTCCTCCACGGCCCGAAACCAATCTTCTTCCGGAGTCCCGGTTAGAGGCCCACGTTCCAGCCAGTACTGGTAGGCCAGCCGGGCAAGCTCTTCTGCTTCCGGACCCGCGTTCGGGGAAAGCTGCGCTTCAGGTGGTGCAACGGCAACCTGTTCCTTCGTGTGCGTTTTGATTCGATGCCTTGCCATCAGCGGCCTCCAACGGAGCATGCTGCACGACTGTTGCCAAGCCCATTGGTGTCTGGCTCTGCGATTCGTCACTCTGCGATTCGTCACTGTCAACGCAAAGTAGAAATGTCCTATTTCCTGCAAAGTAGAAATGTCCGGTTTTGAGGTCGCAGCGGCGAGTTTGGGTTTAGAGTGTGAATGATTCTTCGGGAGGTCGCGCTCTCGGGGAAGATTCAAAGCTGATGCGACGGAGTTGGCTCCGAAGTAAGCAGCGGCAAACCCTCGGTTAACCGGGCCCTGCGGGGTACCCTCCGAGGGTTTTGCTTTTGTAGGCAAGATTACTTTGGTGAGACTTCCGAGCGGAGGCTTTGAATATATGAAACGCGAAGCTGGACGGGCTGCTTCTGCCCGGCCTTTCCATTGAGCTTTTTGCCTCAGGTTTTGGGAATCGCCGCAAGGGACGCCTTGTCCGGTCGAGTGAAGTAGAAGCTGTCCATCCACTTGCTTTTCGGTCGTGGCCCAAAGGCTGGTTTCTTGGCCTTCTTGGCCGGCGCCACCTTGGGCCGCACCAAACACTCGCTCACCGTCAGATACTGCCCTCCGAAGCGCACCGCCATCGTTCCATCCAGCCGCATCTCGATCCGCACCGGCGCGCCGCGCATGCCCGTACGAATGTCCGCATGCGCGATCTGGTACAGCTTGTTGTCGAACTGAATCGTGTACCCGTTGCCCACTTGCCGGGTTTCCACATAGCTCAACGACGCCCCCAGGCAATGATCCTTGTTTAGTGGACGGTGAGCATCCGCGGCTGTGGCCGCAACCACCGCCAGAGTCTGATTCCACCAGGGAATAAACTCCGTTTCCAGGTATGTATTGGCCTGTGGCAAAGTCTTGGCTCCGGCCACACGCAAGCCTTTTACCAGACGGTCTTGCTTCGTCTGAAAACTCCGCTCCACGCGCCCTTTGGCCTGGGGCGAATGCGCCCCAATCCAGACCATTCCCAATTCCGTCAGAGCCCGGCCAATCTGCGTGGGTGGCAGTGGATCGCGCTCGTCCCGTGGCAGCTCTTTGAGATCCCGGGCCACCTTGGGCGCAGTTTGAAACAGACTTGCCTTGTCCGTGTAGAAGCTCAGTGGGCGCCCATGAGCTTCCAAATAGCTCCACAGCAAGCGCATGTTCTCCTCGGTCGAATCGTGCATTACAAAACGCGCATGCAGCTGACTGGTCGCGTCGTCGATCATGCTGATCAGGTACAGCTTCGGCCCTCGTCCCTCCAGCCATTCGTGCTCGCTGGTGTCCCACTGCACCATCTCCCCAAACCGCGATCGCCTTTGCCTCCATGGATGGATCTTCTCTACCCTCTGCTTGTGCGGCTGCCACAGCCGTGCTTCGAGCATCCAGGCTCTCACCGTCTCGCGGCTGGCCGTGATCTCGTGATGACTGTCCAGGTATTCGCTCGCCAGCGTCGGCCCAAACCCTTGATACTTCTCTTGCCCCAGAATCGCCACCGCCTTTGCCTGTTGTTTTGGATCCGATTTGCGGTTCGATTCTTTGCCTCGAAGCGCGTGGACGACAGCCTGGTCTCCCTCCGCTTTCAGCTTTACCAAGAGCCGACGAACATGCCGTTCGGACTGTCCGATCTCTTCGGCCGCCTGACGCTGCGTAATCAGAGCCCGCACTCGCCCCGTGAAGGCAGGGGCGTTTGAAATCCCGGTAGCGCTTTGTGACGGTGAGCAGTACTTGTCGACCCGTCTTTGCGTTACTTCATGCCGGTATTTCGCCACTTGCCGCGTCACTCGGCGAGATTCCCACGGCACCGGAGCCTCCGAAGTTCAACGCAACAATGTTCACGCAAGCCACCAGAACGGACCCGAGAATACGACCGGATTGAGATGTAGACTGCCACCGAATGAGGCCGTCAGGGGGTGCTGGTGGAACGACGAGAGGTCTCACAACCTCAAGCATGCGTGGACTCCCGCAGATTGAGGCTGGACGGGGAAACAGTACGTGCGCATTCGGCCTTGACGGACGGTTACGCCGGGGCCATCGAATTGCAATATTCATAGAGGTGCCCGGCACCCGCTTGAGGCGACGCTGCCGCTGCATAACCGAGGAAACCTCCGATCCTCGGGAGTGCTGGTGGCAGCGCCGCCTCGGGTGTATACGGCCACGGGTGTTCAGTATTAGTCAGCGTTCGAATCACCTGAAGACACTCTTATGAGATCCCGCCTGTTTATTTGGTCCTCCGCCTGCAATCCAAGTACCTGAGAGGTAATGGGCAATGATACGTATCATGACCGCAGAGGAACCGGGTAGCACAACGATCACGGTGGATGGGCAATTATCAGGCAAAACTGTCGAGCCGGTCGAAGCCTCCTGTATTCAAGCTCTTTCGCGGGGAAAACCGGTCCGGCTTCACCTGCGTGACGTAGCTGCAATCGACGAACAAGGCCGTACGACGCTTCGGCATCTCGCCGCCAAGGGCGTTGATCTGACGGCCGACGGCGTCTACAGCTCCTACATCGTCGATGGGATTCAATCCGGAGGAGCTAGCCAGCGGCGCTGGCCGCAGTGACTCCGCTGCGAAATCGGCACTTGCATCGTCGTCTGGTTCGGCACGGCAGTTCTCCATGACAGGCGTGCTTTTTAAATAGGGAACACATGACTAAGAGGGATTCACACAGGCCCCGAGCCCGAAGCAGCAATAAGGTGTCCCGCAGGCTCTCCGGTGCGCTGCGACGGGAGCAGATTCTGAGAGCCGCCGAGAAGCAGTTTGCCGCAAGTGGGTTCGCGGCGACCAACACAGCCACCGTTGCGAAAGCCGCAGGGATCTCCGAGGCAATGGTCTACATCCATTTCGGTACGAAGCGGGAGCTGTTCGAGGCAGCCGTCGCGAACAACATGCAGGGGCGTCTGGCAGCATTGCGAGAACAGTTTTTCTCGATCCCGAACCTGCCGCCTCTCGAATGTGTTGAGAGCATGGCGGAGTCAACGATCCTGGCTTGTGTTGACGAAAACGGTAATGCTTCGATCATGGTGTGGGCGCTGATGGAAATGCCGGAGTTCGCGACCGACTTGTACCGGGCGGAGATTGGCGCCACCGAAGCGCTGTGGGATAGCGAGATCGGGACGCACCTGGCTGACTCTCCCCTGCGTCGCAGGCTTGCGGTGCACCTGGTGCCGTATGCAGTGCGTACCTGCATGGCATTCGGACTCTGGTTGGCGACCCTGCGTCACAAACCCGCCACGGCGCGGGCGCACGCACGCCAGTATGCCGAAGCGGTCGTGCACGTTGCGCGGTGGGTCCCGGACTTCTGTCCGGAACCGCTTGGCGCGGCGGATCCGACGCTGCCGGCACAGCGCGAATTGGTGGGGTGAAGGGAGCGTCGAGGCTGGAATGAGCCAGGATGGTTAGAAAGCCCAAAAAAGGCTGGGGACGCATGCAGCATGGCAGCATCCCCAGCGGCGGCCGCTTTTGAGGTCGGTGATGATAAGTTTCAGTTCGTTGCGGTTTCTCCGGAGGCAAAGTGCACTCGCCGGTTCATTTGCCAGCATGCCTCCGACGATTCGTTGCACTGCGGCCTCTCTTTTCCATAGCTGATCGTCCGCAGCCGGTCTGCTTGTACTCCAAGCGCCGCGAGATACGCCCTGGCCGACAGGACCCGCTCCGCGCCGAGACCGACGTTGTACTCTGCCGACCCGCGCTCATCGCAGTGGCCTTCCAACACGATCACTGCGTTGGGAAAATCGGTGAGAATCGAGCGAAGCGCCTCGGCATCTTTCTCCAAGGCGGCGCGGGCATCGTCACGTAGGTTGCTCTCGTCGAGGTCAAAATACGCATCGGAGAGCTCCGTCTGCAGCCGAACCAGCAGGGATTTGGGTTCCACCTCCGGCGGCGCGAGGATCGGCAGCGGTGGGGCGATGACGTTGACGGTCGCGGAGGCTTTCGCTGAGCCGCCCGGCCCCGTTGCGACGAGTTCATAGGTTGTGGACTGCGAAGGGTGGACTTCCTGCGTGCCTTCGGCAGTAACCGCCCCAAGCCCGGAAATCGTCGCGTCTGTCGCGTCCGTGCTAGACCACTTCAGCGTGACTGCCTGCCCAGCCTCGACTAACGCCGGTTCGGCGCTGAGCGAAGCCGTCGGAAGGCTGAGTGCAGGTGGCGGCGCAGGTTCTTGTACGGGAGGAGGAGGAGTGGGCTGCGCGACGGCGACCTTCTTCCTGCAACCCGTCGTCAGGCCTGTCAGCGATAGACCGAGGACCAGTAAAGTAAAACTTAATTTGACTCGCATATAATCTCCTGTGTGAGCACTCCCGACGCTTGTTGCGGATCTGGAGTGCGGTCACCCAAGTAAAGAGCACGCCGGCTTCCATGAATCCCGTTGGTGCGAGTCGCGCTCACGGGCGACTAAGATCTCCTGGACGCAATCTGCGTGTCAGCGACAGTCGGGTCGACAGGAGCTGGCACAGTTTCGAGGCGGTTGATGTTTATTACCGACATTCGAAGTGATTTGACTTATCCCTGACGAACAGGATTCCGAGAAACATCGCAGGCGCTAACTGGGCTACGGCACAATGCCGGGCCTCAGGAGTGTCTCCGTGATCATCACTTCGGCGCGGCCGAGTAGTGGAATTGACCAAGCTAAGTGGGTGACGCGGGCCAAAGCACATCCGTTCACTAGTTTCGTGTCGCGCACAAGCTCGACGAGGTCGCCTGTTGCCGGGCCGTTCATCAGATGTCCGGACAGCGTGACTTCCTCGCCGGTACTGGAGTCCATCCAAAGCCTACCGACGAGTAGGCCGGGCCGCTTCTTCCTTGGGGCAATGTCGTAGATGTATGCCGTGGTGTCTCCCGTCTTCACTTCCCCGTCAAAGTGAAATTTGTAATTGGCGGGAGTAATGGCGACCAGAGAGTGCGGCAGTAGATCGATCTGCTGGCGCAGTGCCAAATACCGATCGATCACCTCCTCTGTGACGGCCCCGTCACCGACGATCTGCAGAATATGGAATTCGGCTGTGTCGTTTTCGGCTGGCGTGCGAACCCCAATCAAGGCGGCCGACTTATAGAGCTCAGGCAGTGAAGCCTCGATGAGAACTCCTACTGCTCCGGATCTTGCGACGGGATCTCGCTGTGCTTGCGACGCGATATGTCGAGCAAACGCGAGCGCTTGCGAGGAACCGCGTGTCTGTACATAGAGGTCCGCCGCCTTCGCATTCAGCCCCCCGAATCCGAGAAGCAGCATCAGCGGAGCGGCGCTCCATGTGTGCCGGCGCGCCGGCGAAGAATCGATGAGTGGCTGCATAAAGTTTGTACCGCAGATTTGTGGCCAGACTGCAATCCCTATGTTGCGTCAGAGATCTTTTGGATTTCGCACTCGGAACTCCGTTGCCCCGCCTTCTGCCGAGGCAAGTGCCAAGACCTCGGCACAAATCACGGCGTAGAATGGGCTGCAGCGGGCCCGGATGGTAAGTGCGCCTCGCGCGGGTCGTTAGAACGAGGAAGAACTTCCAGTCAGGTCCGACGGACCGGATGCAAGAGGGGAGTCGAGCGCGGGTGTGCGATCTATTGCCTCAGATCAGCCAGCCACGCTTCGACCTGCGGCCGACGGCTGTATCTGTCTGGGGTACGCAGGTATGTTTCCAGTTCGTGTGCCGCGTCGGTGCGCCGACCGGTATGGGCCAAAATGCTTGCGGCCAGAAGGCGCGCCCTGGGAATCGCGTCTTCGGCTCGCCGCAGGTGCTTGAGCGCCTCGCTCTGGCTACCGCGTCCGGCAAGCAAGCTGACCGCCGCGACGTAGTGCGCTCTTGCGGAGCCGGCACCGCGTCTCAGTATGCGGCCCGCGGCCTGCCCTGCTTCCGCATAACGTTTCGTCCTGAGAAGGAGCATACATAGATTCTCATTTGCCGCTTGGTGACTGGGGACCAGGTTGATCGCTTTCTGGAATTGCTCAGCACTCTGGTGATATTCTTTCGACCGAAGATATGCTACTCCCAGATCGCTGTGCGCATCAGCGAATGCCGGATCGATGGCCACCGCGGCTTTGAGATGCTCCACCGCTGACATGACTTGCCGGTTCTTTAGCGCCGCCACGCCCTTTCTAAACTCGATCATTGCCTGACATGGGACTTTGTGTTGCAGCCGCTGCGCTGAAATGGCGTCGGGTTGTGATATTGAACAGGTTCCGCGGACGGCACGCTGATGGCGAGCGTTTCATGGTTAAGGCGCAAGCGGAACACATCGTGGTAACGCATGCGTCCCTCTGCGTCAATGACGCGCAATTCGTGTTCACCCGGTGTTACCGCGAGGAATTCGAAGAAGCCATCCTGTCCTGGCGTAGTCTTTCGCGTCACTCCGACCCTGAGCGGCGTCAGTTCGACGGTCCACGCACTCGTTGACGCATTTCCGGCCGAAATCTCGCCCCGGACTACGATCGGGCTATGCGACGCTCCGAACTCCTGCTCCGGCGCCCCCTGCGACAGTCGCCGATCAGACTGCCCGGCGAGTCGCCTGGACCATAAACCGTACAGCGCGATGGCAAACACCAGCACCAGAGATAACAATACGAAGTTCACCTTGATAACCTTTCCTGCTTAGGACTTACGGTGTCCAGGAGTCGAAAAACAAGCGCGCGAGACGTCCCCTATCGATTCACGCGACTGGCCGCGTCATGCGGCCAGTTTCGGGCCGAAAGTCCCGATCATCCCTCGATCGTCGTGCAATTCCTGGCAGTTCAGACAATAGGCAGCCCAGGGTACGGCCGCGAGGCGTTTTGCGGAGATCGGCTCCTCGCAATCGACGCATATCCCAAACTGGCCGTCATCGATGCGCTTGAGCGCCGCGCGGACCTGCATCAGGCTCTCGCTCTCGCGCTCCAGAGCGAGGGCCGCGAATTCCCGTTGACCGGCCAGTTGCACCGCCTCGATCTGTTCGTTGGACTGAACGATCCAGAGACCCTCGCGCCGGCCCGACTTACTCATGATTTCTGCACGTTTAGCCGTGAGTAATGCCTTGTATTTATTTGCGTCCGCCTGTGTCATAGCGGCCACCTCTCGTTCTTCGTCGCGGAACCACGCCTTCTGCGCGATACAGCGACACTCTTCCTTAAATTTCCGTCCAGTTCAAGGTCACGGTTATTACTTGCCGCGATTTCTTCTGTCCGGATTCTGTGGCGCCTTAGTGCACGGCGCTTGCCAAATGCGTGAGGGCTGTCCTTCGTATAGCTCTCGCGGGGAGCGACTCGAAATCTCCCGTGCTGCAAATATTCAAGCGGCCGCGCGAGATGGCACGTGCTGAAGCACATGCCGACGCTCGATGCGCCACCGGTGGCGTGCGGCAAATCAGCTTGGAGTGGCGGACCGCATCTGACTGTGGCGTACGCTTTTGACGAAGGCAGCCTTGAGGGACCCAGTCGATTGGCACCCAGGTTGTCGGCTTTTCGTGACGACGGGACCGCGGCGGAGAATTCGGATCAGCTTCCTCTGTTGCTGGTTCATGTATTCGCCCCGGGGTGCATGTGGGAATTGTGGAGCCCGGGAGTCTATTTTCAGGCCCTTGTCAGAATGCCCGCAGGCAAATTGGCTATGTCTGCCCCAGCTATTTCGATGCCGCCGGGCCAGCAAGTGGGCATCTGCCGAGATTCGGCGCGTGGAATGGGCAGATGCCGTCTTCTCAGCACTAATCAGGGGCTTCGATATTGAAATCTAGAGGGATCGGTTGAGGAATCCAAACTGCAAAGGCGTCTGGGAGGCCACATGGATGTGGATCGTCTGGTTCATCGGAGCGGGATGTTGCCGGCGCAAAGTGACCGCATGGCTGCCCCTAGTCCCCAAGGAACCGGCTACCCGCTTCATAGGAGCATTTCCAGAGTGGAGTACGGAGGCGAAACGGGACAATGAAGACAATGATCGGTAATGCGGTTACGAAGGTAGCGCCGGACGACGGAGAAAACGGCCGGAGCGGAGTGAAAGGCGGCCGAATCGCAATTCACGAACTGCCAATTATCGGACCGGACGGCTCGCCCAGACTTTTACCAACCCCGGGAGCTCTGAGCCTGCCAGCTCCCCGGTTTCCGAGACATCCGGAGAAATGCGGGGACGTAGAGCCTGATCCCAAGTTTCTCCCGCGCAACGGCAACCCCTATCGGACGCGGGTGACAGTACCGATGGTAGCTCGGGCTTTGCGGGGA
>Ga0181538_10000604_pt1 | contig 42759 bp, 33 predicted proteins | sample PEATcosm2014_Bin_40_FD_119773 | JGI IMG/M metagenome (GOLD analysis project Ga0181538, IMG submission 119773) | Peatland microbial communities from MTU Mesocosm Facility, Houghton, MI, USA - PEATcosm2014_Bin23_30_metaG | ecosystem: Environmental > Terrestrial > Soil > Wetlands > Peat | place...
CATGGCCCTCCTTCTCAGCGATGACCGCGAGGCGTGCTTCTGCGAACGCGGCCATCAGATTGAACCGCCAATAGAACTTGCCCTTGTCTCGCTCGGCAACCGAGAAGGCGATAATGTTTGTGAGGGCCTTCTTGGCACCGTCAATGTCACCTGAATCGTAAATGGCATAATACTCCTGGCACTGCTTTTCGTAGCGCTGCTGCATGTCACGGTCGAACCGTTCCTTTTCCGAGCTACAAGCGGAAAGCAGCATCAACAGGCTTAACAAAGCGAGCCACTTCATTTTGCGCTCTGCGTCAGGCGCGCCGGACACCTGAGCAACGGTAAACAGAAAGGCGCAATCCGGCGTCGCCTGCACGCAGTTGTTAGCGCACGCGCTCATGACCGTCTTGTACGAACCCACTCAAGCATGTGCTCATGGGCCTGCGCACTCAGGGTGCGAAGCCTAGTGAGTTGTGCGCTCTCAGGCAGCCCTTCTGGCAAGCTTTCCAGCGCCTGCTCGAGAAGGCGGTTATACTCCTCCGAGCACTCGGAGCAGAGAAAGCGGGGCTGCTCCGGTTCCACAATGAAGGCGGCGATATTGGTCAGGCAATGCCAGTCCACGCAGGGCCGACCCCCGCAATACTCGCACTGCGTAGCCTCCGCAGCCCTGCGGGACCCCTTCAGTTCGAGCGGCTCGCGCGCCGCGTAGCATTCATCGCAGAGGTCGGTGGACTTGATCTTGTCCCCAACGATCTCGTTCAGGTGGCAGGTGGCCTCGCGCTTGCGGCAGGTGTCGCAAAGTCGAATTCTTTGGCTGGGCATAGGACTGATGCAGCCGGCGCTAACGATGAGCGCAGCCACGCCGGGCCAAGGGCGTCCGGCAAACACGAGCGCGGTACCCCGGCGTTGGCTGACGCGACTGGTTAGTTCTTTGTGTGATTTCCATGCCGCCTCAAGATAGCCCACAAGCTCACGATGCAGTTCGCAGCGCCCGATACTGTGACCACCACCCAGTGAAATCTGCCCCCCGCGTCCGTCATTAAATGGGTTGTGCCGAGAACGAGCATAGCGACGCCGGTAATTCCCATGCACACCAGGCAGAGTCGAAGAGTCGTCGAGGACATAGGCGTGTCAGCGTTCAACAAGGGATTAGACAGACCTGTCTATCTTCCCGTTTTGGGATGATAGGCCAACAACTCGTTGTGCCGAATGAATCCGTTCGATTCATCACGGCCCTTTCTAGTCCTCCCAACCTGGGCTGTAAAGGGCGATTTCGAGAGGTTTTCTCAGCTTGCTGCCGTCCAAACACCCTTTCCATGCTCGTCAGGTTCCGCCCAGGCTGCGCGGTAACCGCCAAACATCTTGTGATGCAGCAGGTTGCGCGACAAACGTGAGTAGCGTTCGAGCGGCGGCAGGAACGGGCTCAGGTGCCGGCGGGCGTATCTGGACAGTACCACCAAGCCCTAGCCTCCACATCCGAACTCCGAAACCCGATTACCCAAGGAAATCCGAAGCCCGAAATCAAGCTCCGCAACCGCTCCCGGAATCCTGGGCCAGAGGGCCTGACAGCCGCAACTCCGCCGTCCCATTTGCGTGCAGGACCATCACATGCTATGATAACCGACATCGAAGGTCGTAATAGCAAAATGAACAAGAACGGCGCGGACCGTGAAATACTGCTGAGCTTCTGGAAGGTGCACATCCTCCACCACGCGAGCGAGGGGCCGGTCCACGGTCAGTGGGTGCTCACCGAGCTGCGCCGGCACGGCTACGAGATCAGCCCGGGGACACTGTACCCGCTGCTGCATCGGATGCAGCGGAACGGCTGGCTCAAGTGCCGGAAGATTGTGCGGCGCGGGCCGCGGACGCGGATGAACTACCGGCTGACCGCGGATGGGGAAAAGGTGCTGGCCCTGGTTCGCGAGCGACTGAAGGAGCTATATGGGGAGGTCGTCAGGTAGCATGAACCTGATTGCCTCATCGTTACGTCGGCCGATAACGGTCATCGTGCTGGTGATTGCTGTCGTGCTGGGGGCGGGGCTGGCGCTGCAGAAGATGCCGCGTGACATCTTCCCGCCGCTGGGCATTCCGACGATCTACGTCGCCCAGCCTTACGGGGGCATGGACCCGGCCCAAATGGAAGGCTACCTGACGTATTTCTATGAGTATCATTTCCTCTACATCACGGGCATCGAACACGTCGAGTCGCAGTCAATCCAGGGGGCGGCGCTGCTGAAGCTGCAGTTCCACCCCGGCATCGACATGTCCCAGGCGATGTCCGAGACAGTGGCCTATGTGAACCGGGCGCGCGCGTTCATGCCGCCTGGGACGGTGCCTCCGTTCGTGATGCGGTTCGACGCCGGCAGCGTGCCTGTGGGAGACCTGGTGTTTTCGAGCACTACGCGCACCGTGGGTGAGATGCAGGACCTGGCGTTGAACCGCGTGCGCCCGCTGTTTGCGACGCTGCCGGGCGTGTCGGCGCCGCCGCCGTTCGGCGGGAGCGCCCGGAGCATCCTCATTAACGTCAAGCCCGAGCGCTTGCGCGCCTTGAACATGTCCCCGGATGAGATCGTCTCGGCCATCTCGGCGGCGAATCTCATCAGCCCCTCCGGCAACATCCCCATCGGCGGCAAGTATCCCATGGTGCCGTTGAATTCGGTAGTGAAGAACATTCAGGACCTCGCGAACGTGCCGATCCGCACGGGCGTCTATCCCACGGTGTTTGTTCGCGATGTGGGGACGGTGGTGGACGGCTCGGACATCCTGACGAGCTATGCGCTGGTAAACGGCCGGCGCACGGTCTATATCCCGGTCACCAAGCGCTCGGACGCCTCGACCTTGTCGGTGGTGAATCTGGTGAAGCAGAACCTGGGGAAGTTCCAAAGCGTGCTGCCAGCGGACGTGAAGGTAAGCTACGAATTCGACCAGTCACCTTATGTGACGCGAGCGATCGGGGGCTTGACGCTGGAGGGCGCCCTGGGCGCGCTGCTGACGGGTCTAATGATCCTCCTCTTCCTGCGGGATTGGCGCAGCGCATTCATCGTGGTGATCAACATCCCCCTCTCATTGATGAGCGCGGTGCTGGCCCTGTGGATCACCAAACAGACCGTGAACATCATGACCTTGGGCGGTTTGGCTCTGGCGGTGGGCATCCTGGTGGACGAGGCGACCGTTTCCATCGAGAACATCCACGTCCACCTCATTCGTGGTCGATCACTAGGCCGCGCCGCGTTGGACGCTACGACCGAAACTGCGGGCCCCCGATTGTTGGCGATGCTCTGCATCCTGGCGATGTTCACGCCCGCGCTGTTCATGGTAGGCGCAGCCAAAGCAATGTTCCTTCCGCTCTCGCTGGCCGTCGGCTTCTCCATGGTCGCCTCCTATCTGCTGTCCAGCACCCTGGTGCCGATTTTATCGGTGTGGGTGCTCCGCGGTCATGAGCAGTCAGTTGAAGGGCAAACGACCGGAGAGGGTGCGTTCGCAAGATTCCAGCGGGGTTATGCGCGATTGCTGCGCCTCTTCGTGCAGTGGCGCTGGCTGGTGGCGGCGGTGTATCTCTTGGTCACCGGAGCCACTATTGTGTTCCTCGGGCGTGGGCTTGGCACCGAGATCTTCCCCCGGGTCGAGGCCGGCCAGCTTCAGTTACGGCTGCGCGCGCCGGCGGGCACGCAAATCGATGGCACGGAGGCGGTCGCCCTGCGGGCGCTCGACCTGATCAAGCAGGAGGCCGGCCCGCAAAACGTCGAGATCACGCTGGGATTTGTGGGGGTGCATGGGGCAAATTACCCGATCAACTTGATCTACCTGTGGAACGGTGGACCGGAGGAGGGCGTGGTGCAGGTGCAATTGAAGAAGAACGCGCCCATTCGGATCGAGGAGTTGAAAGAACGCCTGCGGCGGAAGTTCGCCGCGGAACTGCCGGAGGTCAGCTTTTCCTTTGAACCTGGCGATATCGTGAGCCGGGTAATGAGCCTGGGTGCGCCGACACCTATCGAGGTGGCGGTGAGCGGCCTGAACCTGGCGTCCAACCGGGCGTTCGCCCAGACCATCAAAGACAGGCTGCAGCGTCTTCCGGCCCTGCGGGACGTGCAATTCGGCCAGTCACTCGACTACCCGACGGTGGACGTGACCGTGGACCGGCAGAAAGCCGGGTTGATCGGAGTGAAGATGTCTGACGTGTCGCGGTCCCTGGTGACGGCCACCTGGTCGAGCCGATTCGTGGTCCCAAATTATTGGGCAGACCCTAATAGCGGGGTCTCCTACCAAATCCAGGTTCAAGTGCCCCAGGCTCAGATTGATTCGCTTGAGCAGGCGCGGAACGTGCCGGTCATGAATCGCGACGGCCAAGGCACTTTACTGCGCAATGTAGCCAAGGTCACCGAAGGCACCGCCGTCGGTCAGTATCAGCGCTACAACATGCAGCGCCTGGTGACGGTGACGGCCAACATCGCCGGTGCCGACCTGGGCAGCGTAGCGCGGCAGGTAATGGCGGCGGTGAAAGCGCTTGGCCCGCCACCGTCTGGGCTGAGTGTCGCTGTGCGCGGCCAGATTGTGCCCCTGGCGCAGATGCTGGATGGCTTGCGGTCCGGCTTGCTGCTGGCCGTGGTGGTGATCTTCCTCCTCTTAGCGGCTAACTTTCAGTCGCTGAGACTCTCGTTCCTGGTAGTGGTGACGGCACCAGCGGTGATCGCCGGGGTGGTCGTCATGCTCTGGGCGACTGGAACAACGCTCAACATTCAGTCGTTTATGGGGGCCATCATGGCGATTGGGGTAGCCGTGGCGAACGCTATCCTGCTGGTCACCTTTGCCGAGCGCGCCAGAGTGCTAGTGGGGCAGGCGTCCCGCCTGCCTTCCGCTGGCGAGGCGGCCGGCCCGCCTGTGCCGCTTTCGGCTGTGGACGCCGCCGTCGAAGGCGCGCGCAGCCGCTTGCGCCCTATCCTCATGACCAGCTTGGCAATGATCGCGGGCATGGTGCCCATGGCGCTCGGTCTGGGCGAAGGTGGAGAACAGACCGCCCCGCTTGGCCGAGCCGTGATCGGCGGATTGGCGTCAGCCACGGTAGCGACACTGCTGGTCTTGCCCGCGGTGTTCGCGCTCGTCCAGGCCTCGGCGCATCGGCGTTCGGCGTCCCTGCACCCGGATGATGCCCAAGGATCGGCTGCGGGAACGGCGTGAAAAGAGGTGAATGTGAAAGCAAATAATCAAAATCCTGCACGAGTTGCTATGGGAAGTCCGATGTTCGGAAGCCGAAGTCCAAAAGAAACCCGAAGGCCGAAACCCGAATGCCCAGCCGGATCAAGCCCTGTTCGGATTTCGGACTTCGGTCTTCTTTCGGGTTTCGGGTCTCGGCCTTCGGATTTCAAGCCCGCCTTCGCTCCCCGCCTCCTGAGCATGTTGCACTTGATCCTCATTCTCTTCGTAGGGCTCGGGACGCTTTCCGGCTGCGGACATTCCGCGACTGAGGTCCCGCAAATAGCCACTCCCCCAGTTACCGTTCAAACCGTCGCGCCCCGGCGCGGCGAGATCACTCGCACCATCACCCTGCCCTCCTTCCGCATCCTGGCTTATCAGGACGCCACGCTCTACGCCAAAGTATCGGGTTATCTGAAAACCCTTACCGTCGATAAAGGCGACGCGGTTAAAGCGGGACAACTGCTAGCGGAGATTGAAGTGCCCGAGCTGCTAGCCGATGAAACACAATACAAGGCCGAGACAACGGTGAGCCGCACGAATTACGAGCGGATGGCCGAAGCACGCACCAAAGCGCCAGACCTGGTCATACCCCAGACGGTGGACGACTTGCGCGGTCAATGGGAAGTGGCGCAGGCCAAACTGCAACGCACACAGACCCTGCTCCAGTATGCGCGGATCGTCGCGCCCTTCGAGGGTGTGATCACCGCAAGATTCGTGGACCCCGGCGCTTTTGTTCCCGCTGCCACCACCGGCAGCACACCGCACAGCGCCGCATTGGTTACGCTCATGGACTACCGCCGGGTGCGCGTACAGGTGTTCGTGCCCGAAGCGGAGGTGCCCTTCATCAAGAATGGCGTGCCGGCTCAGGTAACCGTGGAGGAGTTGCCAGGGCGGACTTTCCCCGGAGCGGTCACCCGTTTCGCCCACGCCCTGGACGAGTCCACCAAGACCATGTTGGCGGAGCTTGAAATGCCCAATCCGAGCGGCGACCTGCGACCCGGCGCCTACGCCAGCGTGCGGCTGGAGGTCGAGCGCAAACCAGACGCCTTGCTCGTCCCGGTGCAAGCTCTGCTGGTCGAGAAGGCGGGTGCCTCCGTGTTTACGGCGGCCGATGGCAAGGCAAAGAAGACTCCCGTCCAGACCGGCTTCAACGACGGCGTCAACGTTGAACTCCTCAATGTGAAGCTTGACCAACCGGTTATCCTCGTTGGCAAACAAACCCTCACAGACGGCCAGCCAGTCAATCCAGTGGAGGCGAAATGAAAAACGGGTATTGCCATTTGCCATTTGCCATTCTTGCGGCGTGGGAGCTACTCGCGGCCAGCTTGGCTTCTGTCTATGCGCAGCCAACCTATGATGCGCCGTACCCGATTGACCTGCCGACCGCGCTGCGTCTGGCAGGTGCACGGAATCTGGATATTCGGCTCGCACGCGAGCGGCTGAACGAAGTCCAGGCCAACCGCCAGAGCGCGGTGGAGCAGTTCTTCCCATGGATCGCCGCGGGCGCCGCGTATCACCGCCGGGATGGCGTTGCCCAGGCCGTACCGGCAGGGACGATTTCCGATGCTCACTATCAATCCTACAATCCCGGCGCCGCGCTGGCGGCGCAAATGGACCTCGGCGATACAATTTACAAGTCGCTCGCGGCAAAGCAACTGGTCAACGCGTCCGACCAGGCCCTGGAGGCGCAACGCCAGGACTCGACGCTAAGCGCGGCGCAGGGATACTTTGATCTGGCCAAGGCTGCGGCCCTGATCGAGGTAACTCGGGAAGCGCTGAAGACTTCACAGGATTACCAACAGCAACTGCACGCCGCCGTGTCGTCCGGCATTGCCTTCAAAGGCGACGAGCTGCGTGTCCAAACCCAAACGGAGCGTTACGAAATTACCTTGCGGCAGGCGCTCGAGCGGCAGCGCGTGGCAGCGGCAGACCTGGCGCTAGTGCTCCACCTGGACTCCCAGGTGGAATTGATCCCGCAGGATACCTTGCTGGTACCCATCACCCTCTTCGAGACCAACTCTTCCATGCACACGTTGGTGGAACAAGCGCTGCGGACCCGGCCCGAGTTGAAGCAAAGCCAGGCCCTGGCTTCCGCCGCGCGCGCGGCGAAGAACGGCGCCGTTTATGGCCCGCTCATTCCTTCCGTGGGCGCCCAGGCATTTGGGGGTGGGCTGGGTGGCGGGCCAGACGGCGGTCCCAGCAACTTCGGGGCCGAAGGGGACTACCTTCTGGGAGTGATGTGGCGGGTTGGCCCGGGAGGCCTGTTTGACTCCGGGCGCGTCCACGCCGGCAGAGCTCGACTCGCAGAGGCCCAACTGGGTGAGGCGAAGCTCAAAGACACCATCACCTCTCAGGTCGTCGTAAACCTTGCCCGGGTGCAATCCTTGTGGGCTCAGATCGCCCTGGCCCGGCAGAACCTGGCCACCGCCAGCGAGACGTTGCGCCTGACGCGCGAGCGCAAGCAATATGGAGTCGGCGTCGTGCTGGAAGACATCCAGGCCCAGCAATATCTCACGCAGGCGCGTTCCGAGTATCTTACTGCGCTCGCCGAATACAACAAAGCCCAGTACGGCTTGAACAAGGCCGTGGGTGGCCCGCCTGCCCCACCGGCGCTGCCGCAGGCGATGAGGCCATAACAGCGCTGCACCAGACCTTCCCGCGGGCCTCACCGGAGCCTCGCCGGAGCCTCGCCGTAGTACCCTGCTTTTTAAGCAGGGTACTACGGCGAGGCTCCGGTGATGTGAGCAGGCAGTAAGGGAGGCTGATGCCCCCATTACGACGAAAACAGCCCGATACGTACCTATATGCGCCATGGAGGATACAGGGACGAAAGTTGACTGGCTGCCTGGGCAACGGGTTTTCAACCCCAGTGGTGTCCCAAACAGGATAGGCGTTTCCACCGAATCAGCCAAGAAGCAAAGCGAGTCGTTTTCAGGGATTAACCGGAAGCAGATTACGGTTGCGGATCTCACTCGGCGTATGTTACAATTCTGTTACAAGTTGATGACCGAAGCGTGAGCAAGTTGAAGTGTATGATCTCGTCGGACCGTGACTGAGAACTCTTATCGTCGGAAGAACGCATGGAATCCAGCCAATTGCCTCAATCGAGCCTGGCCACGCCGCCGCCGGCTGGCGCCGCGCTTGCGGCAATCCTGGAGCAGCCGGGACTGATACCCACCACCCTTCCCTGCCTGCCTCAGCCCACTGGAGACGTCACGGGGCGGCTCGCTGAATCCACCACAATCCGACTGGCATTCCCGGCCGCGCAGGCGCCGGTCGCAGTAGGACTTGTCCTCGCTGCGGCATTAGACAGCCGTTGGCAGTCGTATTGCGAGCAACTTCGCCACTGCCAAGAGCACTTTTCAGAAGAGGCAGTCCATCAACTGCGCGTTGCCACCCGGCGGCTGCTCGCCCAAATCACTTTGCTGAGTTGTGTTGCGCCCAGTGCTGAGCGCGAAAAGGCGCGCCGCGTGCTGAAGCGCCGCCTCGCTGCCTTGGGCGACTTGCGTGACGCCCAGGTGCAACGCCTGTTCATCGAACAAAAGGCCGTCAGCTTTCCGGAACTTGTGTTGCTGCGCGCCTGGCTTCAGCGCCGCGAACGCCGGCTCGCCAAATCTGCCGCCGCAAAGGTGGCCTGCTTCAAAACCCGGAAGCTCGAACGGTGGACTGCCGTCATGATCGACGGTCTCACTGCGAGCGCCCGCAAGTCCCGCGTGCAAAGCCAATTGGCCTCCGCCGTCCTGCATGCGGCAGCCCAGGCTTTTACCGAAGCCGTCGAACGGCGGCGGGCGATCGACCCGGCTGACCCGCAGACCATTCATCAGACCCGCGTCGCTTTCAAGCGCTTCCGCTACACAATGGAGACTCTTTCGCCGGCCATCACCGGGCTGAGCAAGCGGCAACTTCGGGCGCTGGCTTATTATCAGCGCAAGATGGGGATCATCCAGGACCTGGAGGTGATGCGAGCCTGTGTCGCCCAATACACCCGTGGGGACAAGAAGCGCGACGCACTGCTTCAGCGGTTTAGCCGCCACGTGCTGCAGCGCCGCGCCCGCGCGCTGCGCTCCTTCCTAAAGTCGGCGGATCGCCTCTTCGAGTTCTGGCCACCCGCCGCGCTCGCTGCTCGCGACCAGTCCGTCCCGACTCGCAGCGCTGCATGACCCCCTCTGCCCCTGGACGGCTGGTGATTCTCTCCGGCCCGTCGTGTGTCGGCAAAAGCCCGCTCGACCGCGCCCTGGCACGCTTCTACCCGGAGCTGCACCAACGCTTGCACAAGCTGGTGCTCTATAACTGCCGCGACCCTCGCCCCGGCGAGAAAAACGGTGTGGATTATCATTTCCGCACGCGGGCGCAAGTCGAGGCCATGCGCCCGGAGAAGAGGTTCGCGGTGCTCGATGTGCGCGGGGACTTGCAAGCGCTGGACCTGCCGGAATTGGCCGCCTTGCTGGAGCGCGGCGACGCGTTCTTCGAAGGCAATCCATTCGTTGGCCGGTTGCTGCAAACTCATCCGGTCCTCGCGCGCGTGCGGCGGCTAAGCGTCTTCCTCGCTCCGTTGTCCAGGGATGAAATCATGTTTCTAAAGGACCCAGCCCGAAGCCTCTCGCTGCCGGATTTGGCTACGGATGTGATGCGGCGCAAGCTCCTGCGGCGCACCCGCCGTCAGAAGGGCGAGCTTTCGCTAAAGGACCTGGAAAACATCGAGCGCCGCGCGGGCAGCGCGTACCGGGAATTGCAGGAAGCCGTCCACTTCGAGTGGGTCATCCCCAATCACGACGGCGAAGACAGCGATAACTGGGACGCGTTTTACTATCCCCTTGGCGACGCCCGCCGCGCGCTGCTCGCCTTTGTGGACCTCCTTGAAGGCCGCATACCCTCCTGCGTCGAGCAGTGGAACACCGCCTTGTTCGATTGAGCCACCTGCGGTGTCGGTTGCAGTAACTCCTCTGGTCAGCCGCGGCGTATCGGTACCCCGGAGCAACCGCGTCCTCTTGACTCGCTTGCCCCAGGCGGTGCAGCGCTGGAGCGAAATCACGGATCTCTGCGTCAGCCTGTTCGGCCAGGCTCCGCCCGGTTCGCGCATCTTCATCTGGACACGGCAGGTCATCCACGTCCCCAAAGAGGCACTCAACCGAACCTGCTCCGATATGCTCCCGCCCGAAATGTAAGGCCAAGGCCATAGCAGCACCAGAGCACTACCGGAGCAGCGCAATAGTACCAAGCATGTTGCTAGCATGTTCCTAGCATGTTCCTTGCTTGTTCTTAGCTCTCCGCTCCTCCTTTTTCCCCCGGCCCCATCCGGCACTGCCCCATCGGCCAGGTCTTGCTCTATAGACGTCGGAACCGCTGTCCGGGTTACACCAGCAATTCAATTCAGATCAGACGGGATGAAGGAAACGTCATCGCGCGCGCATCAATACCGCCACGCCTGGCGAGCTCGACCTTTGCGGGCGATGCGTATATCGTGACCGTCCACGACTTCGGCCAATCGGGCGGCTTCTTCTATCTCCTGATGGAGTTCGTGGAGGGCGTGAACCTGCGCCAGGCGATGCAGGCCGGCCGCTTCACGCCCCAGCAGGCCATGCTGCTCGTTCCCAAGATATCGGGCGGAATATTAGCGGAATACTAGCGAGACACGAGCAGAACACCAGCGAGCGCCCCGCGACCTTCTGAATTGCCTCACGCTATCACCTGCCTATCTGCACCTTCCTCATAGCAGCGGCTGCTGGAGGGTGCCCGTGCCTTGGGCGAGGCTGAAGTAGAAGGTCGTACCGTGGCCGAGTTCGCTGGTCGCCCAGACCTTGCCACCGTGGGTTTGAACGATGTGCTTGACGATGGCCAGGCCAAGTCCCGTGCCTCCTTGCTCACGCGAGCGGGCCTTGTCCACGCGATAGAAGCGTTCGAAGACTCGCTCGAGGGCTTCCGGCGGTATCCCGGGTCCGTCATCCTGGACGAATACCTCGACCTGGCCATCGTTCCGGGCGCTGCCGCCGACGGTGACGGTGCCCTTGGTACGGCCGTATTTGATGGCGTTATCAATCAGGTTGCCGAGCACTTGCTCCAGCCGGTCCGCGTCGGCGCGTACGGCCAGGTCGGCGGCCTGGTTGATCAGCTTCACGCTCTTGGCCTCCGCCCGGGTCTTGAAGTCTTCAAAGACCTTGGCGACGACGGGACTAAGGGCCACGGCCTGGAGGTTCAGTTTGACGCGGCCCGACTCCAGCTCGGAAATGGTAAGCAGATCTTCGATAAGCAACTTGAGCCGTTCAGAGTTGCGGTCGATGGTCTGCAGGAACTTCGTAGCGACCTCGGGGTTATCCCGGGCGCCGTCGAGCAAGGTCTCCACGTAGCCTTTAATCAGAGAAAGGGGGGTGCGGAGTTCATGGCTGACGTTGGCGACGAATTCCTGTCGGGCACTCTCAAGCTGCTTCAAGCGGGTCAACTCGTGGAAGACCAGCACGGTGCCATGCCGCTCGCCGTGGCCATTGAAGATGCCGGCGGCGTTGATCTGCAACCAGCGCTCGCTCAGCCCGGACAACTTTAGCTCATAACCCAGCACCTGCTTCTGCGAGTCCAGGGAACTGACCAACTCGGCCAGCTCGTGCAAACGCACAGCCTCCAGTAGGGTCCGGCCGCGAATGTCAACCGTCACACCGAACAAGCTGGCGAATGCGCGGTTGGCGAGCTGGATGCGCCCACGCTCGTCCAGCAGGAGCAGGCCCTCCACCATGCTGTTGAAAAGAACCTCCTGCTGAGTCTGGATTTGCTGGGCTGCCCGCCGTTGTTCGTCCTGTAAGGCTTCGACTTCACTTCGAGCTGCCTGCTGCGCCCGAGCGAACCTGCCCCTCCACCAGAAGTGCAGCGCTGCGAGCGCAGCCAGGGAGAGGGCCGTCAGGATGGGCCATGTCATTTTAGGCAGCTCGCTCTCACTCGGGGGCCTCGATGAACCGGTAGCCGACGCCGCGAACCGTATCGAGGTGTTTGGCCGCCGAGCCAAGCTTCTCCCGGAGACGACGCATGTGCGTGTCAACGGTGCGGGTGTCCACCAGGCTGTTGTATTCCCAAACATCGCGCAATAACTGGTCCCTCGATTGGACGCGCCCGCGGCGCTGGGCCAGGAGTGCCAGCAGCTTGAACTCAGTCGCCGTCAGCCCGATTTGCTTCCCGCGCCACTTGACCAGGTGCCGCGAGGCGTCGATCAACAGATTACCGAACGTAAGCGATTCGGGTTCCGCCGCGTCGGGCCGGCCGCGCTGGAGCACCTTCTTCACACGCAAAACCAGTTCTCGCGGGCTGAAGGGCTTGGTGATGTAATCTTCCGCGCCCAGCTCCAGTCCGACGATCCGATCAAGCTCCGCTGCTTTGGCGGTGAGCATAATGATGGGTACGGTGGCGGTGATCGGATCGCGCCGCAGCATTTTGCAAACCTCCAGCCCATCGATTTCCGGCAGCATTAAGTCGAGCACAATCAGGTTCGGAAGGGCCGAGCGGGCCTTCTTGAGCGCTTGGGCGCCGTCCGCGGCGGAAATGACATCAAACCCCGCCTGCTTCAAATTGAACTCGAGCAGCTCGACTGCCTCCGGCTCATCGTCAACAACCAGGATTTTCGATCTCACGTCCGACTTGGATACCATGCCACCGGCGTTACGACAATGGCGAGTTTGTGACAAACAGGTTACGACCGGGCCATCCCGATGGCAGAGCGGTTCAAGCGAGAACAAGCCAGGTGACCCGGAAAACCGAAACCCTAAACCCTAAGCTCGAATGAAGACCGAACCCCGAAATCCGGCGATGCATGATTGGCTGGCTGCCATGCCCGTGCAAACGGACCTTGGCCTTCGGGCCTCGGAGTTCGGATTTCCTTCGGATCTCGGTTTTCGGGTTTCGTGTTTGTGCGCCTCGCAAGTTACGACGTGGCGGCGGCCATCGCCGGCGGCGGCCCCATCTCTCCCCTGCCCTTGTGCCGAATATCCTGTGCTTCACACAGGTACACAACCTCCTCGGCCACATTCTTCGCGTGGTCGCCGATGCGCTCAAGGCTCTTCGAGATGACCATCAAGTTCAAGCAGCGCGAGATTGTATCCGGGGCCCGAGCCATCTCATCGGCCAGCAGTCCGTGCATCTGCTTGTTCAATAGGTCGATTTGCTTGTCCTGCGGGATCAGCGCGCGAGCGGCCGCGGGGTCTTGATTGACAAAGGTATCCAGCGCGCTCTTCAGCATCTGGAGGGCGCAGATAGCCATTTGGGGAATATCCACGACCAGCTTTAAGGGCACGTCCCGGCAAAGGTCCTGCACCCGCCGGGCAATGGTCGTGGTCTCGTCCCCCACCCGCTCAAGGTTTTGGGCTATCTTCATCGCGACGGTGATGAGTCGGAGGTCGTGGGCGCGTGGGGTCCGAGCCAGCAGACTGATGGCCAATTCGTCCACCTCGATCTCGAAGCGGTCGATAACCGCATCGTCAGTTTGAACCCGCAGGGCGAGATCGTAGTCGCGCTTGCCGAGCGCCTCGATGACATTGCGCACCGATGCCTCCGCATGGCTGCTCATGGTCAGGAGCTTCTCTTTCAGACCGGCCAGTTCCACTTCAAAGGGTTGCATCAGCCGAGCGTTAGCAAAACCGTCAGGCAACGCAATACTCAGTTTGCCCGAATACAAAGAACCCACGACGGAGCAGATCAGTTCGTTATGCCACGGCATGTCCAGGAGTGCTTAGCTCGGTCTGCATATTGTCTCCGCACCAGCATCAAGTAGTGGGCTGTACCTGGCAGTTTCAATCTGTGGGTCCGGGCGAAGTCGAAGTTTAGTGCAGCCAGTTCGGTCCGAACCGCCGGCTCGACTCCAGCCGCTGGTTTACAATGCGTCTGATGGTTAGCTGCAGTCATAATCATCGGTTGCGCGCGCGGTCCGCGCACTCTAACACCCCCCAAGCATGGCCGCTCTCTGTGACAGTCAAATGGCAAACAAGTCACAAGTGTGTGACGAACGCCCTTGACTAAGGCCGTCAAGAGACGGTTCAATAAGCACCATGAATCAACCACTGGTTGCATATGAACATGAGCAGCACCTTGAACACTGAGCGTAGCGCCCGAATCAGCATTCCACTGCGAAAACGCTGGCACTTGGTGCAGGTGCGATGGCTCCCGGCGCTGGTCTTGATCGCCGGGTTCGGAGCATTGGCTTTTTTGTGGCGGGGGCATGTAGCATCATTGACGATTATCGGGCAGGCGGAGGCGGTGGTGTCGGATGTGAGCTGTTACAAGCCGGGGGTGCTGGCAGAGCTGAATGTAACGCGGTTTCAGCGAGTTAAGGCGGGGGACTTGGTGGGTACGGTGCGGGTGACGGAGCCGAGCATTTTGACTTCCTCGTTGGCGGTGATCCAGGCGGAAATTGAGGCGTTGCGGGTGAATTTGAAGCCGGTGGTGGTGCAGCAACGGAATGCGATGGACTACGACCAACTGCGGCTGGATTGGATGAAGCAGCGAACGCAGTTGGCGAGCGCGCGCGTGAACCTGGACTTGGCGGAGCTGGAGTATCGCCGGATGGACGCGTTGTTCAAGGACAAGATTGTGTCGGAACGAGTTTATGAGCAGGCGAAAGCCGCCCGGGATCGTTTGCAGAAGGAGGTGGAAGAGCTGGGCAAGCTGGTAGCGGAAGGCGAAACCAATTTGCTATCTCTTTCGGTGACCAATAGGGCGGATATCTCGAAGGTGTCAGCCGACCCGCTTGCGGCCGCGATTGCGGTGCAAGAATCCAAGCTGCGGCTGACGGAGGCAGAGCTGAGCCCGCGGATGGTCAAGGCGCCCATCGACGGGATCGTCACCACGATATATCATCGCGCGGGGGAAGCAGTAAACGCCGGGCAGCCGATTGTGGCGATTGCCACGCTTAGCCCGGTGAGGATCGTAGGTTACCTGCGGATGCCGCTGGCGGCGCGGCCGACGGTGGGAATGGAGGTGCAGGTCCGCACGCGCGGGTTGCGCCGGGAGGTGGGCAAGGCCACCGTGACCGAGGTGGGCACCCAATTGGAGAGTGTGCCGGCGACGCTGCTGGGACCGATCAACTTTGCCAACGTCGTGCAGGGACTGCCGTTGGACATCAGTCTGCCACCCAATGTCAAGATCCTGCCGGGTGAGCTGGTTGATATTACACTGCCACCGACGAAGTTCTAGATTTCGGCCTCATCGTCATGGAGGTAAACCGAGACGTTTTCGAGGCCCTCGGCGCTGGTGAGTTCGCTTTGGAGTTCGCTGGACCGGGAGGTGTCGCGGAGGAGGAGGCGATAGCTCAGGTCGGTCCCTTCCTTGGTAGATCTTCTCTCGCTCGCCAGCTCAAGGCGGATGGCGTGGCGTTGGAGGACGGCACGCAAGCTGGCGAGGCGGGCGGGGACGTCGCCAGTGACCCGAAGGCTTAAGACGGCGTCGTAGCGGTCGCGGAGGCCGAAGCTCATGAAGCGGAGCAAGAGAAAGGTCGCGCCAATTCCAAACGCGGCGAGCAGGGCGGTGGCGAAGCGGGAGGTGCCGATGGCCAACCCCTCCATGATCACCCAGAGGATAAAGACCGTGTCGCGCGTGTCCTTCATGACGTTTCGGAAGCGGACAACACCGAACACAGCCAGCAGGCCGAAGACCACCAGCACGTTGCCGGACATGGCGGCCATCAGCATGGCGACGATCACCGGCATCGCGGCTATGGCACCGACATACGTGCGCGAATAGGAGAGTGCCTGGTGGGTCCACATGTAAATGAAGCCGATGTACAATCCTGTGGTAAAGGCCAGGAGGACCATGAAAAGGATGGCGCGACCATCCGGGGCACCCGGGAAGTCGGGGCGGCCAAAAGTGTTGATAAAATCATTCATAATAATCTTAGTGTTTCTTCCTGCTCGGGCAAGGGTTGCCTGCCATGCTGAAGTTTTTGAGCATAGACGCAGGCGCAGTATTTGCAGATGGGGATTTGGTAGAGATTGAAAATCTTGACGAGGTCCAACATCCAGCGCGGGGCGCGTTCCTCGAATTTGAGTTCAAGGATTACGGCATCCTTGGGCAGCGGGCTCATGTATGGGACATAGCAGATAGGCCGCCAGCCCGTACGGGGGACGCGCAGCTCCCCGGACCCGTCGTAGCGGCTGCCAGTGATTTCCCGGTCAAGCGTGACCCGGAGTTCCTCCTCCACCGGCGATTCCCAAATCTCGCGGAAATAGGAAACATAGATGGCCCCGCGCGCGCGGCCGATGTTGGAGAACTGCCAGAAATCCGCGTTGACATCCTGTCGGCGTTTTCCATGGACAAGGTGGCTGGTGTCCGGGAAGAAAGGTTGGTTTGGCCAGCCTGCTGTCAGGATTTGACGCACGCCCTCGCGGGTCATCATCGCACGGTCTTTGCAGATGACCTCACTGACACGCCGTTTGACCTCCAGGAACGCGGGCCGGTTCCATTCGTCGTCGTAAAACCGGATGCGGAGCTTCATCCGGTTCTTATGACCGTTGAAGGCCTGGCGGAAGAAGGAGTAATCCGGCGTGTCCATGTAGAGGCTGATGACGGGGTGGCCACGGATGGGACCGGAGCCATTGTGCTCAGAAGGCCGGAGATAGCTGCTGACGAAATCCGCCACGGCAACCGCCCGTGGTTCCTGGATCAAATACTTGAGCTCGTATCTGGCAGCATGACCCATAGGGTAAGGAGGTAGCAGTGTAAACCGTCAAGACGCGACCGGCGTCTCAGAGTAACTCCAGCTCGCTGTTGGGCGCCGATACCTGGGAGCAGTTCTCGAAACGCCTGGTTTCAAAAGTCAATACCTCGCGAGCAAACCGGATGCATTCAATGGGGCGTGGACTGAACACGGTTTCCTTCCCGAGCATCACCGCATCCGCCCGCTGGCGGGCGACGAGCGAGAGGTCGGAGAGTTCAGCCCGCTGTGGCACCCCGGTTTCGGCGAACACCTCGAGGACCTGCGTAGCGATAATAGTGGTCTTGCCGGCTTGCCGGGCGGCAGCGACAAGCTGCTCCTGAATGCTCGGGAGGCTAATATAACCGACCGCCAGGCCAAGGTCGCCGCGCGCAACCATAATCCCGTCCGCCTCGTGGATGATCTCGGTAGCCGAATCGACCGCCGCGACCGTCTCAAACTTGGCCATGACCCGGACGCTGGGCCCCAGCAAGCTGCGGATTTCTTTCCGAGCGGCGCGGACATCGGCGGGGGAGCCGATCAGCGAAAGGGCCACCCAATCAGGCAAGAGTTGTGCTGCTGCCATGGCGCTCAGCAACTCTCGGTCCAAGGAGGTGAAGACCGAGAAGGCGCTTTGGCTATCGGGCAGGAAGAGGGAGTTGGAAGATTTGAGCGGGATGGTGCCCTTCTCCAGACGGGCCACAACGGCAGCGGTCTGCAGCTCTTCGACCACGAAGCTGAGGCGCCCATCGCAGAACCACATCCGGTGTTGGCGCCGCAGCTTGGGCAGCAGTTCAACCAGGCCGGGCAGTGGGACCACGGCGATTGGCTCTGGAGCGAGAGCAGTGTCTGACACCTCCAGATCCCAAAACATCACGCGCTGGCCCACAGACAATTTCAGTTCCTGCATGCCGCCGGTCCGGGGGCGCGAAGAAGGCAAGTCCAGGAGCAATTGAATCGGGATGCCCAGTTGGGCGGCCGCCATGCGGACTGCACGGGCGTTCTCGACGTGCGGCCGCTGGCGGTAACCACAAGGGAACCTGAACCAGCGGGCGCCTGCCTCAATGGCCCGGTGGAGGTCGATTGGCTTTTCCAGCGTCGGCCCGATTGTCGCCATGACATCGGGCACTTTCCAGTTTTCGGATGTGCGCATTGCTAAGCTAAAAACTGATAGCATCTAACTGTGAAACAACAACTTAAACGACGCCCGCTTACAGCCAATTGTTACAGCAACGTAACAATTGTGTAGCAACCGTCAACGTTTATTATTGAATCTGCTGCAAGCAGTGCTCGTGCCAAGATTCCCAATAGGGCAATTTGCTCCCGCAAGCAGGAACCCAGGCGACGGATTAGCCTTTCTCGGCCAGTAGCAGCAAAACTCGCCGCTCCGCCTCGCCGCGGATGGTCACTGTCTTGAGCCCCGACTTACGGGCTAGAGCGAAAGCCTGCTGGGGGGTGTAATAGGTTTTGTCCTCGGGGTTGTGTGGGTAGTTCCGGCGTCCAAAGTCGTTGAGGAAATCGAACAAGAGAAAGCCGCCCGGGAGCAGGACCTCGGCCGCGCTTTCAAGGAGGGCGCGTCCTTGGAGCCGGCCATAGTGCGACAGGAGCACACCGCGCGAAAAGACCGCGCCGGCTCGGGGACAACTTTCGGCCAACCGAAAGCAATCGCCTGCCAGGAAGCGTGCCCGGGCGATTCCCTTAGCGGTGGCGGCCCGGAGCATTTCGTGGCTGATGTCCACGCCGATGCCCCAGGCAAAGGCAGGGACTAACTCAGCCAGCACCAGGCCGGTGCCGCAACCGGCGTCGATGAGACCATGTTGTCGGCAGTAACGAGCCCGTCCCGAGACGCACCGGCGCGCTTCGCGCAGGAACCGATCATAGGCATCGTCATCATTGAGGTGGCAGGTGGGATCGGAAAGGGTCCGGTCCCATTCCGGCGCACGCTGATCCCAGCGAGCGGCGATAGCGGCTAATTGACGCTCGCCGTACGGCTTCTTCAGCCAGGGTTCGGCGTGGCCAGCGCTGGGGTTCACAGGCGGATTTGTCCTTTCAAAGCGTTGTAAGTGGCGAGCAGTTGATCTTGGCCGGGGAAATCATGCCAATGCCAGCGTTCAGGACAGCCGATGGCCGACGTGACAATTCGGCGCACAAGCTGCGTTGGAACGAGGTGGCCGTCGTAAACCCGACGGGAGCCGTCATTTTCCTGTATGAACAAGTAACCAAATTCGCTGCGCTGAAGCCGAGCCAGGCCGGCGAGCGAAGGGAGGGGAAAGCTCATGCGCTCGGCCAAATGCGGATGGAGGCGGACTGCCGCCGGGAAGATATTAATATGGGCATGATCGACGCAGCAACCGCCCTTGCTCCACTCTGGAGCGGGACCGTGCTCGAAGAACAGCGGCGGCACGCCGTAGCGTTGAATCAGCACGTGACCGATGGCCCGCATCAATCGTTCGAGGTGCTCCAAGAGTGGCGCAGGGAGGTGAGCGAATGACAAAATGTGCTTGCGGGACAGCAGCAGCAATCCGCCCTCCATGAACTCCCCCAACGGAGGCATGACGACAAAATGCTCATCCTCGTACACCACTCGGGAGCGCAGCCGTTTACCCATCAATTCCGAAAAAACGGTGTTGAACTCATCCTCAAGTTCGACGCAAAACGCGCATTGGCCGGCCGGGGAGCGCGAGCACGAAGGCTTTTCGTTCGGGGTGGTGGTCTCCAGGTGGACCTCGAAGAGTCCGGTTTCGAGGGCCGTCAACGCTTGGGCGCGATGCGAAAGCTGACCATTGTCAGCCGCACCGTCCGGCACGAACAGGTCCGTCAGGGGCAGAGATTGATGAGTGGCCAAGCGAGAGAAGTCGAGCCGGCCGCGGGACTGCCCTGACCAGGAGCGAAGAGTGCCCGCCAGCCAGCAGCCGATATGGCACTCCATGGTGGCGTTAGGCGTAAGGCCGGCTAGGAGACGTTGAAGGCCGGCCGGTCCGAGACCATGAAGCACCGCGGAGGTCAACGGTCCCGGGAAAGGTTGATAAGCCTCCAGCACCAGTCCGGCATCATCTACCAAGACCGGCCGGTCAAAGAGTTCTGCTGCGGCGCGGGCTTTGGCGGCAAGCGCTTCGGAAAAGCTGAAGGTCTGGATTTCGGGCAGCGGCCCGGGCGGCGGCTCGAGTTGGAGGCGCAGACGCTCGAGCTGCCGGGTGAAGGGGGCGTACTTGGCCGGATTGCTGGTGACGAGCGTTAGCATGGCGCGTGCTGGCGAATGAGATTGTGGGCCTGGAGCGCCACGGCTTCAGACGCTGCATGGTCCACGTCGAGGAACCGCACCTCGGAGCGCTGACGGCTCAGCCAGCGGTAGAACTCCTGCTCCCGCGCATGGAACGTCGCGTTTGCCGTGAGTTCGTCAAGCACGCGAGCGGTGCCGGTCTTCTTGCCGATGCGCGACTGGCAAGTCGTGATGGACGCCTCCAACACTATGGTGAGATGAGGGACGCGGATCTGCCCCGCCACCGGGCGCAGCATGGCGAGGAGAAGCTCGAGCCGCTCAGGGCTATCGGCCCCGTGGACCGCGAGGGTGGACCAGAGGGAGCGGTCCATCACGATCACCTTGTCACGGCGGCTTCGCAACACCCGCATCTGTTCGAAGCATCCGCTTAAGAAGAACATGGCGGAGGCGAACCATTCGGCGTTGCGGATCATCCTCACTTTAAGCGGTTCGGCGAACCAGGCATCATCCGTCCCCAGGCAGTGGGGAAACTGGAGTGCGCGGGCGAGAGTGGATTTCCCCGCGCCGTTCGGCCCTTCGAGGGCGACGATAAATGGGCCGGTACAGTCCGGCGCGGCGAACGACGGCAGGACAAGTCGGCTTAAACCGAGACGGTGTTGCTCACGTTCATTGGCAGGCGAAATCATGAGGAGAGCGAATTGGCAGCCGGGTGAGCCGGGTGGAAGACGGTCATGGAAGTTTTGCTCAGCGGCGTGGAATAAATGAACTCCGCGCCTAGTCGGGCCTGATCGCTGCCGACGTATCCCGCGGAATCAAGCGCCCGCACGGTGTCTTCCAAAAGCTTCAGGAGCTGGCTCTGGCTGAGGTAGTCGAACTGGATGTTGTCGTCCAGGCCACCGTAGCAAAAGCTCTCGAAGGCCTTCGGTTCGCCGATTCGGATGCCATATCGCCCGGGATGCCGGTAGTAGTCTGTGCCTGGAAAAGGAATGAGCTGGTGGATTGAGATCTCGTGTGGGCGAAGTTCCAGCATGAACGGGATCGAAGCGGCTTGTTCCTCGAGCGTGCCGGGGAGTCCATAGATCCAGCCTGTCTTGACGCGCAGCCCTGCGGCCTTGGCCGCCCGAACGCCGCGCGCGATTTGCGCCGCCGTCATCCCTTTCTTCGCCCGGCGCAGGATACGATCCGAGCCGGCTTCGACTCCAAAATAGACGCGCTGGCAACCCGCCGCGCGCATCGCTTCTGCCACCTGAGAATCCACCTGATCGGCTCGCATCTGGGCAATCCAACGGACGCCGAGGCGCCGCGCGATCGCGGCCTCGCAGAACGCCAGGATGTCCCTCTTGCGCAGGAGGAAAAGGTCGTCCGCGAAGAAGATCTCCTTTGCGCCAAAGTTGTCGCGCAGGAGTTCCATCTCGGCGAGCACTTCCTCGTGGCACCGGACCGCCACGCTCTCACTCCGCAGCGCGCCGGTGTAGTTGCAGCAGAAAGCGCAGTGATGAGGACACCCGCGTGACGCCAACATCGAATGGTGCGTATAACGGGGCAAATTGTATAGGGCGCGATCGGCAACGGGCAGGCGCCCGAGCGGCATATTCAAGGCGAGCCCCTCGGTCCGAATGACCTCGCCCGTCCGATTGCGAATTACCAGGCCAGGCAAGTCGGCCAGTTCGGTGCCGCTTCCCAGGCGGGCCACCAGTTCGATGATGGATGCCTCGCCCTCGCCGAGCATCACCACGTCGGCCCCGTCGGCGACCAGGTCTTCCGCGAAGAGCGTGGCATGTATGCCTCCGGCGATAACGCGCATCTGGGGATGTTGTCTTTTGATGGCCTGGATTTGCTTTCGGGCGACGGGGTAATTGGGAGTGATCACTGAGAAACCCACCACGGCCGGTTGGAACTCGGCTACCCGTTTCAGGAAGACAAGGTCGTCCGCGGCCTCCGCGTTCTGATCAAAGATACTCACTTCATGGCCGGCAGCCTGTTTGAGCAAGGTGCCGAGAAAGCCGACGCCCAGCGGGTACTCCCGGTAAGTCTGCTTGGGATTGCATGAACGCGGGACGGCAAACAGCACGCGCATTAATCGCCTCCGCCTCCGTCGTTCTTTCGCAGGAAAGACCGGCCTTGGAGCAGGAAGAGTTCGATAGCCTCACGGTCGCGATGGTACACGTGGCTGGAACCGATAAAGCCCTCCACCGGGCCGGCCGGGAGGCCCAGCGGGTTCGCTACCCGCCTCGCCATTTTGGCCACGCACAGGGCATCCGCGTAGAACTTGCGAAAAGCGTCCTGACCCCGAGCGAAGTAAATCGTCCGGAGCTGCCCTTTGCGGATCAGGAATTGGATCAAATTGACGCAAGGCACCTTGTTATTGCCAGGTCCGCACAGGGTTACCACCGCGCGTTTGCTGGAAGGCTCGGCGCGCAACAGGTCGATGACATCCTGCAGGTCCCGCCGGCAGGCCGGGCCCGACATCAGCTTGGCATAGCTGTGCCCGAGTGAGTTGGGGGCTTCGGAGAAAAATACCTTCTCCATTTCGGCCATGAGCCGGCTGTCCCCGAATTGGGCCACCACCGCGTCCGGTTGGTCGGCGGCGGGAAAAGAAACCTGGACCCCCAACAGCTCAGAGTAATCGCTCTCGGCGTTGAGCCCGTCCCGCAGAGTCACTTGGACGAGGTTAATCCAGGTTTTTCCCAGGGTATCAAATTTAAGGCATTTCATGCGTCAGTCTCTGCCTATTTTCACTTGGCCTCAAGCTCCAGGTGATTTCTCTCCAAGATGCTGCCCTCGGCAAAAGCCAGTTGGGCCAGAATTCGATTGTAATCCGTCAGCGCCTGGAGTTCCGCGGTCTGAGCTGCCGTGAGGATCTCCTCCGACTGGAGCACAAAGTAGCTGGTCGAGAGCCCGTTCTGGAGTTTCTTCTGCTCGGCGGCCAGGGCGGCTTCGGCAAAGGAACGGGCTTTGCGCGTTGAACCGACCTGGCTAAAGCGTGATTGGACCCGGTTAGCGTAATCGGCGATCTGCACCAGCACCTCTTGTTCCGCCTTCTTGAGCTGCAGCTCGGCGATTTGCTTGGCGGCCTGGCTGGCCCGGTATTTTCCGCGCTCGGTCGCATTATAGAGGGGAAAACTGAGCACGACCCCATAGAAGTAGTCAGGATTGCTGAAGCTGAAGGCCTGATCAACGGCCCGGTCGGAGTCAGCATTCACACCCAGCCCGCCATAATGCCCGACCAGGTCGAGATTAGGGAAGAGCTGGTTATATTGGAATTTGACGACCACCGCGCTCCTCTGGATGGCCAGCCGCGCCTCGAGGAGATCGGGCCGGTTGCTCATAGCGCGCTGGAAACTCTCTGAGCGGTTGACTTCCGCTGGCAGGGCCAGCAAGACGTCGGTCGGCTGCAGATCGTAATCGGCCCATTCCTTGAAATCGTCGGTGATCAGCCGTTTCAAACCGTTCTGCTGAGTCACGTACGCCTCACGCGCGCCGACTAAAGCCGTCAAGGCGTTCTGTAGTTGCGTTTCCGCCTGCTCGCTATCCAGGGGCGGCAAATCACCGACTTGCACGCGGCGCCGGGTTTCGTCCACCAGTTGTTGCCGCAGTTGCACCGCCTTCTCCCGCACCTTGACTAGTTCCCGCGCGGCGATCAGGTCGTAATAAGCCACCTGAACCGCCAGCACGACCTTCATGATTTGGAACCGCAACGCCTGCTGCGACATGCCCAATTCTTTGCGGCGAATGAGCAGGGTCTGCCGCGCCGCATCAATCCAGAAATCCTTTAGCAGATGCTGCCGCAGGGTCAGTCCCGTCTCGGCGAAATAATTGTTCGTTTGACGAATCCCGGAGGGGGGAAAAGCCGCGGCGTCCTCCGGATCGGAGCTAAAGTCGGTGCGCGCGTTGTGTTCAATGGTAGTGGCGCTTAGAGCGTAGCTTAGTCCCAGCGGCACTTGGCCGCTCAATCCAGCTTTAAGAGTATCCGTGTCCATCTCAACCGGGAAATACTCGTTGAACTTCCTCGGGTCGAAGTCGCCGGGCTCGGAGACAAAAGCGTGCTGGGCGCCGGCCGAGAACATCGGGCTGTAAGCGCCATACGCGCCGGCCAAATTGTAGCCGGCGGCGTCCGTCATCAGATGTTCAATCCGAAGGTCGAGGTTTCGGCTCAGCGCGAGATCAATGCACTTGGGCAGAGAAATGGGTCGTGTGTTAACCGGAGGCTCTGTGGCTTGGCCGGTCGCAATGAGGGCGGCACAGCACAGCAGCCCCGCCAGAGTTCGAACGTGCATGCCGGCGGACTATGCGCCAACCAACATGCCGGGTCAATTCTCTTCGGCGGTAACTTCATGAAACTCAGGGCCGCATCAAGCCCCCTACTTCTACCCAGGCTGGCCGCTACAAAGTACCCTTCGCCCGAGTGAAGGAGTAGGTCATGCCAGTCGTGCTGGAGAGGGCCGAGCGCGAAAAGAGGGCAAGAGGTGAAGAGGTAACCCGGTACACCCGCATCGCACAGCGCTGGTTGCAGTTTTATGATTACGGCCCGGGCACCATCGCCGCGATTAAGCGTACCGCGTTAAATCGCTTGCTCTCGAAACACCAAGCGCACGCCGCCCTCGACTTCGCCGTTCGCGATGTATACGATATGAATCAAGGCGAAGACACCCTTGCCTTCTTGTTGGCACAGAACCTGTAACTTGCGGACAAGGAAGCGAAAGGGGAACAAATTATGCCACCGTGTCTGCCTGTCTCGGCTGGCGAAGCAGCAGAGTTTATGAGCGAAGATTGCGTAACAATGAGAGAAGGTCAGAGGGATTAGATGACTACACCACAACCCAAGCCGCCATCCTCGTCTCGCCGAACTTGGACGGTGGAAGAGGATTCGCTTCTGGGCACCAGGTCTGATCGCGCCCTGGCGCGCAAATTTGGCAGGACGGTTAAAGCCGTCAAAACCCGACGCCGGTTGAGGGGGGTTTTACTGGTGAAGAAATGGAGGCCGGAGGACGACAAGATTCTCGGGACGCGCCCTGACCGGCAGGTTGCGTTATTGCTTGGGCGCTTAATAGAGAACGTCGCCTGGCGGCGACGTAAGCTGGGAATCCCGTGCTTCTATGAGTCTCGACCCTGGACGCCTGATCAGCTTGAGCTGTTGGGACGGAAGCCAGATGAAGAAGTGGCAACCCTCACCGGCCATCCCCTGGTCGCGGTGGAGATTAAGCGCCGGGAATTGGGCCGGCCCAAAGCGGACCCAGTCCTGACTTGTTGGACTCCCGAGCAGGACCGGTTGCTCGGAACGATGCCCGACGAAGAGGTTGCCCGGCGGGTCGGGCGCACGAAGATGGCGGTTCAAAAGCGGCGGTTCAGGCTTAGAATCGAGTGCAAGCGCCCTGAGCGTCCGCAATAGACGGAGGAGGAACTCGCGCTGCTTGGAACTCTGCCAGACGCAGAGTTGGCCGAGCGCCTCCAATGTCCCGCTCGCCGCATTACCTACAAACGGAAATCGCGTCAAATTCCGCCTTCACCTTCGAGGGAAGCAAGTCCGCCAGCGGGTTTATAATGTGTGGTATTACTATACAATTACGCGGTTAGCTGCCCGGTGGAGCATCTGCGTCACCTCCAAGCCGCCAGCGGGGACGCGGCAGCGGCAGGGGTGAAACGGGTGTTTTTCTGCGGGAACGCTCTGTCATGAGCCGCCAGAACGCCGGTCTCCGCGGCGGCTTGTCGCCGAGGCTTGAACCGCGCTGGGTCGGAGACCGTCGTTCCGGCACACCAAGGCCGAATCGTTTCGGAGAAGATGAGCGCGAAATCGGCTAATGCGACATCAATGCGACCTCAAAGCGACCCCGAAGCATGTTGATAGCCAACAGATAGGCACCCCACTGCGTCCCTAAAGCCAACCCAATGCGACCCCAAAGCTACACCAAAGCCACCACCAAGCGAAAACAGAAAGCACAAGACAGAAAGCATAAACGCGGTTCATCGCTGTTTTCGTCTGAATGGGAGGCGCAGCCTCCCCAATAGTTCGATCACAGCGGCGTGGCTATGGACGTATGAGCGGGCGGTAGGAGACGCTACTCGACCCATTCCAACGGACACAGCAAAGAACCAGAAACGCGGAGCTAAGCTGCACAAAGCCTGGTACATGGGGTACATGCGTGGTACAGGCCTGATGAAAGCGTGGCCGCGGCCAAGGTAAGGCGCCGAGGAGGCGAGAAGCTACTGTTAAGCCGGTCGGGCATGTGGCGCAGTGGTTTTGTGCCGGCGCAGGATACGGCCAATGAGCGTGATTCCGGTGATTCCGACGCACGCCCAGCCGAACCAGTCGCCGTGCTGATGGTAAAAGGTCGGGGCGCGGTGTTGGCCGGGAGCGAGCAAGGGGATTTGGGTAATCAGGAAGCCAGGACCATAGATTGTGCCGTGTTCGTCGTGGAAGACGTCGCGTAAGCGGCCTTGGGCGTCCACCCAGCCGGTCAGGCCGTTGTTGGAGCAGCGGACGAGGGGGAGGCCGTTTTCGACGGCGCGGAACACGGCCGAGGCCGCGTGCTGCCACTGCGCGGCACTGTCGCCGAACCAACCGTTGTTGGTGAGGTTGACCAGGAAGTCGGTGTCGTCGTCAGCGGCTTCGCGAGCGGTGCCGGGAAAGGTGTCCTCGAAGCAAATCAAGGGCGAGGTATTCACGAGTGGCCTGGTCAGGACGAATGGAACGGGGCGCTCGCCGGGGGTGAAGCCCCCTTCAATGGGCGTGAACCACTTGATGAATGGCAGCCAGCGAACAAGGGGGATATACTCACCGAACACAACGAGATTTCGCTTGCGGTAGCGGGAGACGAATTCGCCGTCCGGGCTGACAAGGAAGCTGGCGTTGTAGTACTCGAACTCGTCGGTGGCAGCGGGCGGTGGCAGCCGGGCTACGTCATCGGAGCCGAGGATGAGCCAGACGCGGTGCTGGCGGACAAGGTTGGTGATAGCGGAATAGACGTTGGTGTTCCAGCGGGCGAAGCTGGGGACGGCAGCTTCAGGCCAGACCAGCAGGTCGGTCCGGTTGGTCAGGGCCTGTTCAGAGAGGCGTATAAGGTCGTGGAACCGGTCCATGTCCCGGCTGGAGTCCCAGATCAGCGTTTGGGGAATGCTGGGCTGAAGGAGGGCGACGTTCAGGGTGCGGATAGGGGCGGATTCCCGTGCCATTTGCCGGAAGCCGAAGTTGAAGAGCATGGCCACAACCAGAGCCGGGAGAATAATCTCCCCGGCCCAGACGGAGCGTGTGGTGGGCCGGAGCACGATCATCAGGCCGGCGGAGAGCAGCGAAAGCGAAATCCATATGACGAGGAACGAAAGGCCATAGATGCCAGTGACGGAGGCGATCTGAATTAGCGGCGTCATTTGATACTGGGACGCGCCTAGCAAATTCCACGGGAAGCCGGTAAAGAGCCGGGCTACGAGCATTTCCAGCGCGACCCAGAGGGCGGCGCCGGAGATGGCCCAGAGGGCGCGTTGCACCCAGGTCCGCGCCAGAACACCGTCGGTCTTTACGCACCAGACCCAGGTGGCGGGGTAGAGGGCGAGATACGCGCTCAATGAGAGCCAGCCGGCAGCCGGACCGAGCGGGATGGAATGCCAGCGGTAGGGAATCAAGAGCAGCCAGTAGAGGGACGCGAGGTAATAGGCGAGGCCCGCGATGTAGCCGATGCGGAAGCCTTCCCAGCCGTTCTTGCCCAAGGCAGCCGCGAGCATCAGCGCGGGGGCGACCCACGCCAGCCCGGCGATGCCGATCTTGGGAAAAGAGGCGGCCAGCAGAAGTCCTGCGAGAGTGGCCGCGAGGTAACGGCTGCGCAGGATTGGACTGGCCCAGTAGTTTCTCACCCGCCCCAGCTTGCCGATAACGCGTCGAAAGGCAAGGCTCAGGAGCGAACCAGGAATTGCCGCTCGTCAAAGGGGCGATTTGCCTCGATACTGATGTGTGTCGTTGTTGAGGACCACAGAGCTTATTGAAGAAGTGCACGCCTTTTTCCAGCGGCATTGGCAGCGGGCACTCCGGGTCCGGGAACGGATTCGGTTCAGCGAAGAGGCGTTTCACCTGGTGCTGGCCGGGGGCGTGGGGGTGATCGGCGGGCTGGTGAACATCCTCTTCTATTACGCGACCGAGTCGGTGCGTCTGCTCTTCCTGCGGCAGCCGGGCGAGCTGGTGGAGGTAGCGGAGAGGATGCTGCCCTGGCAGCGGGTGCTGACGCCAACAATCGGCGGCTTGTGCGCAGGCCTGGTGTTGTATTGGGGCTTGCGAATGGCGGGGCCGCTGCGTTCAAGCAACCTGCTGGAGGTGATCGTGGCGGGCGACGGGAGGTTGCCGTTTCGCAGCGGCTTCATCAAGTTCCTGTCGTCGCTGGTGACCATCGGGTCGGGGGGGTCGATCGGGCGGGAGGGCGGCATCGTGCAACTGGCGGCGACGTTCGCGTCCAAGTGGGGCCAGGTCGCGAAATGGCAGCCGTATCGGCTGAGGCTGCTGGTGGGGTGCGGGGCGGCCTCGGGGATTGCGGCAGCGTATAATGCTCCCATTTCCGGGGCGGTGTTTGCGGCGCTCATTGTGCTGGGGAACTTCTCGATGAGCCTGTTCGCGCCGCTGGTGTTCGCGTCGGTGGTGGCGACGATGGTGTCGCGGAGCTTCTTCGGCATCCAACCCTGGTACACCGTGCCGCCCTTCGAGTTCACCAGCCTGACGCAACTGCCGTGGTTCGTGTGCCTGGGAATCCTAAGCGGCGGGATGGGGGCGCTATTCATGAAATTGCTGAACCAGGCGGAAGCGGCCTTCAAGAGGGTGCGGACGCCTATCTACATCCGGCTGGCGCTGGGTGGGCTGGCGGTGGGGCTGATCGCGGTCTGGTATCCCGGCGTGTGGGGGAATGGGTACGTGATCACCAACCGCATATTGCAGGGGGAGTATGGGGCGCCAGTGTTCTCCACAAAGGACATTGCGAACCTGGATTGGTTTGCCAGGAAGTTGAAGCAGCCGGCCCCGGAGGACGAAGTCTCGAAATACCTCGCCGCGCAGCTCGCGCCAGCCACTCTGAACCTGTTGTCGAATTATACCGGCAGCGCGGACACGAAGCTACAGCAGGCTCTTGCTGCCGATCTGAATCGAGTCATTCAGAGTGGTCCGATTTATGAAGCGCAGCGGTTCACGAACGTCACGTTGAAGGCAAAGACGCTGCGGTTGCTCCAACGCAAGCCGCAAGGCCTGGACCTCCTGCGGCTGAACCGGAAGCTTCTGTTGGAGGTTTATCCCCTGGAGATGTCCCGGACACACTGGCGCGACGCGGCGGCGGCGGGGTTGGTGCTGCTGGCGGGACTCGTGGTGGCGAAGCTGGTGGCGACGCTGGCGACGGTGGGGTCCGGCGCGGTCGGCGGGGTGTTCACCCCGACGCTGTTCTTGGGCGCGGGATTGGGGGCGACGTTTGCCTTGACCCTGCAACAAATGGGCGCGGGCGAGGACTTGCCGATTGCGGCGTTTGCGGTGGTAGGCATGGGGAGCATGCTGGCGGCGACCACGCGCTCGCCGTTGCTGGCGATGATCATGGTCTTCGAGATTTCGCTGGATTATTCATTGATGCCGCCGCTGATGCTGGCGTGCGTTGTGTCCATCCTCGTGGCGCGCAGGCTGCATCCCGCATCGATCTACACCGAACCGCTGCGGCGCAAAGGGTTAATGCTGCCGCCGGAGGCTACAGCGTCGGAAGCCGCCGCCGAACGAACGGTCGGCGGTATCATGCGGGCGCCGGTGGCGCCGGTGCGGGAGACGGCAACGCTGCGGGAGATCGCCGACCGGTTCCTGACCGGCGCCAATAATTTCCTGCCGGTGGTCGATGCGAAGAGCCAGTTGGTGGGTTTAGTGGCGTTGCAGGATTTGAAAGAATACCTAGGGGCTGGGGAAGAGTTCCGGGGGGTCATTGCTTACGACGTCATGCGGCCGCCGCCACCGTGCGTGACACCGAATCAACGGCTGCTGGACGTGCTGCCGGTGGTGCTGGCGAGCGAGCAGCGCAATATACCGGTGGTCAGTACGCTGAAGGAGAACCGGCTGGTCGGAGCGCTGCCGCGCGCGGAAGTGCTGGGGATGTTCTCGGAGGCAATTGCCGCGAGCAGCAGGGCGGAGGCGTAGCGATTTCGAATGGACAATGGCGATTTGGCTATTGGCTCAGAGCAGGTATGCCAGGATGGCGAGGGCTTCCGCCGCCAGCCAGATAACCAGCACCGCCTGCGTGCGCGTGAGGCCCCGCCGCACCAAACGGTGGGACAAGTGGTTGGTGTCGCCCTGATAGAAAGGCTGCCCGATGCGCCAGCGCAAGAGGACCACCCAAACCAAGTCGCCTAATGGGATGGCAAGAACCAGCAAGGGAATCAAGACCGCCCACCGGCGCGGGTGCCGCTCGGAATAAAAGTGTGGCAGTATCGCCAGCACCGCGAGCAGATAGCCGACAAGATGACTGCCGGCATCACCGAGAAAGGCGCGGGCGCGCGGAAAATTGTAGGGCAGGAAGCCGAGCAAGGCGCCCACTGTCAGGCAGGCGATCAGCGCGACCAAATATTGACCGTCCGCCGCCGCGATGGTGGCGAAACTGCAGGCTCCGATTGCACCTAAGCCCGCGCAGAGGCCGTTCATGTTATCCATGAAGTTGAAGGCGTTGATGACGGTGACAATCCACAGGATCGTGATGGCGTAGCTGAATAGGATGCTGGGAACAAACAGCGTGATGCGCGCACCGGTCGCGGCGACCAGGGCGGCAATGAGGAACTGGCCGGCGAATTTGGCGCGCGGTTTCAGTTCGTGCTTATCATCCAGCCAACCCACCCATAGCATGCCGAACGCGCCAAGGAAGATGCCAGCCAACTCAATCGCGCGGCGGCCCAGGCCGTACTGCAACAGAAACGCGGAGTCAGGGTCCAGCAGCGCAAATCGACCGCTGCCGCCGGTCGCCGACCCGGGGATCAGAGGAGCTCCTTCGCCAGGGCCTCCGGCCCTCTGCCACCAGAGCACCAGGCCGGCAAGCAGCGTTGGCACGACCAGTCCCGTCATAACTGCCAAACCGCCCGCCAATGGAATTGGCCGGTCGTGAATCTTGCGGTGCCCCGGATCATCGACCAGTCCGGTGCGCAGACACCACCTGCGCCAGAGCGGCAGGGAGGCCAGCACCGTGACACACGCGCTCACAATGGCCAACAGATAGACGTTGAAGGGAAAGGTCACGCTGAGATAGCCCTCAACCGCAGGTAAAGCTGGTGGAGGTCATCCACCATGCGCTCGACACCGAAGCGTTGTTGAACGAACTGCCGACCGCAACGGCCGAGCCGCTCGCGCAACGCTGCGTCCTTAGCCAGCCGAAGCAGGCGTTCGTGCAATCCGGGTAAATCGCCCGGACGCAATAAGAACCCGGTTTCATTCTCCAGGCAAGCCTCCCTCGCCCCATCGGCATCGTAGGCGACGACAGGCCGAGCGGCGGCCAGGGCCTGGGGCAGCGCGCGAGGCAGGCCCTCTCGTAACGACAAGTGCACTAGCAGGTCCATGATGCCCACTAACGGCGGCACGTTCGCCGGCGCGACAAGGCCGGTGAAAACCACATGCTTTACCAGTCCACGCGTGCGCACCTCGTGCTCGAAGCGCCCTCGCCAGGGGCCATCACCCACGAGCAGGAATTTGATTCGGGGACAACCACGCACGAGCTTGGGCGCGACAGCTAGCAGGTCATCGTGCCCCTTGAGCTTGAAAAGACGGGCGATCTTGCCGATGACGATGTCGTCCGGCGTGAGGCCGAACTTGGCGCGCAGTTGCAGGTCGTTGGTGGAGGAGAGGAAAGGCTCAAGCGGGAAGCCACTGAAGATCCTTGTGAATTGGCCCGAACGTCCGACTCCGGCGGCCAGGTATTGCTGCTTCATGGCCTCAGCCACGACGACGAAGTGTGTGGTAACCTGGGCGGCATGACGCTCCGCCGCACGAAACAACGCGTTGGCTAAAAAGTCTTGAAAAGGGCCGAAGGAAGGCCCGTGGATGGTGTGCAGGATGATCGGCACGCCCGCTCGGGCCGCCGCGAGCCGGCCCAGGATCCCAGCCTTCCCGCTGTGAGTGTGGACAATCTCGGGCCGGCGCTCTCGAAACAATTCCGTGAGCCTCCTCCACGCCAAATAGTCTCTCCAAGGGTGGAGCGGACGGACCAGTTGAGGCACGATGGTAAGCAGATGCGGTTCGTCAGCGACAAGCGATTCCAGCGAGCCTTCCGGCCCGTGCGTTGGGCCGGCAACCAGATCGACCTCGAGGCCCGGTTTCTCGCGCAGGCCCCGCACAGACGCAATGGTGTTCTCCTGAGCGCCCCCTACGATTAAGCGCGTGATGACGTGTGTGACCCGCATCCGGTGCGGTCAAGGCGAGCCGGGCTGGAGTTCTTTTAGGCGCTCCCTGACGAGCTTGGCCTCGGCCGTGTTGGTCGGAGCGTTAGCCTGGTAGAGTTTGTAATTCCGGATCGCTGCATTGGTGTCTTTCCTGCGCCAGGCAATTTCCGCCAAGCCGAAGTGAATCTGGAAAGCGTTTGGGATTGCCTGTTGCAGAACATCATAATCGCGCTGGGCATCTTCGAGCTTGTCGCCACGCAGTAATGCGATGGCGCGATTGAGCAAAGCGGAGTAGTTATTGGTGTCGATGGCCAACGCTTTGGTGAGTGGGGGAATGGCCTCCTCAAAAGCGCCGACCTGGATGCAGGCGAAGCCCTTGTTGATGAGCGCATTCGTGTTGGCAGGCGAGATGACGAGCTGCTGTTCGATCGTGATGAGCGCATTCGAGTACCGTCCATACCTCATATACACCTGCGTCGCGGCAGCCAGCAAACCCTCGTCGCCGGGATATTGCCGTAAGCTTGTCTGCACGGCAGCCTCTGCACCCTGGAGATCATCCTGAGCAAGATGAGCGGAGGCTTCCACGAAAAGCAAATCCGTCCGGTTGGTGCGGGCGGCCTCGACCATGTCGGGGCGAGAGCGAACCTCATTGAGGAGTTTGAGCGCCTGGTTGGGCATCCCGCTGATGACATACAGTTGGCTGAGATAGATGCGGGGGACGAGATTCTCTGGGGCCAGTGTTATGACGCGATCGAATTGTCCCGCCGCCTGCCGGTAGAGGTTGTTACCCCACAACACGCGGCCTTGTTCGTAACAGTAATTCGGTTCGTCGAACGGCCCATTCTCGGCGAGGATATCGTCCCATTTCCTGTACTTGCCGAATTCATCTTCGATGGACTTGGAGGCTTGGACCGAGCTCTTGTGGCCGGCGAGAAGCTTCTTATTGCATTCGTGGTTGATCTGGGCAACGAGGTTGTCGGGATTCAATTCCAAGGCGCGCTCGAAATGCGCCGCCGCGTTCGACAACTGGCCACTCTTCTGCATCTCAACAGCCCAATAGTCGAGTGCGCGCGAGTAGAAGCCCGCCAAAGCGATGGCATCATGGTCGGACTCCCAGGTGAGATGGGCTTTCTTCCTCAGACTCCCCATCAGGCCGGGCTCCTTGCCTAAACGAGGTGGTGCGACGGCTGCCTGCAGTGGTTGCAGCGCTTCCGTGTCAGCCTTGGCCCAAAAGGCTTCGTTCTCCGCAATCACTTCCTGGCTTGGCGGCGGAGCGAAGAGGAGGTTGGTGGAATACGGAATAAGCTTGTAAACCAGCCCGTGCGACTCCGGGTAGAACGACTCGAAATAATAGCCGAAGCTGGGGTTCAGGTAGTAAACGTCGTTTGTCTGGGCCAGACGCGAAATCACCTGAACCAATAGGAATGGTTCCGCGCTTTGCACGATACTCTTCGGAGGATTGCTTTCCCAAACTTGCGGGTATTTCTTCTTGAGGAACCTGTGATAGTCGGGCAGCGCCAGGGCGGAGGTGTCCAGGAACAGATCCTCCTTGCCTCTGCCGGTTTGGGCGGCGTAGGACTCCATGAGCAGCAATCGGCGGGCGTCATCACTGAGCAAAACGACGCGCTTTGGCGGAAGGGCTTGTGCCAGCAACGCTGCGAAATGCTTGAACATGGGACCATTAGCAACACGAATCTGTGGCAGGCTCCTGTAGATCAGTGCGCACGGCATAAGCAGCAGGAGCAGCCAGATTACCCCGGTCACGGAGCTGTTGATAAACCGCACATTTAGCGGCAGGGGACGCCGGCGATCAGGGCTTTTCCCGAATAAGAGCAGGAAATACCCGCTGCAATAGCCCACACAAAGTGCGCCCAGATAGTAGTACGTAAGGAAAGACCCATAACCTCGGCTGTAAGGCGTGAAAAGCGGATTGAGCGCAATCCAAAGGAGCACGCCCAGGAACAAGCCGTGGACGATGTGAAAGACGAAGTTTGCCAGAGCGATGCCCAATTTACTGGTGTCCCCGGAGAAAGAAGGCCAACGAATGCCAATGAAGACGAGTGGTACCAACGACGGTAACGCCAGCAATAATCCCTCAAGCCGATTTTGGCGGCAAAACCTGAAAATAGTCTGCAGAGGATACTTCTGGCTGATCAGGTTGAGTTTGAGGGCCGGCCAAAAGTGCACCGATGCGGTGTCTCCGAGGCAAGCCACCAACGGCAGGACGAAGTAAAGCGACAGGCCAGCCAGACCGCACGCACACATGCGCATGAGGAAGCGTAGGTCGAAGAAGCTAAGTCCCTTGATCCAGACCAGCGCTACCAGGAAAGCTGGGAAAAAGCCTATCATCGCCCAGTTGTTGGTCATCCCCAGGCCGAAGGCCAGAGAGGCGCGCAGCAGCCAAGACTCGCGGTCGGTGATGCGATACTCTAGCAGACAACGAATCGCATAGGCGAAAATCAGCAGATCGAACATGTCTGCCGAGGCGACCGTGGCGTCCTCCCAAAAGGACAATTGCAGGCCGCAGACCAGCGCCGCCAGAACTGGCGGCACCCAAGCGGCAGGGACGGACAGCATCGAGAACGCGCTGCGCTCCCTCTGCCGCTGGTCACGCGATCGGTCATGGGGCAGCAGTGCTACGGAGCGGGCCAATAAGGCCAAAGTTACAGCGGCACAAATGGCCGCGAACAAATTGAGCGCCAGCGGAATCGCGCGGGCCGGCAGCCACCGAAATGGATAGGTCACCAACCAAAAAGCCGGACCGCTCAACTCCGGCCGCCAGATCCAACCAGACACTCTGGCCACATGCCAAAGGCTGTTAAAGGACACCCAGGAATTGAGCGTTACGAAGTAAACGACAGCCGCGCCTGCTGCTACCAGCCAAGGCAGTAATGCGGGGACGAACTTCTTCTCCGGACTGACTTCGCGTTCCGTTGTCATGCGGCGGGTCAAAGATGGATCTATCGTCACAGGGTTGGCAAGCTCAGTTTCGGCCCGGCCGCACTCAATTTGCAGCGCATATCCGCCACGCATTCCACATGCTGAGTATTCGGAAACATGTCCAACGGGACTACTTGCGCCAACTCAAAGACATTTTCGGCGCACAAAACGTTCAAGTCCCGCGCCATTGCAGCCGGGTGGCAGGAAACGTAAATGATCTGTGCGGGCCGCACCCGGCTGAGCAATTGCAGTGTCTCGGATCGGCAACCCTTGCGCGGAGGGTCCAGCAACACTGTCGTCGCCTCGGCGGTCAATCGCGACAGCAAGGCCGGCAAGAGTTCCTCGGCGGCTCCCGCCACAAACTCGCCGTTCACGCGCCCGCGGGTCAGGGCATTGCGGCGCGCGGCTTTGATCGCCTCCCGGTCCAATTCCACGCCCACAAAAGACTCGACCAGGTGGCCCAATTCAAGGCTGAAGAAGCCAACACCGCAATACACATCCACCAAGTGGCGCGTGCCGCCCCGGCGCAGGCAATCACCTACTGCCTCCACCAATCTAGGCAGCAGAAAGAAATTGTTCTGAAAGAAAGAATCCGGCGGCACCTCCCAGCCCGTCGGTGGAATGCGCAGGACAACCTTGATTCCGCCTTTGGGAGGCGGATGCGCGCGAACAGACTTGATCTGTTCGTTGAGTGCGGGTTCGGCGATCTTGCATTCCTCGAGATCCACTACTAACCTGCTGTCAGCACGGAGGAAGCCGATGTTCAAACCCTGTTTGAACTTGTCCCACTGGCTGCGAATCATGATGCGGTTGCGGTATCCGTAAGGCTGCGGGCAAGGGATCACCGGGGCGATAACGTCGGCAGCGAAGCGGCCAATCCGCTGAAACAAATCAGCAATCTGCTTGTGCTTAAGCCGAAGTTGGTTTGAGTAGTCCAAGTGTTGGTACTGGCAGCCACCGCACTGACCGAAGTGCGGGCACAGTGGTTCGACCCGGTCGGCGGAGGCAGTAACGACACGAAGTAGCCGAGCCCGCGCAAAGCGCTTTTTTACTTCTGTGACTTCTGCTTCCACGACCTCGCCCGTTGCGACGAAGGGAATGAAGACGACAAAACTCTCCGCCCGGGCGACGCCTTCACCGCCGAAGGCAATATCGTCAATCACCAACGTCAACTTGTCGCCTAAAGCAAGGCTCATCCCGTGGAAAGTAGAAAGTCCAGCAAGCAGGCTAAAGGACTTTCTCGTACCGAAGGCATTGCTATTCTCCGTTGGCGGTCGGGTGCGGACTATTCTTCGCGCATTTTGATTCTATAATGGGAAGCAAAGCGCCGCTCCAGAACTGGGCCGTCGGCTGCGTCACGACAAAGCACAACCCCTGCGCCTTGAGACTTCCAATACACCCGCCTCCGGGAAGAGGCTGAGGGCAAATCAGCTTGATAGAGCGCCTTCCGCAGCCGCCTTTTGTGAGAAGACCAGGCGATCGCCGCCTACAGTCACAAGAACCGGCTCGCCTTCATGGAATGCGCCGCGCAGGATTTCTTCGGCAAGGGGATCCTCGAGGGAACGCTCGACCGCACGGCGCATCGGGCGCGCGCCGTAGAGCGGGTCGTATCCCTTGCTCACCAGGTGATCCTTGGCCTTATCATCAAGCTGGAGAACGATGTTCCTCGCCTTCAGCCGTTGCATCACCTTGGTGATTTCCAAACCGAGGATCTCGATGAGATCGGGCTTGGTGAGCGCGCGGAATACGATGATGTCATCAAGACGATTTAAGAACTCCGGTCGGAAGGTCTTCTTGGCTTCGTCCATGATCTTGTCGCGCATCTTTTCGTAGCTGTTTTCGTCAGTAATCGGGGAGAAGCCGAGCGTCGATTGCTTTCTAATGGTGTCCGAGCCCACGTTCGAGGTCATCAGGATAATCGTATTACGGAAATTGACCACGCGGCCAACGTTGTCGGTCAATTTGCCTTCCTCGAGAATTTGCAGAAGCATGTTCCATACGTCTGGGTGGGCCTTTTCGATTTCATCGAACAGCACGACCGAGTAGGGTTTCCGGCGCACCTGTTCGGTAAGTTGGCCGCCTTCCTCGTAGCCGACATAACCTGGCGGAGACCCGACCAGACGGGAAACATTGAACTTTTCCATGTACTCGCTCATGTCGAGTTGGATCAGCGCCTTTGAGTCGCCAAATAACTGCTCCGCGAGGGTCTTAGCGAGCAAGGTCTTCCCGACGCCAGTCGGGCCCAGCAAGGCAAAGGTGCCGATAGGGCGGCGCGGGTCTTTGAGGTCCGCGCGGGAGCGGCGCAGGGCTTTGCACAAGCACGCAACCGCTTCGCGCTGCCCAATGACGACTTTGCCCATTTCGGTTTCAACCTGCAATAACCGCTGCATCTCACCTTGCTCCATGCGTTGCAAAGGAATACCGGTCCACTTGGAGACCACGTGCAGGATATCTTCCTCGTCTACCTTGACGCGCTTTTCTTCGCGGCTGACACGCCACTCCTTCAAAACCGCTTCAAGCCTTTCCTTCGCCTGCTTCTCCTTGTCGCGCATCGCGGCTGCGCCCTCAAAATCCTGATTCTTGATCGCCCGTTCCTTCTTAGCCTTGATCTCCTCGATCTCGGTCTCAAGGCCTTTGACCTCCGGCGGTCGGGTCATAGTGCCGATGCGCGCCCGCGACCCCGCTTCATCCATCACATCGATGGCCTTGTCCGGTAAGAACCGGTCCGTGATGTATCGATCCGAGAGGCGAACCGAAGCTTCTATCGCCTTTTCGGTGAATTCCGCCTTGTGATGCTCTTCGTATTTCGGACGCAGGCCCTTAAGGATCAGAATTGCTTCATCGATGGACGGAGCTTCGACTTTCACGGCCTGGAAGCGGCGCTCCAAGGCCGCGTCTTTCTCGATGTACTTGCGATACTCGTTGAGGGTAGTGGCGCCGATACACTGCAGCTCGCCTCGGCTCAGAGCCGGTTTGATAATATTCGAGGCATCCATTGTGCCTTCAGCGGAGCCGGCGCCGACGATTGTGTGCAATTCGTCGATGAACAAAATAATGTTCTTAGAACGGCGAATCTCGTCCATGACGGCCTTGATGCGTTCTTCAAACTGGCCGCGATACTTGGTGCCAGCAACCATCAGCGCCAGATCGAGCGTGATGACGCGCCGGTCACGGAGTAATTCCGGGACGTTGCCCGCTGCGATTTCCTGCGCCAATCCTTCGACTATGGCCGTCTTGCCGACGCCAGCCTCGCCCAGAAGCACCGGATTGTTCTTGGTGCGGCGGCACAGGATCTGGATAACGCGCTCGATTTCGCTTTTGCGACCAATGACAGGGTCCATTTCGGCCTTGCGAGCGATTTCAGTCAGATCGCGGCCAAAGGCCTTCAACGCAGGAGTCTTAATTTCGCCCTTCTTCTCGGGGGCAGGCTTTTCCGAAGCCTCCCCAGTCGCTGATTCGTCCTGCGCCGCAAAATTGGGATCGAGTTCTTTCAGGATCTCCTGACGAGTCTGTTCGATATCGACATCGAGGTTCTTGAGCACGCGCGCAGCCACGCCATCACCCTCACGAAGCAACCCCAAGAGGATGTGCTCGGTACCTACGTAGGTGTGATTGAGGGCCTTGGCCTCTTTTTGAGCCAGCGCCAGGACCTTCTTCACCCGCGGCGTATAAGGGATGTTGCCCATCATTTTCTGATCGGGCCCCGTGCCAACCTGCTTCTCCACTTCCAGGCGGACGGTCTCCAGATCGAGGCCGAGCTTCTGAAGGACATTAACCGCCACGCCCTGACCCAACTTAATGAGCCCGAGCAAGAGATGTTCCGTGCCTACAAAGTTGTGGTTGAAACGGTCGGCCTCTTTGCGCGCCAACGCGAGCACCTGCTGCGCCCGCGGGGTAAAATTGTTCATGGCTTCCTGATCGCTCATACTTCAAAATGCAATTACTTCGTCGGTTTGTCCAATCCAGCTCCCAGCGATACCGCCGGTGGAACGATGGGGCGACGGACCGGTCGCAATCGCTCTCGCACCATATCTGCGCGCAGCAAGTCTCGTTCCTCGGCCGAAAGCTTCTCAGAATGCTCTTTCTGCAGGTGGGCCGGCTGCGTCAATATGAACAGTTCATCCACGAGTGACCGGTCCACGCCCGGAAAGGATCCCATATCTACCCCCAGGCGCATCAATGATAGCAGATTCATGGTCTCCTTGGAGGAGATGCTGTGGGCATTGGCCAAAATCCCATACGCCCGACCGATATGGTTATAGACCATTTTGGGATTCTTCTCCAACAGAGTCGCCCGCGCGTTTTCCTCGTGCTCGATAATCTGGGCGAGGACCTTCTCCAGTCTCTCGACAATGGCCGCCTCAGATTCGCCTAAAGTCATCTGGTTGGACACCTGGAAGACATTGCCCAGCGCCTCAGTGCCCTCGCCATAGAGCCCGCGAACGGCCAAGCCGAGCTTATTCACCGACTGAATGATCGGGTTGATCTGTTCCGCCAAGACTAGGCCGGGAAGGTGAAGCATGGCGCTGACCCGGATGCCCGTGCCCAGGTTCGTCGGACACGCCGTCAAGTAGCCGAGTTCTGGACTGAAGGCATAATTCAGCTTCTTCTCCAAGGCGGAATCGGCCTGGTCAATCGCCGCCCAGGCCTGCCGCAGTTGCAGCCCGGGGCGCAGGGCTTGCATGCGCAAATGATCTTCCTCGTTGATCATGAAGCAAAGCGTCTCCTCTCGATTCAGCACCAACCCGCTGCCGGCACTCTTGGCAGCATGCTCGCGGCTGATGAGATGCCGTTCGACGAGGATCTGTTTGTCCAGGGAGGACAGGCTATCCATTGTCCCCGTAAAGGAACCCTTCATTTCGGGGAGCGCCTCTATCGCTGGCCGAAGCAACTCCAGCACACGAATCCGTTCCGGCTTCTTCGCCCAACCGGGGAAGGCGGCGTCCTTAAGGTTACGCGCCAGCCGAACGCGGCTGGACATAACAATCCGGTCATGCGGCCCTTTTCGGCGCGCGCTCTCAGCAGGAGGGATAAGAAAGACGTCGAGTTCCATGAAAATGTCAGCTCGTTGTATTACTGGCTGCTCGCACCGTAATTTGCTTGATTTCGTCCCGCAATATGGCTGCCTTCTCGAAATCCTCTTCTTCGATAGCCTTTGTGATTCTCTTTTGCAGGTTCTTGAGCCGGTCCGACACATCCCGGTTCTGGCGCAATGATTCGGGAACTTTGCCTACGTGCCGCGTCCCTTTGTGCATTGTCTTGAGCAAGCTTCCCATCGGCTCGGCAAATGTCTGGTAACATTCCGGGCAGCCCAGCCGGCCCGCTTTCTTGAAATCCGCCTGTGTAAATCCGCAAGCCGGGCACTTCAGGCACGTTCCGTCGCCGGCCTGTTCGATCTCTAGTGCCGCGCCGAGCCCGAACAACTCGTCCGCCAAAGAAAACGCCGTAGGATCGTTCATCCCCTTGCTCTTGGCACATTCCTCGCAAAGGTCCACCTTCTGAATCTTATCCGCGACGATTTTGGTATAATGGACCTTTGCTTCCCTTTCCTTGCACATGCTGCACAACATAATTTCGCTAACCGTATATCGGCTCCCCGGAGACTTTAGTCAAGGCATGGTATTGGGCCACCAATCTCGCGGTGACTGGCCCCGGCTTCCCGGTCCCGACGACTCGCCCATCAATTTTCACCACGGGCACCACCTCAGCGCCGCTGCCGGTCAAAAAGCACTCGTCCGCATTGAATAGGTCGTGGCGGGTCAAGTCCGGCTCACCCACCGTCAAGCCAGACTGACTAGCGAGGTCTATGACTACTTGGCGGGTAATGCCGTACAGCGCGCCAGCGGAGAGCGGCGGAGTGAGCAAGTGCTTCTCCTTTACGATGAAGATATTGTCGCCGGTGCATTCCGCGACGAATCCTTGGGCATTCAACATGATCGCCTCTTCGCAGCCCGCATTGTTCGCCTCGATCTTGGCCAGGATGTTATTGAGGTAGTTCAACGACTTGATCGCAGGGTTGAGCGCGCTGTGCAGATTGCGCGTCGTCGCCACGGTGACGATGTCCATGCCGCGCTGGTATAGATTCGGCGGATAGAGTTGCATTTTGTCGGCAATAATGATCACCGACGGGTTCTTGCACCGATTTGGATTCAGGCCCAGCGTGCCGACCCCGCGTGTCACTACCAGGCGGATGTAACCGTCGCGAATCTGGTTCCGGCGGCAGGTTTCGACAATCGCGGCCATGATGTCCGCATGCGCCATCGGGACCTTGAGCAGGATCGACTTGGCCGAGCAAAACAGCCGGTCGATGTGCTCCTTCAATTTGAATACTCGGCCATTATATGCGCGAATCCCTTCGAAGATGCCGTCGCCGTATAAGAGCCCGTGGTCGAAGACCGAGATCTTGGCGTCCCGTTCGTCGCAGTATTTACCATCGATAAAGATTTTCATGTCGAAAGTCCAAGCCAAGCTACGCAAATCAGCCCGCTAAAGCAACTCAGGAGTGCCGAAAGCCAAGCGCGCCTTCGCAATCGCCATTGGCGCATGCCAGTCAGGCTGCAGCTTGATCGAGTGCAAGACCCAAAGTTCCGCGTGTTCCGCCGCTGCTGCATTTTCCCACATTATTCGCGTGACAGTCGTTTGGGGCTAGCTATATTGCGTCGCCCTTGAACGACCCTATCGTCTAGCGGTTAGGACACCGCCCTTTCACGGCGGCGGCACGGGTTCGAGTCCCGTTAGGGTCGCCACCTCCGTACACTGGCAACGGCGGTGAAATGCGGCGGGGCATGCATCCTTGGAAAAATGCGATTTTCTTTGAATTGAAGGCAAACCAGGGCTGTCCAACCCATATAGAAGTGGTGTGAGGCCGCTTTGGTTTGGCGGAAAGTGCCACCGAAGAGCAAGAGGAGCACAAGAGCAGCACAAGAGGAACACACGAGCAACACAAGAGAGCGTCATTGGATCTCCTGGCCAGTGCCTGGCCTGTACCTGGCTTTTGCTTGGCTTCAAGGCTCCCTTCCCCTCCCAATCACAAGGCTTTCAGAGGGCATCCAGGCGGCTTCGCCACAGCCCTTATTCGAAATGACCTCCGCGCCGCCTGAACGGAGAGGGCGGCCCGTTGCCGGGCCGCCCTCCCTTATTGCACTAATATTTACTCAAGAGGCTAAACACCCGTGATGGGGATTAGTCGCGCGCAATTCCGATCAAATACGCAGCCTGCGATCGCACAGTCCTCCTGGCCTCCGCTCCTACCCGCTCAGCTTCTCCAGTCGAATGCCCGCTTCTTGACCGCATAGAGGTAGCCGACAAGCAGCACCCCCAGGAATGACAACATCGCGCTGAGGATCATCCCGCCGCTTTCCTTGAGCATGTCCCGATAGATCACTGCCCACGGATAGAGGAAGACCAC
>Ga0181538_10000612_pt1 | contig 42582 bp, 34 predicted proteins | sample PEATcosm2014_Bin_40_FD_119773 | JGI IMG/M metagenome (GOLD analysis project Ga0181538, IMG submission 119773) | Peatland microbial communities from MTU Mesocosm Facility, Houghton, MI, USA - PEATcosm2014_Bin23_30_metaG | ecosystem: Environmental > Terrestrial > Soil > Wetlands > Peat | place...
CGCGATCGGTTTTGGGCCGATCGTCGTGTTCGCATGACTCCTCGCTGCGCTCGTCGTCACGCGAACACGACGAGGCATAGTAGAACGTCTCTTGGTATTCTTGAACATACAAGACGCGAAGGACGCGAAGTTGCGCGAAGAATACGTCCGCGAAACTACATCTGTAGCGCAAATCTTGTCGTAAAAACAAGAAATTGCAGGATATCAACGAAGGAGGGGAATCCCATCTCGTCAATCCCCGTGCCGGGCCTTGCCAAGCCAATCCACCGGCTCCACCGCGGCCACCACGTCCCGTGGAAGCTCGGGGATCGCCCGCCCGGTGAATCGGGGGACAAGACACAGCAGCGGCACGTCGCCCCATTTTTCGATCGCTCGGGGATTGGTCTCCTCGACGACCGTCGGCGTTTCGGCGGGATATTGGTTGATCACCACCCCGGCCACGGACACGTTCGCGTTTCGCAGCGCTTGCAGCGTGAGCAGCGTATGGTTGATCGTTCCCAGCCCCGCGCGGGCAACGATGACGGCCGGCAATCCCAGCCAGCCGATCATGTCCAAAACCGTATGCCGGCGATCCATCGGAACCATGACCCCGCCGACGCCTTCGACGATCAAACAATCGCTCGATCCGGCCATGGTTTGAATCGCCGCGTCGATTGCCGCCCATTCGACGTTCTGCTTGGCGCGTTCGGCGGCGACGGCGGGCGCCAGCGCCTCGGCAAATCTCTGCGGGCAAATCGTGTTCAGCGGGAACTTGGCGTCCGCGTGATGGGCGAGGAATTCCGCATCCTCGCTGACCAATCCCTCGCGTCGGCGCGGGCAGCCTGTGGCCACCGGCTTGCACACCGCCACCCGCATCCCCCGCCGCCTGAACCAATCCGCGATCGCCCCCGCCACCAGCGTCTTGCCGACGCCGGTGTCGGTGCCGGTGATGAACAGGCCGGGGATTGATGGGCGGGAAAGCATTTCAAACGACTTTTGACGCAAACGTCTTAAGGGTCTGCCAACTCTTCGCGGAAGAAATACGATTGAACCGCCAAGGCGCCAAGACGCCAAGGTGTGAAATGCAAGTGTGAGCGGCGTAATTTCGTCTTGGCGTCTTGGCGTCTTGGCGGTTCAATTCATACTCTCCCGGGAATTCTCGCAGACCCCATCCTAGAGACTGGAGTTTTTGGATACCAGTCGAAGCCTGTTGCCGGTACAGTGTTAATATCATGTATGCAGTTGAAGTCGAACAGGAAGTGGATGGCCGCTGGATCGCCGAAGTACCGGAGCTCCCGGGCGTGATGGCGTATGGCGCGTCTCGGGAAAAAGCGGTTCGCAAGGCACAGGCGTTGTCGCTTAGAGTTTTGGCCGAACGACTGGAGTTCGGCGAATCGTTGCCGCAGGTTGACTCGGAGAAATACTGATGCAACGACGCAAATTCGGCGACACGGACCTTGAAGTCTCCGCGATCAGCCTGGGCTGCTGGCCGTTCGGCGTGGATTGGTGGGGGCATTACACGGACGATCACGCCTTTCGTCTCATGACGTTCGCGTTCGATCGAGGCATCACGTTCTTCGACTCCGGCGACGCCTACGGCAACGGCCGGGCCGAATCTCTTCTGGGCCAGTTCCTCAAAACCGTGCCGCGCGACAGGATCGAGATCGGCGGGAAATTCGGGTACGACTTTTATTCCGATCCGGGCCAGCCCGGCAGCCATCGCGAACGCAAACAGGATTTCTCCCCGAAATTCCTCCGCGTCGCCCTGGAGAAATCCCTGCATCGGCTGGGCACGGACGTGATCGACCTGTACATGGCGCACAACCTCAAGTTGCCGCAATTCCGCGACGATCTGTTCGCCGAGTTGGAGAAGATCAGGAGCGAAGGAAAGATCAAGGTCTGGGGCGTGTCGCTTGGCCCGGCCATCGGGTGGCGCGAGGAAGGGATCAAGGCCATGACCGATCACAACGCCAAGGCGGTGCAGACGGTTTACAATCTGTTCGAGCAGAATCCCGGCCGGGAGTTTTGCGAAACCGCCCGCGTGACGGGCGCCGGCGTGCTGGCCCGCGTCCACGACAACAGCGGCATCCTCAAGGACAACCTCCGCGTGGACAGCCAGATTTCCCAAAGCGATCACCGCAAATTCCGCGACCAGGCCTGGAAGGTTTACGGCCTGAAGAAGCTGGAACTCGTTCGCCATTACGCCTTGGATCATGGAATGAACGTTCATCAGCTCGCGTGCAAGTGGCTGCTGATGGACCCGGCCCTGACAAGCATCACCGGAACGTTCCTCAACGAAGAAGAAATTCGCGAGGCGGCTGAATCGGTCGACAAGCCACCTCTGTCGGCCACGGAGATGCGGCAACTGGCCGATGATTATGCCCGCGACTGGGGCCTGGGCGACGACGCCCATCCGTGCGATCTGAAGAGCAGCACGTCACCGAGCGGCGCCGTGCGCAGCAGTTACGTCCCGCCACCGGTCTTAATTGAGTAGGCATGTCATCACTTCGTTACGTCGTTCTACATCACACCGGAATTGAGCAGCCGCATTTCGATCTGATGCTGGAATTGTCGGCCTGCTCCGAATTGTCCACCTGGCGGCTGCCGCATTGGCCACCCCAGACGGGCGACCAATTCACCCCCCTGCCGAAACACCGGCGCGAATATTTGGAATACGAAGGCCCGGTTTCGAGAAACCGGGGACAGGTGAAACGCGTCGCTGCGGGTAATTACCGAGTTACCAGAAATTCCCCGACGGGCATGGCCATCATCTGCGATGACGGCACGGCCCTTGAACTGGCATTCCATTCTGCTCTGCCGAAATCCTCCTGAATCCAAGCAAGAACCCCCACCCCTGCCCTCCCCCTGAGTACATGGGGAGGGGGAAGAGAGGTATGAAGGGCGCTGCGCGCGCAAAAAAGGTGGCGTGGACCTCTCGGCTTTCCACGCCACCCAGGGAAGGAGGATCTTTACACTTTAATATACGTTACAATCTCGATTTTGTTTCAAATCCTGTCGAAACTTATGAATGAGTTCGCTTCAATCATCGCCCGGTGGAGAAGATAGATAAACCTACACATTTAAGCGGTTTCGGTCTCGCGGAATTCACGGGTTTGGGGGCGCCTGAAGCCCACTGGAGCGGATTGACCACCAAGTCGATACTGAATATACTTAGCCAATGCAATTATTGCCCAAGCAAATTAATGAAGGGGCCACGGCGGACGCGGTAGAGGCCGCTAGCGCTGATTGCGCGGGTGCGGTGCTAAACGTGGCCCCGCCCGTCGTTCGTGCCATCCGTAAGATGATGCGAGATCATCGGTTACCGGAGCTTTCCGTGCCGCAGTTCAGGGCGCTTGCGCTTTTGACTTTTTCGCCGGAGGCATCGCTTTCGACGTTGGCGGATTATGTCGGCTCCTCGCTTCCGGCCGCTTCGCGGATGATCGATGGCCTGGTCGCCAAGAATCTGGTTGCGCGGACGGAATGCCGTCATGATCGCCGGCAGGTTTCCCTGGAGCTAACTCCGCTGGGCCGCAGCGCGTTCCTGGAATCGCGCCAGGCCACGCAGCGTCAGCTTGCCCAGCGCCTTGCCGGGCTTTCAACGACACAAAGACAGACCGTCATCGAAGTCATGGGATGGCTGGGTGAAGTGTTCGGCAGCGATGCCGAACTGGGGCGGCGGGCCAACGGCAATTCAGCCGGCAACAACTCCTGATCGGGCAGCTTTATGTGGATCGTTCGACTTGCATTGCGTCGGCCGTATACGTTCATCGTCGCGTCGATGCTGATCATCATCCTCGGCTTGGCGGCGATCCTGTGGATGCCGACCGATATCTTCCCGGAAATAAACATTCCCGTGATCGCGGTGGCGTTCAACTACAGCGGCATGACGCCCGAGGACATGGAAGGAAGAATCGTCACCAACTTCGAGGGCGCGCTCACCGTCACCGTCAACGACATCGAACACATCGAAAGCCAATCGCTCAACGGCATAGGGATCGTCAAGATCTATTTTTATCCCAACGCCAAGATCGAAGCCGCCACGGCGCAGGTGACGGCGATTGCCCAAACGGCTCTGCGCTCGATGCCGCCGGGATCGCAGCCGCCGCTCATCATTCAATACAACGCCTCGAACGTCCCGATCCTCCAGCTTGGGCTGGGCAGCGACAAGCTGAGCGAGCAGCAGTTGTTCGACTACGGCGTGCAATTCATCCGCACGGGCCTGATCACCGTTCAGGGAGCGCAAATTCCGTATCCCTACGGCGGCAAGCAGCGGCAGATCATGGTGGACCTGGATCCGGAGCGCCTGTACGCCTGGGGCGTTTCCCCTTCGGACGTCTCCAACGCGATCAGCGCACAGAACCTGGTGTTGCCGGCCGGCACCACCAAGATCGGCACGCAGGAATACGCCGTCCACCTCAACAGCAGCCCGGCCGTGGTGGATACTCTGAACGATCTGCCGATCAAAACCGTCAATGGAACCACCGTGTACATCAAGGACGTGGCGCACGTGCGTGACGGGTTTTCGGTGCAGAACAGCATCGTCCACGCCGATGGAAAGCGCGGCGGGCTGATGGTGATCCTCAAGAACGGCGGTTCGTCCACGCTGGACATTGTCCGCCGGATCAAGGCCGCTTTGCCCCTGGTGGCGGCGAGGGTTCCGCCATCGCTGAAGATCACTCCCTTGTTCGACCAGTCGATCTTCGTCCGCGCCTCGGTCAACGGGGTGGTGAAGGAGGCGGCAATCGCCGCCGGACTCACCGGACTCATGATCCTCCTCTTCCTCGGAAGCTGGCGCAGCACCCTGATCGTGGTGATCTCCATCCCCCTTTCGATCCTGGTCTCGATCATCGTGCTGTATTTCCTCGGCCAGTCGCTCAACGTCATGACGCTGGGCGGCATGGCGCTGGCGGTGGGAATCCTGGTCGATGACGCCACCGTCGCCATCGAGAACATTCACCGCAACATCGGCCAGGGCAAACCGCTGCTCAACGCCATCCTCGACGGCTCGCAGCAGATCGCCGTTCCCGCGTTCGTCTCGACGTTGTGCATCTGCATTGTGTTCGTGCCCGTCGCATTCATCACCGGCGCCGCCAAATACCTCTTCACGCCGCTGGCCATGGCCGTGGTTTTTGCCATGTTGACCAGCTATGTCCTGAGCCGAACGCTCGTTCCCACCCTGATCAACTATCTGTTGCCGGCGGAGATGGAGATGTACGGCGGCCATCTCGATCCAGACGATCCACACGCGCACCACCCGATCAGCCATAAGAACGTCATGTGGCGATTCCACGACCTGTTCAATGGTCTGTTCGAGAAGCTTCGCCGGATGTACGGCGGGATGCTGGCCGCTTCGCTGAAACATCGGGCGTTGGTGCTGGCGGGATTCGCGCTGCTGGTGCTGGTTTCCGTGGCGTTGTTCCCGTTGATCGGCAGGGACTTTTTCCCCATCGTTGACGCCGGCCAGATCCGCCTTCACGTGCGAACCCCGCCGGGAACGAGAATCGAAGAGACCGAGCGCACATTTGGCCAGGTCGAGCGGGTCATCCGCCGCGACATCCCGGCCGCGGAAATCGACACCATCCTGGACAACATGGGCATTCCCAACAGCAGCATCAATCTGGCGCTCAGCGACGGCTCGCTGATGTCCCCCAGCGATGGAGAGATATTGGTGTCGCTCAAGCCCGTTCGGCATCCCACGGACCAATACATCGAGCGGCTCAACCGGGACCTGCGCAAGGATTTCCCGGACGAGACTTTCTTTTTCCAGCCGGCCGACATCGTCACCCAGGTGCTGAATTTCGGCATCGCGGCGCCGATCGACGTTCAGATCAACGGCCCGCCCGCCAATGCCGCCGCCAACTACCAGATCGCAAGAAATATCGAGCGACAAATCGCAGAGATTCCCGGCGCCGCCGACGTGCACATCCTGCAAGTTCCGGATACTCCGGACCTGCGCGTGAACGTCGATCGGACCATGGCCAGCCAGGTCGGCGTGACCGAAGGCCAGATCGCCAACGACATGCTGGTTTCTCTCAGCGGCACGGCGCAGTTGTCGCCGAATTTCTGGCTCGACCCGAAGAACGGCCGGCAATACGCGGTTCTGGTCCAGACGCCCCAGTATCGTGTGGATTCGATCAACGACTTGGAGAATTCGCCCGTCGTTCCAATGGCTTTGGCCGGCGATCCGCGCGCGGCGCAATTGCTCGGAAACCTCGCGGAACTGCACCGCGGTTATTCCGCGACCAACATCACGCACTACGGGATACTTCCCAGCTTTGACGTGATGTCCGGCGTGCGCGGGACCGATCTGCACTCCGTCGCCGCCGGCGTCGACCGCATCATCGCCGACACCCAGCAACGCCTCCCGCGCGGCAGCACGATCACCGTCCGCGGCCAGGTGCAAAGCATGAACTCTTCCTTCGCCGCCTTGTCCTACGGGCTGATCTTCTCGGTCGTGCTTGTCTATCTGCTCATGGTCATCAACTTCCAATCGTGGCTCGATCCGCTGATTATTCTGATGGCTCTTCCCGGCGCGCTATCGGGCATCCTGTGGATGCTGTTCGTCACCGGCACCACCATCAGCGTCCCGGCGCTCATGGGGGCGATCATGAGCATCGGCGTGGCGACGGCCAATAGCATTCTGGTCATCACCTTCGCCAACGATCAACGCCAGCAGGGCATGAACGCCCACGACGCCGCCCTCGCCGCCGGACTCACACGCCTCAGACCCGTCATCATGACCGCGCTGGCGATGATCATCGGCATGCTGCCGATGTCCCTGGGCCTGGGTGAAGGCGGCGAGCAGAATGCGCCGCTCGGCCGCGCCGTCATCGGTGGATTGGTAATGGCGACGTTCGCCACGCTCTTTTTCGTGCCGATCGTTTACAGCAAGCTGCGTCAGAAGGCTCCCAACGTCCATGTTCCCGAGGAGCTGAGGTAATGGAATCAAACGAAACAATTCCCAAGGACCTTCCGAAGATCGGATTAGGCAAGCTGGCCCTGGTCGCGCTAGTCGTGGCGGTGATCTTCGGCGCCGTATTTGTCTATCGCTATGAGCAGGTGCGCCAGCATGACGAAGCCTTGGATGCCCAGGCACAACAACTCGCCGACCAGCCGCCTGTCGTGGATGTCGCGCCCCCCAAGCCCACCGGCGCGGTGCAGGACCTGACTCTGCCCGGCAATGCCGCCCCCATGCAGGAAACCGCCCTGTACGCCCGGGTCAACGGGTATCTCAAACGCTGGCTGGTTGACATCGGCGCGCACGTGGAAGCCGGGCAATTGCTGGCCGAAATCGCCGCCCCGGACCTCGACGCCCAGCTCAACGAGGCCCGCGCCGCCGTCGAGCAGGCCAACGCCAATGCCGTCAGCGCGCAAACCAATTACGATTTGGCCCAGGCGACTTATCTGCGTTACAAGGGCTTGATTCCAACGGGCGGGGTGACGCAGCAGGACCTGGACACGCGTCAATCCGCCGCCGCTCAGGCCGCCGCCGCCAAGGACGCCGCCGCCGCCGCCATCAAATCCGCGCGGGCAACGGTCCAACGCCTGGAAGCCGAGCAGGGCTTCGAGAAAATCGTCGCGCCCTTCGCCGGCACCATCACCACCCGCAATTACGATATCGGCGCGCTGATCTCGCCGACCGACACCGCGCCTGGCCATGAACTGTTTCGCATCGCCGAGACCGACAAGCTGCGAATCTGGGCCGATCTTCCCCAGTCCTACGTCACGCTCGTCTCGATCAACCAGCCGGTCGCGTTCCAGGCGCCGGCGAACTATCCCGGCCAAAAATTCATGGGAATCGTGGCGCGCACCGCCGGCGCCCTCGATCCCAGGACGCGCACCCTCCGCACCGAGTTGGATTTCGACAACGCCGACGGGCGGCTGTGGGCCGGGATGTACGGGCAGGTCACCTTCAACATCCATCGCCAAAAGCCCGTCCTGACCGTGCCCACCAGCGCGCTGATGTTCAGTGCCCAGGGAACGCAGGTGGTCATTGTCGAGCACGGCATCATCCATTTCCGAAACATCACCGTCGGCCGCGACCTGGGAACGGAAATCGAAGTCACCACGGGGCTGAACGGGAATGAGCAAGTCGTCTCCAACCCCGGTGAACGCTTGGCCGAAGGCGTGCAGGTGCAGGTGGCCTCTGCCGACGGAGCGCCGCCCTCTGGCGCGCCGAGCAAGGTGGCGCAGGTCGATCCTCCGCCGGCGGCGCCTCCGGGAGGCAGTGGAAAGTGAATCACCATCGCCTCATTGACCAGGGCAGCCGCATTCTCCCAGAAGCCCCTCACCCTGACCCTCTCCCGGAGTACCGGGTGCGTGACACATTCCGCAAGCCATCTTCTTCCCCTCCCCTTGTACTCAGGGGGAGGGCCAGGGTGGGGGTTCCGTTGGCCAGTCGATGTGCGACCCCCACCCCAACCCTCCCCCTGAGTACATGGGGAGGGGGAAATTCTTTGCCGCAAGCGACACGCGCCCTGGAGTACCGGGCGAGGGCAAGAAACGCGCCAACGTCGAGGAGGCGGTTGAGCTGCCTCATTGCCTCGGCGGCCGTGCTGCTGGCGACACTGACCGCGTGCGTCGATCAGCACAAGGAAGTGCAGACCTACCGCAACGTGGTGGACGCCGGCCTGCCCCGCGCCAAGTCCTATCAGCCCGGTCAGCCGCTCTCGCTGGCGCGGGCCCTGGCGTTGGCCAACGAAGACAACGAGCAAATCGGACTCCAGGGCGAGAATTATCTTCAGGCCCTGATCGCCAAGAACCGCGCCGTCGCCGCATTCCTGCCCACCGTTTCGTTCCAGCCGGATTTCACCGTCGAACAGCCCGCCCTGAACGGCACCACCAGCGCCGGCGCAACCGTCACGCCCCAGGTGGCGGCCAGCGGCGGCGGCTTCGTCATCCGCGGCGACACCTGGCAGCGATTCGAGGCCCCCGTCACCGGGGCAATGAATTTCAGCTTGGTCTCCTATCCCAATCTCCAAAGCGCCGAGCAAACCATCGTCCAGCAGCGCCAGCTCCTGCTCGACACCCGCGCCACCGTCCTGCTCAATGTCGCCCAAACGTATTACCAGGTCCTGCTTTCCGAGAAACAGGTTTCCGTCCTGGAGAATTCGCTGAAACTTCAGCAAGCCCGCCTGGTCGACGTCCAGGGCCGATTCCAGAACCACCTGGCCCTGGCCCTGGAAGTTTCGCAAACGCGAGCCCTGCTTGCCTCCACCGAAGCCTCTCTCACCCGGGCGAGAAACGACGTGCGCGACGGCCGCCACATGCTGGCGTTTCTCGTCAGCGTCCCTGAAATCGACGGCCCGCTGATTGACGAAGTGGTCCTCCCGCGAAACCTGCCTTCGATGGACGAATTCCGCGCCTACGCCGCCGCCCATCGCCAGGACCTTCTCGGCGCCGAAGCCGCCGTCCGCGCCGCCAAGTATTCGGTCGATGCCGCCATCGCACAGTATTACCCCTCCGTCTCGCTCAACGTCGCCGGGTTCCTCTATCGCGAATATTTCTCCGAGGCCAGTAAATGGGACGCGATCCTGATCGGAAATCTCCCGATCTTTTCCGCCGGCATCATCGAAGCGGACGTCCGCGACGCATGGTCGAAACTTCGCCAGGCAGCCCTGTATCAATCCGAATTGCGCCGCCAGATTGACCGCGACGTCCAGGTTGCCTTCGACAGCCTGATGACCGCGCAGAACGAACTGGCCAGCCTCGACCAGGAAGTCCAGGCCGCTTCCGATGCCCTGGAACAGTCTGAACAATTGTTGAAGAACCAGTTGGCCATTCCCCTGGACGTTTTGACGGCCCAGGACACCCTGTTGACGGCCCAATTGAGCTACGCCAGCGAAAATATCAGCCGGACGATTTTTTACCTCGATTTGCTCAGAATCACCGGCCAGCTCGATCCAACCAGCCCCGAACGCTGGGGCGCCGCGACCCGTCCCGCCGCGCTCGCACACCGTTTGCTACCCCCCGGTTGAGTGCGCCGGGCGCTTGCCCGACCGAACAGTCGCGAAAATCCATTAACTGGAGGATATATATCATGCGTATCTCCACCTTCTGGCTCGCCGCGCTCGGTGCGGCGTCTTTGCTTTTTGGCGGTTGTTCGACGGCCCCGGTTACCACATCGGACAGGTCCATGTTGCACACCGATGCAAACGCTGCCTTAGCTGATTTCAAAACGCAGGATCCCTCCCTGGCGAGCCTGCTGGGCAACTCCTACGGCTATGCGATCTTTCCATCGGTCGGAAAGGGCGCGGTCGGAATCGGCGGCGGATACGGCCAGGGCGAGGTCTATCGGCAGGATAAGCGCATCGGATACGCCGATTTGACGCAGGGCAACGTCGGCGCCTCCATCGGCGGACAGACCTACAGCGAGCTGATCGTCTTCAAGACGCAAGATGCGCTGCAACGGTTCCAAACCGGGCAATTCACCTTGACGGCAGACGCCTCCGTCGTGGCCGCCAAGGCCGGCGCCGCCGCGGACTCGAAGTGGGAAAACGACATCGTCGTCTTCACCGACGTCAAAGGCGGGTTGATGACCGAAGCCTCCATCGGCGGCCAAAAGTTCGACTATCAACCGCTGGCATCGGCTGAGTAATCTTTCTCCCCTCCGGATGCCCACGGCACCATGCCGTGGGCTTTTTTTGCGCTCAATCCCTTCCAACCCGCTTCAAAAACTCCTCCTCCGTCAAAATTTCGATTCCGAGTTCCTTCGCCTTGGCCAGCTTGCTTCCGGCATCCTCGCCGGCCACGACAAAACTGGTCTTCTTGCTGATGCTGCCGGCGGCGCGTCCGCCCAGGTCGGTAATCAGCCGCTCGATCTCCTCCCGCTTGAACTTTTTCATCGCCCCCGTCACCACGACCGTTTTGCCGGTGAGCGCCGATGATCCGCGCGACGTTTTTTCCACCTTCGGATCGACTCCGACGTGTTTCAGCTCCGAAATGGTGTGCCGGCCCGCCTCGCCGTGGAAAAAATCGTACACCGATTGCGCGATCACGTCGCCGATCTCGTAAATCGACGCCAATCGCTCGACGCTTGCCTGACGCAGTGACTCCAAATCGCCGAACTCCTGCGCCAGCACGAACGCTACCCGGCTCCCCACGTGCCGAATCCCCAACCCCGCCAGCAGCCGATCCAGCGGCCGCGATTTGCTTTGGGCAATCGCATCCACCACGTTCTGCGCGCTCTTTTCCCCCATGCGCTCCAGCTCCAACAGTTGCTCCTTTTTGATCCGATACAGATCGGCGAAGGTCCTGACCAATCCGGCGTCGATGAGCTGATCCACCAGCGCTTCGCCGACGTTCTCGATGTCCATCTGCCCCCGGCCGCAGAACCATCGCAGCCGCTCGCGGAATTGCGCCGGACATTCCGGATTGTCGCACCGGATGAACGGGCCATCGGATTCCTTCTCCACTTTCGACCCGCAAGACGGGCATTTCGTCGGCGGCTCGATGGGCTTGGCGCCTTCGGGCCGCTTTTCGGGCACGGCCTGCCGAACGTATGGAATCACTTCCCCCGCCTTTTCGACCACCACCGTGTCGCCAAGATGCAGGTCGAGTTTTCGGATCTGCTCGATGTTATGCAGGCTGGCGTTTTGGACCGTGGTGCCGGCGAGGAAGACCGGCTCGAGCCGGGCCACCGGCGTCAGCGTGCCCCCCTTGCCCACCTGCCAATCCACCTCGCGCAACACCGTCTGCATCTGCTCGGCGGCGTATTTGAACGCGATCACCCAGCGCGGGGCCTTGCTGGTGGCGCCCAGCCGATCGCGCTGCTCGAACGAATCCAGCTTGATCACCACGCCGTCCGTCTGATACGCCAGCTTGCCGCGGACCTCCGCGAACTTTTCGATCGCCCCGATCACCTCGTCGATCGACCTGGCGAACGTCGTTTGCTCGCTGACCGGCAAATGCCATTTCCTGAATAGTTTCAGACATTCCCAATAACTCTGCGTCGGCGGCGGATCGACCTCGCCCAATCCGTGGGCCACGAAACGCAGCCTGCGCGAGGCGGTGATTTTCGGATCGAGTTGCTTCAGCGCCCCCACCGCCAGGTTACGCGGATTTTTGAAAATCTCCTCCCCCGCTTCCTCGCGCTGTTTGTTGATCTGCTGAAACACCGCGCTGGACATATAAATTTCCCCGCGCACCTCCAAAACTCTCGGCACGTCGTCACCGTGCAGGCGCAGCGGAATCGATTGGATGGTCCTGGCATTGACGGTGATGTCATCCCCCCGCCGCCCGTCGCCGCGCGTGGCCGCCAGCACCATCGCACCCTTCTCGAACCGCACCGATGCCGCAACCCCATCCACCTTCGGCTCAACCACGTAGGCAATTTCCTCATCCCCCAGCCCCTTGCGAATCCGCGCGTCGAACGCCCGTACCTCCGCTTCGTCGTAGGTATTGTCGATGCTCATCATGGGCACCGCATGCTCAACGGTCTTGAACCCGTCGATCGGCTGCCCGCCCACGCGCTGGGACGGCGAATCCGGCGTGAGCAGTTCCGGATGCGCTTTCTCCAATTCGATCAGCTGGCGCATCATCGCGTCGAATTCACGATCGCTGATCTCGGTCTTGCCCTGGTAATAGAGATAGTTGTGCCGCTCCAGTTCGTGACGGAGCTTTTCGATCTTCTGCTCGATGGTGCTTGGCATACCAACAGTTTAGTGAAAAATGGCCGAGGACGGAAAATATAACTGCGGCGAGCCTGCATCTATTTGCGGCACGCTTCCGCCTCTTTGTTATCTTTGCGGTGAGTGAGGAGTCCTAACGGTCCAGCGTCTAGCGCGATAATCAGGCTCACGGATAGATCTTTCTTGAGCCTGGCCCCTCGGCTTGCAGGCGGTTCTCGTTCATGGCGTTTTTGAAATCGTCCACTTCTTTGCGGCGTGATGCGATCTCCTCCGCGTCAGTCGTAGCGTCTTCCGCGTCCCATCGGGCGAGCAGTTCAAGCGTGGCTTGGCTGGTCCCGCCATCGTCACTCGCGGGAAGATGTTCTTCGATTATCTGTTTCGCGTACGCCTCCGGCTTTATTCCCTGGCGCGTCGCCGCGGTTTTTAGCCTGGATTCCGCCTCTGCGTTTAGGTCGATGATCAAAGTCATTGTTGAACGCCTCTCAGTCTGATTTTAGCACAGAATCGGCCCGAAAGCACACGCGACACTCAGGAAATATCGGCTGGACGGCGAGCATTTGAGAATTCACCTCAACATCGCCCGCAATGTTTCCAGATTCACTTCATCCCATGGGCGGCCGGAAGGATGTTTGTCCTTCGGGGTCTCCAGGATTTTCGGAACCTCGGCGAAGGCCTCGTCGCGGACGATGGGGATGAAGCCGGCGCGGCCGATCTTGCCCAGGCCGATGTGATCGTGGCGATCCACGCGGCTGCCGAGGTCCTTCTTGGAATCGTTCAGGTGCAGGACCTTCACGCGCTTCAGGCCGACGATTTCGTCCACTTGCTTGCGGAAGGCGGGGTAGCGCCGGCCGCGGAAATCGTAGCCGGCGGCGAAAAGGTGGGCCGTATCCAGGCAGACAGCGAGGCGGCGCAAGTTTTTCGAGAGTGAAATGATTTCGGCCAGATGTTCCAGGCGATAGCCCAGCGAGCTTCCCTGGCCGGCGGTGATTTCGAGACAGGTTATTACTTTCGCGCCATTAACGCTGGAGTACGCGCGGTCCAGGGCTTTGGCCACGCGTTTCAGGCCCGCTGGTTCACCCGTTCCCAAGTGCGCGCCGGGGTGGGTCACCAGATATGGAATTCCCAGGATTTCGCAGCGGGAAATCTCCTCGACGAACAATGCGATGCTGGCATTCCATAGCCGATCATCCGGGGACGCCAAATTGATCAGGTAGCTGTCGTGGCTGACGGTTCGGGCGAAGCCCAGGCGATTGCAGTGGGTTTTCCAAAGCCCGACCGCATCGGCCGCGAGCGGCTTGCATTTCCATTGCTGCTGGTTCTTCGTGAAGATCTGGACGGTTTGGCATCGCAACGCTTCCGCTTCGAACAGCGCGTTGTGCAAGCCGCCGGAGATGGAGAGATGGGCGCCGAACATCGGTGTTTGTGTTCTCCCGCAAGTTCACGTTCGAGGCCGGAACAACTGCTTCAAAACCCGCAATGCCGGATTCTTTGCGGTTCTGCGGCGATCGAGAGCGGCCTTGGTTGGATGTACGAGAATGACGCCCTCCAATTCACGGGCATGCAACAATCCCTTGCGCACCAGCGACTCGACGACGCTTTTTGTGCGGCTTTCGGTCAATCCGGCCTGCTCGCCGACCCAAGCCGCATTTGCATCAAGCGACATGTCGGTTTGTTGAGGCCACCGGGAGCCCACAATTTTTGACAGGAAGCGATTTTCGTCTTGGGTCAACCCGTCTTTCATCGGGCCTCATTGATTATTGATGAGAACATTCCCGCTTCTACGAGAATCATCACCTGGGGATGATGCTGTTATTAATCGCCTGATGGGCTGGTTCCAACTGCATGAATTCCACATGGCCGTCGGCGAATAGCAGGTTCATCCCATTGCCGCCGTGGTTGTCGTCTTTTTCATAGCAGACGACCGTCGTGGAGGGGACTACTTTGGGGTCGCCCGTTTTCAGGTTCGCGCCGATGTAGATGTAATCGGAATTCGCGTTGACCCAGTCGGCCGACTGGTCGGCCGTCATTCCTCCGGGCGGGTGCGTGTTGGCGCTGGGACATACGAAAAACATGGCTGTCAGATTCCCCGTTTTCACCAACGTCCCCAGGTCCGGCGGATAGTTGCCCTGGTGATTGTCGGCATACATTAGGATCCCCTGTCCGATCTGGCGTAAATTGCTGGCGCATGCCACGCGCTTGGCCATCTCGCGGGATCGGTTGAGGGCTGGGAGCAAGACGCTGGTCAGCATGGCCGTCTGTCCCACGCCCACGGCCGCGAGGCTGTCGGCCGATCCGATGGCGCTGGCGCCGGGGAATGGCTCGATCGACTTGAAATAAAATCCCGCATCATCGCTCCAACTGACGCAGCCGGCGGGTTCGGTCTCGGACATGATCTTGTCCAGCGGGGGCATAATCAGCGGCGGCGTTTGCGCGCCGAAAACGTCTCCCAGCCCAAAATACAGCCGGCTCAATGCCAGGCAGCCCTGGTAACCGTTGGGCATGGTCTTCGGCAAGTCGATGAAACTGAAGCTGGAATATGCCGCCGGGGCGTTGAGCTTCTGCATCACCGCCTGGAAATCGGGATTGTCCTGGATCGACTTGGCATCCGCCGGCCGGTTCACCGCCGACACCACCATCTGCGGATAGAGTCCGATGTACAGCGTCCCATCCTTGATCGCCCACGAGGGCGAAATCAGCGGCGTGGCCAGATAATGAACGCTCGTTCCGTTGCTGGTCAATTGCCGGAATTCGACATGAATCAACATTTGTCCGCGGCTACCCCCCTGCCCGCGCTGAATCGCCTGACGGATCATGTTATTCGCCAGCGACTCCAGGTTGTTGAGCGATGTCTGCAACTGGTCGGCGCTTCGCGGGCGATTGACGATCGTGCATCCTAGTATCCCGTTCCCGGCCGTGGCGGGATCAACGTAATATGCCCACTGCGCGCCCAGCGCCGCCAGGAAATCCTTTTGAATGTCCAGACCCAGCGTCTGGTTCACCTGCGCCAGAACCTGGTGAAACTGGCCGCCCTGGTCCGGACTGAACTGAACGATGGCGTGATCGATCTGCGTGAACAGGGCGTCGAAATCGCAGCTTCCCGCGCCGGCCATCGTCGCGCTGTCCGGGATCAACTTGAATATCTCCGGCCCCAGCGGCGCGGAATCGGCCAGCGCCAATAGCCCCTTGCGCGGCGACGGGGCGGCGACCATGGCCTGCTCGGACCAATTCTTTCCGTCAAACCCCGCGGTCATCGCCGCCGTCTTCAGCCCGCCCAAGCCAAGGGCGTCGCGAATCTGGGGCCAAAGTTGCTGCGCCTGGGGCGGGGCAAGCTGCTGGATCGCCGAATCGATCGTCGCCACCATCGCCGTGCCGTCCACGTACGCCGCCAGCACCGGGTCTTTCCCAAGGTGACTCATGGCCGCCTGAAAGCCGGCGTTTTGCGATAGCGGACTATCAACGTGTTCGGGGAATACGAAATCGCTGAAAACGACAAGGGTACCGAAGACCCGCACATTCAGGCCCGGGTTTTGGGCGCGTGCGAGCAATCGTCGGACCTGCTGTTCGATTCTGGGCGCATCGTCCCCGCCGTCGCAGGCGATCGCCAGTTGCGGAATCGGCGGGCCGCCGGCGTTAGCCGCGCCAAGCCCACCGAAATAGATCGCCGTCGGATGCTGGGCCGCCGCGCTCAGGAGTTCCGTGACTTGCCGAACCAGCCCGGCAAATTGCGGGTTCATCCCGCCGAGGCGGTTGGTCCACTGCGGCAGCGATTCGTGCAGGAACTGCGAAAACTCAGAGGCATCGAGGATGGCCTTCAGATGGGACTGGTCGAACCCCGGCCCCAGTGATTGCGTGCCGCTCCAGCCGATATAAATCTGCGCATCGCCCGGCAAACGATCCGCCAGCGCCTGGCCAAGACAGACGATCGGCGCAAACAAGACGACGAGAATAGACGTGCAAAGAGCCCGCATAAATCCTCCGCGTTGAATTGTCCGGACAATCGAACCGGCAAATATATTCGCTGGCGGGGAGTTGCGATGCAAGGGTTGTGGCACGCCAACCGCGCGTCTTGGCGGTTCAATCTATTTCCCAATGCAAAACGTGGAAAAAATCCTGCCCAGGATGTCGTCGGGGCTGACGACGCCGAGGATGCCGCCCAGGACGTCCAAAGCGGCGCGGATTTCGGCGGCCAGGAGCTCCAGGGAATCGGGCAGGTTCCTGGCCCGGTGCAGCGCGGAAATCGCGTCATCCAATGCTTGCAGATGCCGGCCGCCCAGCGCCAGGCTCGCGCCGGCGGAATCCGCTCCGAACGCAACGCGATCCAGGCTCTGGCGCAGCGCTTCCAGTCCATCGCCGGTGATGGCGCTCACCGGCAGGGATTCATCTGAAATGGGACGTTTTTCCGGCAGATCGCATTTGGATGCGACGCGTAAATCCGGCGGTCTGGGCAGGGGCGCCTCCGCTCGGTCGTCGGTCGCATCGCGCACCAGCACCAGCACGTCCGCCCGTTCCATGGCGCGATGAGCCGCAACCCCCATCTGCTCGTGTACGTCGCGCAAGGATGGGGATTGCGGGGATTGGCCTGGTTCTTCGATCCCGGCAACGTCGATCAGCCGGGCGACTCCGCGAGCCAGGACGATCTCCACCGACAGTGCGTCCCGCGTCGTGCCGGGCTGGGGCGAGACGGTCGAGCGATGCTTTCCGGCCAGCGCGTTGGTCAGCGTGCTCTTGCCCGCATTCGGGCGGCCGGCGAGCACGATCGTCGGCTCGTGCGTGAGCTTCTCGAATCGCACGCTCTCGGCGACGATCGTCTTGAGTTGGGCAACCACCGCATCGATTCTCGCGGCGGCGTCGCGGGCGGTCAGGACTTCGATCCCCTCCTCGGAAAAATCGATTCCCGCTTCGACCAGAGCCAGGGATTCGGCGAGCGAGTCCATGGCCGGCCGGAGCCGGCGCGCCAGTTCGCCGGCCATGAGCCGCCGGGCGGCGGCGAGATGCTGCTGGTTTTGCGCGGAGATCGTCGCGGCGACGCCCTCCGCCTGGGAAAGATCGAGCTTGCCGTTGAAATACGCGCGGGCGGTGAATTCGCCCGGCTCCGCCTGCCGGGCCCCGTGCCGCATCAGCCACCCGAGCAGCATCCGCGCCAGCAGCGGATTGCCCGGAACGTGCAGCTCGACCAGGTCTTCACCCGTGTAGCTGCGCGGCGAACGGAATTGATAAACCCATGCGGGGCAGGAAATGTCGCCGAAGCGCAGTTCGGTCCGGCCGGCCGACCCGCCGCCGGATGGGGCGATGCCAAGGCCGGCGGCAATCGGAAACGTCTGGGGGCCGCTGATGCGCAGGATCATCCGCGCGGCCGGACCGGTGGCGGAACTGATGGCGGCGATGGTGTCGTCCGCAAGCATGGGGAGGCGGAAAACTTCGAAACTCGAAATTCAAAATTCGAATCAAATTCAAAATTCGAATGACGAAACGAAGGCCTGTTTCGAATTTTGGATTTCGAATTTGAGTCGAATTTCGAATTTCGAGTTTCGAATTTGCTCTACCCTTTCTTCTTCCCTTTCCGTTCGGCATCCCGCCTGACTTCCTCGGCTTTCTGCTGCAAATTCGCCCAGACACTGCCGAGGCAGCCCGGTTTGGACGACTGCGACTTCGGTTCGTCCTTCTGATTCTGCCTCCCCTGCCGGGTCGGCTTGGCGTCGACGATCACCTTGTTGGCCTTCTCGCGCTCCTCGCGGTCCTTGATGTGCTGGCGAATGATCTTGCTCTCGAAAATCGCGATCGTGGAACTGGTCAGGATGTACAGGTTCAACCCGCTCGGCATCCAATAGAAAAATAGCGAGAACGCCAGGGACATATATCGCATCATTTTCTGCTGCGAGGCCTGCTCGGCGGTGAGGCTCGGCGGCTGGGGCTGGAGCTTCTGCTGCAGGAACATCACCACCGCCACGATCAACGGCAGAACGTTCAGGGACACCACTTTCATCCCAAGAAACGGCACCGTGAACGGATGTTGGTCCCAGGATATCAGCCGGTCCGGCCGGGCCAGGTCGTGAATCCACGTCAGGCCCCAGAGAAACGGCGCCTGGCGCAGCGCGATGTCGTTTTGCAGCGCCGAATAGAGCGCAATCCAGATCGGCATTTGCAGGAACATCGGCAAACAGCCGAGGAACGGCGTGATCCCCATCTCCTTGTGCATTTCCATCTGGGCCTTGGCCAGGGCGTCCTTGTCGTCGCCGTATTTCTTCTTGAGCCGTTCCATTTCCGGCCCCATTTTTTGGAGCTTGAGCATCGAGACCTGGGAGTGCTTGCTGATGGGATGCAGGATCGCGCGAACCAATACCACCAGGGCGATGACCGCCAGGCCCCAATCGCGCAGGAACCAATGGAAGAATCCCAGCAGATCGACCAGCCCATCGACCAGCCAGGAAAACGTGCAGAATCCGCAGGAACTGCCGCCGGAGGAGAGCAGTTGATTGTAGCCGCGCGGGAAGCCGGCATAATAATCGCCTTCCATAAGCCCGCGCTCCTTGGGTCCGAGGAAGACCGACAGCGGCAAGTCGACGGACGAGCCCGCGGGAAGGGACATTTCAGCGCTCTGGAAGTCGAGAACGGCGACGCGGTCCTCGGCCGGCGCGTCGGGATTCAGGCAGTGAATCTTCACGGTGTCGATGGCGCCCTGCTTGTCCGGCGCGACGATGGCGCCGAAATAATTGCTGCTGGTCCCCGCCCAGAGAAACTTGTAGTTCTTCTCGGTGGAAACGTCCTTGTCCTGGGCGGCGCCCGGCTTGAATTCGGCGAGGTAATCGTGGGTGACGTCGACGTTGCCGTCGCCCTTGTCGTACCCCGCGACGATCTGCCGGTCGTCCGAGCGTTCCATCTCGCGCGGCGGCATCGTCGGTCCATCGAATTCCACCCGGACGCTTTTTAGCGGCCTGCCCGACAGGTTCTGCAAATGGTACGACACGGCCGCCTCATATCCGGCGGAGGTGTTGTCGCGGTTTTTCTCCGGACCACGCTGGCGCACCTGAAAGGTTTTGCTGACGTGCAGCAGCGGCTTGTGATCGGCGGAGAGAACGTCCACGCCGTAGGCGGCGGAGGCGGCGGTCGATCCCGGCTCAAGCTGCCAGTCCACTTTACTCAGATCGGCGCTTTGCCCGTCCACGGTGACGGAGCGCGTCGCCAAAGGGCCTTGGCCGGTCAGATCGACCGGCTGCTGGAAGACATAGCGATCTTTGGCATCCGTGTCCTTGTAGGAATTGACGGTCACCGACGCCAGTGCGGCCCCCGCCGGTGTGAGATGCAACCCCAGCGCGAAGGTTGGATCATCGGGCTGATCGGACCCGATCGTCGCGGGGAGCCCGGCCGCCCCGGTTGACGCCACCGCCATCGCCGTGCCCGGCGACGGGCTGGTCGACGCCTCGGTCGTTGTCATTCCATTGGACGGCGCCGTGGACGGGCCGGCCGACGCCGTTTGCGCCGGCTCGTTCGATGCGGCATCGGGATTCCATTCCGGATGCGCTTTATATTCGTGACGCAGAAAGTACGAATAGCCTATGCAGACAATAATCAGCGCTGCCATCCCGAAGATCGTCGTCTTATTGCCCATGAATCCCTGTGTTCTTCAGCTTCAACACGTTGTTTCTCTGACAACGTCATTCAAGAAATCAAATTGAACCGCCAAGACGCGAAGACGCCAAGATAAAGTCATGCGAAGAAATCCTGCGACTTTGGCGTTTTTCATCTTGGCGTCTTTGCGTCTTGGCGGTTCATCCGCGTTTTCCTTATTGCTTGCGACTATGGCGCGCCGTGTTATCTGCCATCGATCAACCGGCTTCCCAGAAAGTTGTCCAATTCATCGATCCCCTCCACTTTTTTGACGGTGGTATCGACGTCGTACACCAGGCGGATAAATTCGATGTGCGTATCGGTGACGACCACGAAGCTGGTCCTGGGATCGCGATCGCGCGGCTGGCCGACCGAGCCGACGTTGATGATCGCCTTTTCCTCGGTCAACTCGAACTTGTAATCCAACTCGTCCGGACTGTAAAAATCCGGGCCTTCCAGAAATACCCCCGGCACGTGCGTGTGGCCGACGAAACACAGCCGATCGAACCTCTCGAAGATGCTGACGAATTTCCCCGGATTGGTGTAAATGTCGTCCGGGAAGATGTATTCGTTGATCGGCCGGCGCGGGGAGGCGTGGACGGCGACGAAGTCGTTGGTCCGCAGACGCACCGGGAGGTTGCCGAGGAATTTCCATCTCGCCGCGCGGCGTTGCGGGTCGGGGTCCTGCTCGAAACATCGCCGCGTCCAATAGCAGGCCTGTTCGGCGCCCTGGTTGAAATTGAACGGCTCATAGAAAACCGCAAAATCGTGATTTCCCATCAAAGAGGCGCGGCATCGGCTGGCGACCAAATCCAGGCATTCCATGGGGTTCGGACCATATCCAATGATGTCGCCCAGGCACACGATGTGCTGAATCCCGCGCCGGTCGATCTCGGCCAGGACCGTCGTAAACGCTTCGAGATTGGCGTGTATATCACTGACGATGGCGAACATGCCGAACGTCCCTTGTCCGGCAAGAGCAAAGCTCGTCTCGGACTAGCCGAAAATGGTAGAGGCCACGGACGGCGGCGTCAAACGGTATCCCTCATCGGCCCACGGACAGCTCGTGTTTGCCTGAGCCTGTCACTTCCACATCGACGGTTGCGTCATGCTTTGTGGCAGTCACCGGCTTGCCATCCACCTGGGTTTGTTCGCCCCATTGCGATGGCAAACGCACCAGCGCACTGGTCTGGGGCGGCAATTCCAAGGCCAAATGAAACCCATCGGCAGTATGGCGCCAGTCAACCGTGATCGGTCCCTTAACGGTCGGCACCTTCCCGCGTGCCCAGGCCACGGCTGACAGATCCGCCGCTGCCGCACAGCGCGGCCACACCAGCACTTTACCGTAGCCGGGTTCCAGCGGCTCGACCCCCAGGATATTCCGCGGCAGCAGATTCGCCGGCGCCGCGCCCCAGGCGTGATTCCAATCTTCGTTCGGCTTGTACCGGGTGTCCCAGGCTTCCAGAGTAATTGTGGTCCCAACGTCTTCGACCATGTGCCGCCAACTGCGATCGCCGGGCGCTTCCATCAGTTGCACGGCGTCGGCGCCGCGCCCGCTGTCGAACAGGGCGTCCATTAAGAACTGCGCTCCGTACACGCTGCACGCCATGCCCCGGCCCTGCACAAACGCCGATACTTTCTCCCGCCGCTCGGCCGGCACCAGCCCGAATGCGAGGGGGAACATGTTGGCGTGCAATGAACTATGCCCGCTTCCTTCACCGTCCACGTAAAGGCCGGTGTTTGCATCCACCAATTTCGTGTTCAGGCTCTTCAGCGTTCGCGCCGCGGCCTGGCGAAATTCCGCGGCATCATCCGATTTGCCAAGCGCATCGGCCATGTTGGCCATCAACGTCAGCGATCGGCAATGAAACGCATTGACCACGGAATTGACGGGCAGCATCTCGCAACCATCCCGCTCCGCCACCGGCCAGTCCACGATGTCCCTCAACTTGCCGTTGAAATGCACCGATCTGTTCACCGAAGCGGACACGGGAGGCTTCACCGTGCTGATCAATCCATCCTCGCGCTCCAGCCCGCGCAGCGTCTTAGCCTTGAGATCGGTGTACCACGCTTTCAGGCTCGCCCGGTCCCCCGTGTACAGATAATCGTTCCAACCGGTCAGAACGGAATACATGATCCATTCCGTCGGCCAGGTGGGATGCGTAATCAGGTATTCGTGCGTGTATCTCGGCAATGTCGTGTCGTCGTTGCAGTAATACCAACCCAGTTGATTGACGTAAGCATCCGCTTCATAGGGCTTGCGTTCCCGATCGCCGTCGACAAACACCCCCGCATAGCTGGTGGCCTTGATCGAATACTTGCACAGCGCCCAGATCGCGTTGAGCTTGTCATCCGAGCAGACAAATTCGGCGGCGTTGCCGTCAAAGGGATAATGCACCGCGATCTGCCGCACTCCCCGGGCCGCCAAATCCTCGGCGGCCGTCCCCTCCGGCATGTTTTGCAGTTCCACGTATCGGAACGGCATCACCGCTCCGATGTCGTCCGGCATCCGGCGCGCATCCGCCTTGGTCAACTCGATCTGATAGGTGCTTTTCCCCGGCGCGGTGACGACGGCCGTCTCAAGAAAGCGAACGGAACCTCCCGGCGTGCGGTCGAGATGATCCGCATCGGCCAGTTTCTCGCCCAGCCGGACCACGATGCTTCTGCCCGCCTCATTGTCCGCCGGCGCGGCGATTTCCAATTCCAATTGTCCAAACGCCGCCCGGCCAAAATCGACGAAGAAAACGCCGTCAGCGCGCTTGGTCACCTGCACCGGCTTAATGATCTCCTTTACGCGCGCCTTTGGCTGCACGGTGTACGTCTGGGCATTCAGGCCCGGCGCCGCACTATTGCCGACAAACGTCACCACCAATAACGTGCAGCACAAGCGCCAGATATTCCTCATCGTCGTCTCCCTGAAAACGCCAGGCGGCACAAAGGGCCAGTTTCCTCCGCCAAAGCCGCCGGAATCGTATCCTGATTCGGGGGCTAGACCAAACGCCGTAATGCCTTGGACAAATCAGCCAAGCAGAGCATCCTGAAGAAACCGAGCGGAACAAATGACGACGCTGGTCAGCCAAAGACGGTATTAGGAGGTTGAGCATTGGTTGAAGCTGATCGACTGAATCGCGGTACAATTCGGGGTGATGAAACGCTTTCGCCGATAGCTGTTTAATGGACTTGCGGCGCTGTCGCTGCTGCTGCTCGTTACCACCCTTATCTTGTGGCCGCTGAGCTACATGTGGCATTGGACCGAGTCCGTGGAATGGGATGGTCCGAAAGGCCCGAATGGTGGGATTCTAAACGGGGTCGAAAATGGATTGGGAGTCAGATCGTATAATGGATACTTTGACATTTCTATAAGGTTTTCAACCAGTTGGGAGATACCGTACTGGAAGCTTGTCGTATTGCTTCCCGTCCTTCCAGCGCGCGTCTATTGGGAAGCCCCAAGCCTTCGGTCGCGCCGCATGTCTCGCGGCCTCTGTCCTGTTTGTGGCTACGACCTCCGCGCCACGCCCGATCGATGCCCCGAATGCGGAACCGTACCGCCGAAGAAGGAAGCATTCTCAAAATAACCGCCGAGTTCGCCGCTGGTCACGACGACGAAAGGTCGTCGGGTAAAATGCTGCGGCTGACGGTCGCAGAGATAGCGTTGCAGTGCTAATTTGAAAATTGTTAGCCAAGTCGTCTTGGCCAGCAAACGTATGCGATGACAAAAAGGGAGATTGTTGCGGCAGTGAGGAGAAACAGCGGAGGATCGGGATCGGGGCGGAGCTCTTGAAGTTGAAGCAATGTCCTGATGGCCCCTAAAATGCCGCAGATTGTGGCGAGAACGCTAATGAAAAACCTCGCCGCAGCATATTCGGGGCGTTTTGGGGTCACGTGGTTATTCTACCATCCGCGCACGAAAAAGCCGCCCGGAGGCGGCTTCGGGTAGTGGTAAAGTTTGAAGATCCGACCGGAACTATCGGCGGACGTAAGCATGAGTAACGCCACCCTGCAATCCGCGATGAAACTTCACCAGGCTGGAAGCCTGGATCAGGCCGAGGCGATTTACCGGCGGCTCCTGAAGCGGAACCCGGCGGATTCGGATTCCCTCAATCTCCTGGGCGTCCTGCAATCCCAGCGAGGCCGGCACGAACAGGGCATCGAAATGCTTCGCAAGGCCATCGCGCTTCGGCCCGATACGCCGGCGTATCTTCGCAATCTGGGCCGGGTCTGCGTGCTATCGAAGCGTCTCAATGAGGCGATCGCGTGTTTTCCGCAGATCGTGGTGTTGGAGCCCGGCGACGCCGGTGCGTTCGACAGGCTGGCGGCGCTGCTGTCGTTGCAGGGCGAAATTGGCGGTGCGGTTGAGGCGGCCAAATCGGCGGTGAAATTACGGCCCGACGTTGCCGGGTTTCGCGGAAATCTCGGCGCCGCGTATTTGCAGGGGCGCCAATTTGACCTTGCCATCGCAGAATTGCGTGAAGCCGTCCGGCTTGACCCGGGCGAATTCGGCTACTGGCTCAATCTCGGCGCTGCCCATGCCGAAAGCAGTCATCACTCCGAAGCCCTCGAAGCTTATGACCGGGCACTGCAACTGAAGCCTTCGCTCGCCGAGCCGCACAGCAGCCGAGCCGCGGTTCTCCTCGAGATGGGCCGGCACGAAGAGGCCCGCGCCGCCATTCGCCGCGCGATCGAAATCAATCCCGACGCTCCCGGCGTCCAAAACAACCTCGCCGGTCTTCTCTTCGAGGAGGGAAACCTGGACCAAGCCATGATCGCCTGGCGGAAAGCGGCCATGCAGGAACCCGACAACGCCAGGGTCCGTTGGAATTACGCCCGGGTTCTGCTGGCGCTGGGGCATTTCGCCGAAGGTTGGGAGGAATTTGAATCGCGGCTGCGGCTGCCGCACTTGCGGCTCAACCGCGGGTTTTCCCAACCGCAATGGGACGGCCGCGACCCCGCCGGGAAAACCATCCTCCTCTTCACCGAAGGCGGGTTCGGCGATGCGTTGCATTTCATTCGCCTGGTTCCTCCGGCCACGGCACGCGGCGGAAGATGGATTCTTGAATGCCAACCCGAGCTTGTCACACTGTTCGACAAAACCCCCGGCGTCGAACGGATCATTCCCCGCGGCCAGCCGTTGCCCGATTTCGACATGCAGATTCCGCTCCAGAGTTTGCCGCGAGTTCTCAAGATCACTCTGCAAAACGTCCCGAGCGAAGTGCCGTATCTGAAACCACCGGCGGAGCGTGTCGAGCGATGGGCGGCAAAACTCGCCGGCGAAACCCGGCTGCGCGTCGGGCTGGCCTGGGCCGGCCGCCAAGGCGGCAAGGGCGACCTGCGAACGAACTCCATCGACGTCTTCGCACCGCTGGTCTCGGTTGCAGGCGTCAAATTCTTCAGCCTGCAAAAGGGAGGCGGCGGCGACTTACCACAATCTCCCCCACCCGGCATGAATTTGGCCGATTTCACGGGCGAACTGGGCGATTTCGCCGACACCGCCGCTCTCGTGCGGAATCTCGACCTCGTCGTGACGGTGGACACGTCCATCGCCCATCTGGCCAGGGCGCTGGCCCGGCCGGTTTGGGTGTTGATTCCGTTCACAACCGATTTCCGCTGGCTCCACAAACGCACGGATTCGCCGTGGTATCCCACGATGCGGCTTTTCAGCGAACCCGTCGCCGGCGATTGGGCGACGCCCATCGCCCAGATGGTGCAGGCGCTGCGGGAGTTTCAGCGATGACGATTCAGGAAACATTAAATATGGCGATGGAGCACGAACGGTCGGGGCGGCTGGCGGAGGCGGAAAAGCTCTGCACGGAAATCCTGGACCGTCAGCCGAACGTGTCGGCGGCCTGGCATCTCCGGGCCATAATCGCCGCACGGGCCGGACGGAACGATATCGCGCTTCAGATGGTCCTGCGGGCCATCGCCATTGATCCGAACGCCGCCGATCTTCACGCCAATTGCGGTGAGTTCAATCGCCGCCTTGGAAATACCGAACAGGCCATCGCTTCGTTGCGGCGGGCCGTCGAATTAAACCCCGGCATGCCCATCGCCTGGAACAACCTCGGCAACGCGCTGAAAGACCGCGGGATGATCGGCGAGGCGCTGGCCGCCTATCAAAAGGCGACCGATCTCCAACCCGATTTCGCCATGGCGCACAACAACGTCGGCATTGCCCTGAGGCTGGCGGGCAAATTGGACGAATCGATCGCGGCCTTCAATCGGGCGATTGAGTTGCAGCCGAATGACGCGGGCGCTCACAGCAACCGCGGCAACGCGCTGCGCGACCAGGGCCGTTTCGATGAGGCCTTGGCGGAATACCGCCGGGCCATGGAGCTGAATCCGGGTTTCGCACCTTCCTATGCCAACATGGGAAACGTGCTTTCCGACCAATCGCGCTTTGCCGAAGCGGTCGCGGCATACCAAAAAGCCCTCCAGCTTCAGCCCGAATACGCCGAGGCGTTGAACAATCTCGGCAACGCGCAGCGGGAATTGGGAAGATTCGCCGAAGCGATGATCTCTTGTCGAGAGGCGCTTCGCCTGAGACCCGGCTATCCCGAAGCCTATGACAACATGGGCAACATTCTCTTCGATCAGGACCGGTTTCCCGAAGCCATCGACGTCATCCGCAAGGGAATCGAGCTAAAACCATCGAGGGCGACGGCGCACAATAACCTGGCGATGGCATTGGGTGCGATGGGGCAATTCGACGAGGCGATCCGCGCCGCCGGAATGGCCGTGCAACTGGACCCGCGATACGCCGAGGGCTTCAACAACCTGGGCAACCTCCTGGCCGAGGAAGGCCGATATGCCCCGGCGTCCGATGCGCTTGATCGGGCGATTCAGCTCAAGCCCGGACTTGCCGAAGCGCATGTAAACCTGTCGTTCATCCAGCTTATTCACGGCGATTTTGAAAGGGGATGGACCGAGCATGAATGGCGGGAGAAGGGCAAGCTGAACTACCGGCCGCGCCAGTTCGCCCAGCCCAAGTGGGACGGCGGCGAATTGAATGGCCGGACGATTCTCCTTCACGCCGAGCGGGGATTTGGCGACACGATCCAATTCGCGCGGTATGCCCCACTGGTGGCGGAGCGCGGCGGGCGAGTGGTGATACGCTGTCCGGAGAAACTGCGGCAACTATTGGAGGGATTGCCCGGCGTCGCCCAGGTCATGGCCGGGATCGATCCGGGGAATTTTGATTGCCAATGCCCGATGATGAGCTTGCCCGCCGTTTTCCGAACCCGCGTGGAAACGATCCCCGCGCCGGCGCGATATTTGCAAGCGCCCGCGCAACTGGCCGCATCGTGGCGCAGCAGAATCGGCAACGAAGCCGGGCTGCGCGTCGGGCTGGCCTGGGCGGGCAACCCCAAGCACAAGCGAGATCGCCGGCGCTCGATCAGCCTGGAACAACTTGTCCCCCTATCGACGGCAACCGGCGTGCGGTTTTACAGCCTCCAGAAAGGCGATTCCGCCAAACAAGCCGCGACGCCGCCGCATGGGATGCAGTTGATCGACTTCTCGGCGGAGTTGCGGAACTGGGCCGATACGGCCGCCTTAATTGAGAATCTCGATCTGGTGATCTCGGTGGACACGGCCGCGGCCCACCTCTCCGCGGCACTGGGAAAGCCGACATGGGTTCTAGTGCCGCTGGTCCCGGATTGGCGATGGATGCTGAACCGCGACGACTCGCCGTGGTATCCGACGATGCGGCTGTTCCGCCAAACGGCGCCCGATGATTGGAATGGGCCGATCACACAGATAAGCCGGGCGCTGGCTGAACTGGTTGGCCGGTTTCCCGCAAAGAAATGAACATCTGATCTGTCCACCCACGCGAGCGCATGGTAACAAGCGGATTTGCTCGAGATCATTCGTGAGCTTACAATACTGTGGGCGAGTAGTTTTCCGGTCCTTTCGGTGAGGTTTCTATGGCTCAATTCAAGGTAAAGGGTGAATGGCGAACTGAGAACTTCGGTCACGTCTACACCGCCAAGGCGGTGACGGAGACAGGTCGAATACTGGCAGTTGTTAACATCGAGGTTCCCCTCGATGTCCAAATGGACATACGCGACCGATTTGGTGCGGAATGGGTTAAGCAGGTGGAGCAGGCTGCACAAAATCAAGTCACCCAGGCAGCCGAGGGGTGGAATCATCCAACTCAAGCGGCGTGAGGGTGAATGATGACCGTCGTAATCGCCGAAATCAGCAAATCTGGCATCGTAATGGCGGCGGATACCGCCGAAACGAGCACGGTAAAAGCGAAGAGTGGCAAGGAATACACCCGCATCAGACACGGTGCCCAAAAGTTGTTCCCCGTACCGGACCTCAAGGGCGGTGTGTCGTATTGGGGCGCTGGTGAGATTTTCGAGGATGGTGCGTCTGGTAGGATCCCGACAGATGTTTGGTTGGAAGATTTCATTGCGAGAGAGAAGCTGAATAGTTTGGAGGAATTTGCCCATACTCTCCGCAGGTGGATAAATGTTCTGCACGGATTGGAAGGACCGCTTCTTGGCTTTCAAATCGCGGGAATTGGAAGGACGAATTCGGGGGATAATCAGCCGGTTTTTCACCGCATCTGCAACCATGACAAGAAGGGCGGAAGAAAACCGGAATTCGAGATCGAATTGAGAAAGGGCCGCTCAAATCACGACGGGGTGACCTCATTCCGCGTCCAGGTCTGGGAGGCCGCGCCGAGTACCAAGCCGCTTTAGTGCGATTTGTTTCCGATCTTTACGATAGCGCCGGTCTCGTCAGGACAATTGGTGGAAAGGTTACAACTCTAAGCATGTCCTTCAACGGGGAAATGAAATTTGAAGAGTCATAGGATTCGTTCGCTTGTCGATCTGCGACGACCCAACGGATACGGGGTGAAGCCAATGCGTTAGGAAGATTTGCAGGATAATCCTTCCCGACCGAACCCACGCCCCATTCATCAGTTCCGTCGGCCGATTCTCACCTCCAGCCACAACGCATCGCTGTCGGCGGCGGCGACGGTTTCCACCAGCCCCGCCGGCAATAGAATCGTGTCGCCGGCGGTGATGGTGGATTCGTGGCCGGCGGCGAGCAATCTGCCGCGGCCTTTGATGACCATCAAAACCTTCGGCTCGCCGGCGGGGATGATGACTTCGCGACTCTTCTTCGCGGCGATTTTCCGGATTGTGAAATGATCGCATTTGACCAGTTCCGGACTTGAAGAGGGTTTTGGTTTTACCTTTGGTTTTGGTTTCGGCGGCGTGGCGGTTGAAAAATCGATGCACTGCATCGCCTGCTCGACGTGCAGGGTCCGGGGTTTGCCCGTGGAGGGATCGTTGCGATTGAAATCGAAGACGCGATACGTCGTATCGCTGGGGGTTTGCACCTCGGCGGCCAGGATGCCGGCGCCCAGGGCGTGGACCGTGCCGCTGGGGAGATAAAAGCAGTCGCCGGCTTTTACCCGAATCGAATTGATCGTCGATTCGACCGAGCCGTCGGCGATGGATTTTTTGAAGCGTTGCCGGGTCACGCCGGGCTTCAAGCCCTTCAGCAATCGCGATCCGCGATCGGCCTGAACGATGAACCAGGCCTCGTTTTTCAAATGCGCTTCCGGATGGTTTTTGGCGTAGGCCTCGTCGGGATGCACCTGAACGGATAAATCCTCGCGGGCGTCCAGGAATTTAATCAGGATGGGAAACTGCCCATGCGGGCCCACGAGGGGCACGTCGCCGTACAAATCGCGGCCGAATTCCTGCACCAACTCGTGCAACGTTTTGCCGGCCAGGCGGCCCTCGGCCACTTCGCTGCTGATCCAATCGGCCGATTCGTCCACCACGCCGGGCGGAAAATCATACAGCTCCCAGCTTTCCCCAATCCCCCCCGCCGGCGGCAATTTGCCCAGGATCGTTTTGATCTTCCGCCCGCCCCACATTTTCTTGACGAAACGCGGCTTGAATTTCAGCGGATACAACGGCATGAAATGGCCTATGGTGAAATCCCCTTAGTGGGGATACATTACGGTTTGGAGGAATTGATACACGGAAATCGGGAACGTGTAAAACCCGAACCCGGAAACCCGAATGACGAAATCCGAATGACGAATCAAATCCGAATGACGAATTCCGAAACGGTCTTCAATTGGTCATTCGGATTTCAGGCTTGATTCGTCATTCGGATTTCGTCATTCGGGTTTCCGGGTTCCCCTGTGAAAATCAATCGAGATTTATGCGATGAGTGAAACCAACGGCCACATCAAGTATTTCGTCCTCGACACCAACGTGCTGCTTCACAATCCCAACGCGCTGTTCATGTTCGCCGACAACGAGGTCGTCATCCCCTTCGACGTCATCGAAGAACTGGACAAGTTCAAAACCAACAGCGACGACCTGGGCCGAAATGCCCGAACGGTCATCCGCTATCTGGATTCCCTTCGGCTGCGGGGCCGGCTGTCCGACGGCGTGCCGATTCCGCAATCCGGCGGCCGCGTCCGAATCATCCTCGAAGAGGACCAAAAGCTCTGCCCGGGCCTGACCGCCAACACCGCGGACAACCGCATCATCTGCTGCGCATTTGGCCTGCTCCAGGAAGGCAAGCGCGTCGTCTTCATCACCAAGGACATCAACGCCCGGATCAAGAGCGACGCCATGGGGCTGCTCGCCGAGGATTTCGAGGCCCAGAAGGTGGACTTCGAGCGGCTGTACACCGGCTGGCGCGAATTGGCCGTCCCGGCCGCGACCATCAACAGCCTCTTTTCCGAAAAACAAATCCGCCTGGACTTGCCCGATACTTTCGTGAACGAATTCGTGCTGATGAAAGACGAGCTCGATCCCAGCCACACCGCCATCGCCCGGTTTCGACCCGATGGAATGCTCGCCCCGGTGCGCGCCCGGCGCGGCCCGGTGTTCGGCGTCATGCCCAGAAACCTCCAGCAAACCATGGCGCTCGATCTGCTTCTCGACGATTCGGTAAAATTGGTCTCCCTCATCGGCGCGGCCGGCACGGGAAAGACGCTGCTGGCGCTGGCCGCGGGGCTGGCCAAGACGCTCAACGAAGAGGTGTATCAGAAGATGCTCTGCGCCCGGCCGATCATGCCGCTGGGACGCGACATCGGCTATCTCCCCGGCGATAAGGACCAGAAACTCACCGCCTGGATGCAGCCCATCTTCGACAACATCGCGTATCTCTTGTCCAATCGCCTCACGCAGGAAGGGACGAGCCACTCGCAGCACGCGTCGCTGTCCAGCGTCGAGCAGCGGATCACCCAGCTCATGGAAAGCAGCCAGGTGGTTCTGGAACCGCTGACGTACATCCGCGGCCGAAGCATCCCCCATCAGTTCATGATCGTGGACGAGGCCCAGAACCTCACGCCCCACGAAGTGAAAACCATCGCCAGCCGGGTCGGCGAAGGCACAAAACTCGTCCTCACCGGCGACGCGACGCAGATCGACAATCCCTATCTGGACAGCAGCAGCAACGGTTTGTCGTATCTGGTGGAGCGGCTCAAAGGCAAGCCGATCGTCGGCCATATCACGCTGGCCAAGAGCGAACGATCAGAACTGGCCAGCCTGGTGACGGCGGAGCTGTAACGAGCGAAAGCGGGTTGCGGGTCGACGTACACTTTCGCGAAGAAAGACCCACGGCAGCGCCGTGGGCGTTCTGGGAGGACGGCCAGCCAGCCGTTCACGTCCGCGGGTTCAAACGTCCGATAAAGACAAGGCCAATGTCCAGATCCAAGAAGCCGGCCGCTTCGCCGAGCCGGAAATCCTCTATCTCCAGCGACATGCGCTATCGCATCGCGCTGCACGTCACGATTTTCGTCATCTTCGCATCGGCCATCGTCTCGCTGTTTCGGATTAGCCAGATATACGTGGATCGCCGCCTGGCGTTTCCCACGCTTCCGCCAAGGGTTGTCCTGACCAATCGACCCGCGTGGATGAGCGACTTCCTGGCCGAGGAAATCATCAAATCCACCCAGCCGCTCGGTCTGCATTCGGCGTTCGACAGGCAACTACTGGTTGATACGGCCAGGGCGCTGGCCTCCAATCCCTGGATTCGGCGCGTCAACCAGGTTCGGCGAGTGTTTGAAGAACGACCCGGCGATACGCTGGAGATTGATTGCCAATACCGTGTGCCGGCGGCCCTGGTGAAATGGGGGCAATACTATTGGCTGGTTGATTCCCAGGGCGTGAAACTTCCCGAACAATATACGGTCGACCAATTGCCCAAAATCCTTCTGGGCGCCGATGGAAAGACCAATATCCGCATCATCGACGGCGTGGTCCACCCCCCGTGCGAATCCGGCAGGGTGTGGGCGGGCGACGATATTGCCGGGGGACTGGAGATGGCCCGGCTTCTATCGGGTGTGGACTGGGCGGATCAAATCCGCGACATCGACGTGAGCAATTATGCCGGCCGACTCGATCCGCGCGAGGCGCAAATCGTGCTCCTGACACGCTTCGGCACGCAACTGCGTTGGGGCAGGACGCCCAGCGCCAAGGACGCCTTCGTCGAGGTCCCCGCATCCCAAAAACTGGCGGCCATCGACGGCATTTTCCATCGCTCCAATCGCGTGGACGACAATCAACCCTGGATCGACGTGCGATTCGATCGCGTCACCTGCCCAGGCCCATCCGAGAGCCCTACGGCCGACACCGCCACTCCGGCCGATGCCCAGTGATTCGCATTCGGATAGAATCGCCTCAGCAAGTGCGATGAAACCATCGGGCAAACAGGACCAGACAACCCACGGATCGGCTGCCGCCGCGCTGGTGATATGGCTTGGCACACAACTGGCGGTGCTGGGCATCTGCGCTTGCCGGGCGATGTTGTGGGCGCGCTCGCCCCGAGCAGGCGAGGAGTTGGCCCTTTTTGTTATGCTGGCGATGCAGATCGCCATGTCCGCCCTTCTGTTCCCCCATCTATTGGGAAATCTACGCTCAACAATACTGACTATCGTCACCTCATGGCCGATGGCGCAGTTGGCAGCAAACCTATCGGATTCCACGGCGACCCGCCTGGTAGTCGGAGCACTCTATGTTTGTGCTTGGATGATCGGGCTTTATCTCTGGGCGAAAATGCTGCCAACCGCCTGGTCAAAGCTGCTCGGCATTGGAGTTGCGTCGATGTTAAGCCTCGGCGGCCCCGTGCTCTGGTATCTCCGGGCGGATTTCGGCCGGGATCAATCCCAGTTACCGATTTGGTCGATGTCGATGTTTGGCCCCATCTGCGGAGCGATTTCCCAGATCGTCCCTGAAGGCTCTGGCTTCGGTTGGACGATCCCCGCGAGCGTCCTGGCCGCGGGATTGGCGGGTTATTTTTTGAAACGCACGCGCCGGGAGATTTCGCGACAGGTTATCCACTGACCATCCCCGAAATTCATCCACACAAATAATGTCTTGGATGCGAACGCGTCGCAATTGATCTATGTCGGCGCGATTGTGAAGAATTCTCCACATTTTTTCGCTTGCGTCGGAGGGACAAATTGTTAGACTATCCCTGTTCTTAGTAGGTAAATGGGACGAACTAATAGGTAAATGGGACAAAGTGGATGACAGGGACAAGCCCATTGCAGCGAACACTTTTTTTTGCCGGCACACATGAGCTGCTGATTGATGACAAGAACCGTTTGTTGATACCGTCGCAGTTTCGCAAAAAAATCGATCCGAAAGTGGACGGACAGTCGCTCTTTGTAAATTTGAAACTGGTCAAGTTGAACGTGCTCGAGAATGCGTTCATCCCATGGATTTACCCAGAAGCATTTTACAGGAACATGGTGAACCAACAGGCTCCGCCGCTGCTGGAGCCTAGCGAAGAGCAACAGGAGTACTCGCGCTTCAACCAGGGAATGGGTGCCGAACTCGAATGGGATAACCAGGGACGCGTGGTCCTTCCGGAGGAAATTCTCGGCACCGCGGCACTCGGCAAGGAGGTCACGCTCGTCGGCGCCCAAGAGCACCTTGAGTTGTGGAACCGTGCAAAATGGACCGCATATCGGGAAAGACTAATCGCCAATGCCGATGCTATCAAAGCCTGGGCCCAGAAATCGCATGCCCAGCCCAAGTCTGAGAGTAAAGATGCGATATGATTTCGATCAAGAGAAAATCGAGGAATCAACCGCGAAACGCGAAGAATTTTGATTGGTAGTTCAGATTCAGGCAACTCGTCCGCGGCGCGGCCGTAATCAACGCCGCGGGTAAGGGAATGGGAGAGACATCGGGGAAGGCCGGGTCTCCCCAAACAGTGTTGTTCGATGGTTTGCTTTTTGCGACCAATGGATGGGTCGCCGGCAGCATGGATGCTCCGCGCCCATCGGCCGAGGTGTGCAAAGGCATGGAGGCCGTTTTCTTGCACTTGGCGGCATTGGCGGTGGTGGCTCACCGCCACCAATGCCGCCAACTGCAGGGGCATGGAGGCCGCAGTCTTGCACTTGGCGGCATTGGTGGCGATGAGCCGGCACCTTTCTTGCGGCGACGGTGGGTTGTGCGTCGCCTTGAGATGGGGCACCCCGGGAATGGGCCGCGGACTTCGTACCATGGATCGGTACGAAATCCACGACTCTAACCGGATTTCTTTGGCATGCTGTGCGGTGGAGTCATCCCAACCCTGGATGGGGCTCCTGGCTATAACCAGGAGGACGACGATGTCCGGCTCCGCCTATTTTTGTCCGCGAAAGGCATGATGCCCCGCGAACAGTTTGCTAACGGATGTAATATGCAATGCCCCGCGGCGAATTGCAAGCCCCGATTCACGGGGGCAAAACTTTAGCCGCAACGTCGCAAAAATAGCTGATGATGAGGTCCGCGCCGGCGCGTTTCAGAGCCAGCAGCGATTCCAATACCGCCGGCTCCCGGTCGAGCCAGCCCTGGCGGGCGGCCGCTTCCAGCATCGAGTATTCCCCGCTCACCTGGTATGCGACGACCGGCACGTTCACCGCCCCCTTGACGGCCGCAAGAATATCCAGATACGGCATCCCCGGCTTGACCATCACCAGATCGGCCCCCTGCTCGATATCCAACAGCGTTTCGCGGATCGCTTCCTTCACGCCACGGGCCGGGTCCATCTGGTACGACCGCCGATCGCCGAATTGCGGTGCGGAATCGGCCGCGTCCCGAAACGGTCCGTAAAATGCGCTGGCGTACTTCACGGAGTAGGCCAGGATGGCCACGTCCTGGAACCCTGCCAGGTCCAGACCGTGGCGAAGCGCCCCCACCGTCCCGTCCATCATGCCGCTGGGCGCCACCATGTCCGCCCCGGCCCGGGCGTGGTTGATCGCCTGCTCCACGAGCCGGTTGACGGTCGGATCGTTCTGCACGGTCGATCCATCCTCGGCCAGGATTCCACAATGACCATGACTGGTATATTCGCAAAAGCACAAATCGGTGATCCCCACCATGCCCGTCTTGCGGCCTTTCATCTCGCGCAGGAGCCGGCAAACGACGTTATCCGGATCGAGCGCCGCCGAGCCTTGCGGGTCCTTGGCGGCCCGATCGATCACCCCGAAGACCAGATAAGCTGCGAACCCTTCGGCCGCTCGCTGCCCAAGCCAATCGGCGGCTAGGTCCACCGACATCTGAAAAACCCCCGGCATGGAGGCAATTTCCCGGCGAACACCCTTGCCCTCCCGGACAAACACCGGAACGATCAGATCGCGGCAGTGCAAGCGCACGCTTGCCAAACTTCCGCGCAGCCCCGGCCAAAGCCGAAGGCGCCGGGGGCGATGGAGGGGATGCGATTCATCTGGCATGGGCGGTAATCCTAGTGCGGGGCGGGGCCTTGTCATTCCAAAACTTCCGAGGGTCGGCAAACCACGCCTTGTTGGAGGGCGATTGAAACCGGGCGAGTTGACGCATGTCGAGCCTATATCTACGGAATAGAGCAAGTAATTCCCGCAAACCCCTATCCGAGATGCGGCTGGGCACATGAACGAAGATACTGTCGCCTTTCCCTTCCCATCGCCGGACCGCTTTGATTTCATTCAGCCACGAGAAAAAATACCGTTCATCGCTCTGGCTGAAGAAAATCACGCGGTGACAAGTCAATATGGGCACGCCACCCTCCATTTCGGGCATCCGGTCGCGCACTTCTTTGCCATTGGGGCATTTTAGCACAGGCCATCATGGCCCCCCGCTCTCATGCCCCGGCTTTGCGCGGCTTTTTCGTCATGCCCAGTTCGCGTTTCATCTGTTGAAGCGAGGTTCTTGGCAAGCCTGCCTGCCGCGTCCTGGACTCCTTCATGATTCTCGAAAGTCCCGCGTCCTCAATCAGTTCTTCGATGGATGAGAAATCCCGTGCCGTCAGAATGACGAATTCGGCCTTTCCGTTCTTCTTAAGGAATATCGGTTTCAGCTTCAGCATCGATACCCCACCTTCACTTCGTAAGGCATTTGCCTGAAGGCTCCGTGGGCAACCCCTCAGTCCGGCATGCGATCGGTTTCGATGGGCGGTTGATCCGGCACGGTGGCCAGAAACCGGTCGAAGTCTTCGCGGTGGCCATTGGCCGCCTCGCTACGCAGATAATCCAGGGTGCGCAGGGCAGCCATCTTCTCCGCGGCGGCGCTGGCGAGAAACTGGTCGATGGAATACCCCTCGCGCTGGGCCAGCGCCTGGATGCTCCGATGAAGCGACTCGGGAAGTTGTACGGTCAGTTTGTTCACGGCTTTGAGCCTTGGGAGATCATTTTCAAAAACTCGCGCGGCGTTATGGCCTCCATGCCGAATTTCTCGCACCCCCGGAAGTCCCGGATGTTGTGGGTGACGATGTACCGGCAATTGGCGGCAAACGCTAACTCCAGGATCATATCATCGTCCGGATCAGGAAGAAACGGCCTCCAAAGAAAGAAGATGTCCTGCAACCACGCATGGCCGGCGAGATAGCGGAGAAAACCCAGGGCATTATCGGCGGTTTGGCCTGCGGGCAGGTGCTCAGGCCGGGTCAGGGCATCCTGCCATTCGGCGTAAAGCCCAATGGAAAGACAGATTTGGAAGTCTGGGGTGGGAATGGCGCTGACCAGGGCAAAACTCGCCCCGCCGCGCGAACGGGCCGCGGCGACCAGAACGGAGGTATCAAATACAACGCGCATGGCGCTCCGCATGTACTCCCGTTAACTGGCTGATTTTGTACAGGGATTCCCCCTTAATCGCCAGTTGGCTGCCTGAGTTTCCCTGAAGCACCTACTTCCCTTCCTGCCAGTTCTTGCCCCAGCCGACTTCCACCTTGAGCGGGACGGCAAGGGGGATTGCGACGGTCATTTCATGGCGGATCATGTCGGCCTCGGCTTGGACGGCGGACTCCGGGGTCTCGAAGACCAATTCGTCGTGAACCTGCATGAGCATCTTGCTCGGGCGGTTCTCCTGGGTGATCCGGCGATGAATGTTGTTCATGGCCACCTTGATCAGATCGGCGGCGGAGCCTTGGACGACGCTGTTGATGGCCATGCGTTCGCCGGCGTTGCGGATGGCAAAAGTGTTGCTGTGGATTTCGGGGATTGGGCGGCGACGGCCGAGGATCGTCTTGACGTATCCCTGGGTCTGGGCCTCCATCACGCATTGATTGAGAAATTTCTCGATGGCTGGGAAGCGGCGGTTGTAATCGTCGATCAACTCCTGGGCGGCGGGGACCGTAAGTCCGTCGATTCGGCGCGCCAGGCCGTAGGCGCTGACGCCATAGACAATGCCGAAATTGATGATCTTGGCCTGGGCGCGTTGGTCGCGGGTGACGTCTTGGAGTGAGACGCCGAAGACTTCGGCGGCGACGGCGGTGTGAATGTCCTGATCCGACTCGAAAGCTCGCAGCAGGGCCGGCTCGCGCGTGAAATGGGCGAGAACGCGCAGCTCGATCTGGCTGTAATCGGCGGTCAGAAGCACGTTGTGCTCGCGGTCGCCGGGCACGAACGCCAGGCGAATTCTTCGCCCCTCGTCGGTGCGGATGGGGATGTTTTGCAGATTGGGATCGCTGCAACTCAGCCGGCCCGTGCCGGCGCCGATCTGATTGAAGCTGGCGTGAATCCTGTGGGTGCGGGGGTTCAGAAAGTCAGTCAGGTTGTCCAGATAGGTATTTTTCAGCTTGACGAGGCTTCGGTAATCGAGAATCAGTTTTGGAATCTCGTGCTTTTCAGCGAGCTTTTCCAGAACTTCAACGTCGGTGCTGTCGCCGGTTTTGGTCTTCTTAACGGATTTCAGCTTCAGGCGATTGAACAGCACGTCCTGCAATTGTTTTGGCGAATCGGGATTGAACTGGAATCCGGCTGAGGCGAAGATTTTTCCGCGCAGTTCCTCGATGCGAACGGCCAGGACCTGGCTCTGCTCCTTGAGAATCGCCGGATCGATGGCGACGCCGTTGGCTTCCATATCGACCAGGACGTCGATCAGCGGGGTTTCGACGGAATCGCAGAGTTTTTTCAATTCCGGGAGTGAGGCGAGGCGGGATTCGAGCAGATCGGCCAGTCGAAGCGCCACGTCGGCATCCTCGGCTGCGTAGGCCGCGACGCGCTCCAGTTCAACCTGCCGCATGGAAATCTGTTTGCTCCCCTTGCCAATGAGGTCGCTGGTGGGGACCTTGCGGACGTTCAGATACTCCAGGGCGAGCCGGTCGATGCCGTATTGCATGCGGCTGGAGTCGAGGACGAAGGCAGCGATCATGGTGTCGAGCGTAACGCCCCGCACGTCGACGCCCACTTGCCGCATCACCAGCATGTCGTATTTAAGATTGTGACCGACCTTGCCGATCCGAGGATTTTCCAGAATCGGCTTGAGCTGCGCGACGGCCTGCTGACGATCCAGAAACTGCGAACCCTGCGGCCCGTCAACCGCGACGTACCAGCCGGTCCGCGGCTGCCAACTGAAACTCATCCCCACCAGCGACGATGCCATGGCGCCAAGGGCATCGGTCTCGGTATCGAAAGCGAAGCGGGTCTGCTTGCTCAGTTCCTTCAAAAATGCCTGGAATTGCTGGGGATTCTGCACCAGCCGATAGTCGCAATCCGCGCAGGTCTGGGGCGGCGGCGAGGCGGCGCCGGGGGCAGTGGAATCGGCCATGGAGCCGAACAATCCCATTTCCGCAAGGGGTCCCGAAGCGATCTTTTTAGCCGGTGCGGGCGGTTCCTCGTCGGAAGCGAAGCGTTTCATCAGGGTCGTAAACCCCAGTGACTCCAGATGCGGACGCAGGGCATCGACCCTCAATCCGGGGAAAAGACATTTGTCGGGATCGAAATCGAGCTCGACGTCGTTTTTCAGCGTGACCAGTTGCCGGGCGATCGGCAGACGATCGGCATATTTCTGGAAATTTTCCTTCATCTTCGGCGTGAGTTGTTCGACGTGCTGAAGGACTCCGTCGATATTTCCATAAGTGGCGATGAGCTTGGCCGCGGTCTTCTCGCCGACGCCGGGGATTCCCTGCACGTTGTCGATCGCATCGCCCATCAGCGTCTGGACATCGATCGCCTGCGCGGGGGAATACCCGAGTTCCGATTGCATCCGCTGACGATCCATGAAAACGTCGGACTGCACATCGTACATTCGCGTGGAATCGTCGATGAGTTGGCGAATGTCCTTGTCCTTGGAAACGATGATCGTTTCAAACCCCTTGTCCCGGAGTTGGTGGACCATGGTGGCGATCAGATCGTCGGCTTCGTATCCGGGCTTGGCAAAGATGGGAATCCCCAGATCGCCGACGATTTGCAGAATGCGGCGCTCCTGGGGAAAGAAATCATCCGGCGGAGATTCGCGGTTGGCCTTGTACTGGGGAAAAATCTGCTTGCGGAAAACGGATTCATCGCCGGTATCGACTGCCATGGCCAGATAATGCGGCTTGCGGTTTTCAACCAGATTCAGCAGCCATTGGGTGAATACGTAGGTCGCCTTTGTCGGCTCGCCGGAGGGACTGGACAAATCGCGGAACGGGGCAAAATAGGCCCGGTAGATTTGGGCGTGGCCATCGATGATGTAGAAGGTTTTCTGCTGGGGCACGGTGTTCGGGCAATGGTAGGACAATCGAGCGCCGGCGTCCAAACGAGTAGGGCCGAAGTGAGCCGTGTTGCGCTGGCGGATTTTTGTTGCCGGATCGCAGAACATCGTCGCGGGTTATGTCCCCGCCGGCGGCGTGCTTCACATATCGAGTTTTTTCAATCAATGACAGCGGGAGTTTCATGACCGGACTTTATGCCATCAACAGGCTGTGCCCTGCCAAGGCGAGGCGATTTCAAATCAGCGCAACACCCAAATACTCTGGTAATAAAACCCTTACGAATGACGTTTAGGTTTTGCCGAGGAGAGGGAAAAAGAAGACACCGGCATTTCTGCACGGTGTCTTCCGGAGGGGAGAAAATGCGCCATAAGCGCTTGCTGTCAAACTTTACCTATCTTATCTTATACCACACCTCATCCGAGAATCAACTGTATCTACCTAGTGACCGCAGCAAACCCATCGGCTGGACGCACCCGCAAACTACAATAATTCCTGACCGATTGTCAGTTTATTGCCAACTCGGGTCCGAAGCCTTTCCGCTTGGGTTGTCCACTCATTCCACTCTTTGTTGGCGGGTAAAGTTGCAGCAAAATCGTTGGTTGGCGTCAAAAGTTCGGGCCCTGGCCAATTCGGTAGAGGATCAATTTGGAATCTCCTCTGCACACCCTATCCGCTGTGTAAAGGAAGACCTCGAAGGCTGTCAGAATAGGCGAATTATCTTGACCTCGGCGGCAACTCACGGTTTCATAATGCCATGCGTCAAACCTACCATACCATTATCAAACCCGAGTCGACCGGGTTTTTCGTGGGGTGGGTCGAAGAAATTCCCGGGACATTGACCCATGGAAGGTCTCTGAACGAGTGCCGCAGGAAGCTCCGGAATGCATTGCTGCTGATGGTGGAAACCCATCGCGACGAGGCTCGAATCGCGCTGGACGCCTCGTGCATTCAGGAGCCGGTTGAAATCGACACCAGCGAGCTTCGCGTGCCGCCCCATCAGTTGGTCTGACTGGGGGCGCTCGCCGGGCCGGAACCCATGTCCCGCACCGGAACGCCGTCGACCCCGATAATCTGCTGTAGGCCCGTGAATTTGGGAGTTGGAATCTGCGCCGCCACCTCCTTGGCCTTGTTCCGCAAATCGGTTTGCTGCTGAACGATGATCTGCTTGTCGTTGGCGAGGCCGTCGTTGTCGCGCTTCAATTGATAATACTGATCGGGCAGAGGCATTTGAATCGTATTTCCGTTGCGGTCGATGTAGGTGCTTTGCGACTGAAGGCGATCCATTTCCCGCTTGTCCTGGTCTATTTCTGAATCGATCTGTCCGGCTTTTTGCTGTAGCACGTCGAATTGCTGCTGCAAGGCATCCAACTGCTGCTTGATCTTGGCCTCGGCGGCTTTCAAATCCTCGAGCTGCTTGGCGGTGACCCAAGTCGCGCCCCAGCGATACATCCCCTGCTGGGCGGCGGTCTTTTGCAGGAGCGCGTCCTGCTCGGCGAAAAGCTTCACGGCCTGCAAGACGACCGGGGCCTTCTGATTTTCCGGCGGCACGACGTTGAGGGCCTCGGCGACGTTGTCCAGAACCTCCTTGGCCTGGGGGGCGGACATCATCGCTCTGTCATAGTAATTCATGGCGACGACGAAGGATTTTTGCCGCCAGGCGATGACCGCCAGATTGTTCAGCGTCGGAGCGTGATCGGGCACGAGCTGGTTGACGGCCTCGAACGACTTTCGGGACTGGGATATCTGCTCCTGCTTGTAGAGCAACACTCCCTGCAAATACAGGGCGGTCGCACAGTCGGGATCGTCGATGATCGCCTGCTGCAACAGCTTGTCGGCTTCCTTGTAGCGGTAATTGACGATCAAGTCCTTGGCGGGCATGGCCTCGGACTGGCCCAGCTCTCGCCGGCGCCGGCGCTCGTCGGCGGAAATCCACTGGTCCCCAAGCTTGACCATGCCCTGATCGAGCCGGGATTGCCACCTCTGCAAATCCTTGTTGGCCTCGGCGGCGACTTTGAGATCGCCGGTCTCGGCGATGAATTTCTGGTATCGGCTGACGATTTCGGGAATGTCGGACAAGTGGTCGGCAACACGGCGCAGGGACTGAAGCCGGTCCTCGGCTATCGAAACGGCGTCGGCAGTCCGGCTGGCTTCGATCGACGCGACCTTGTCGGCATCGACGTTGACGACCGTGCCGTCCGTCTGAGTGACCGCCCAGCCGTCGGTCGTCTTGCGGATTTTCCCCTCGATCCTGGTGCCGTCGGTGAGATTGACGATGTCCGCGCTCGCCACCACCGCCAACAGCAATACCGCCATCATGGCCGCCATTGCCTTCATCCCCGGATTTTAGGCCAAAGGCGGCGATTGGGAAATGCGGGAATCGTGTACAATCTTCCGTCGATGTCCGAAAACGCAGGGACATGGACGGTCCGCCGGCTTCTGGAATGGA
>Ga0181538_10000616_pt1 | contig 42306 bp, 32 predicted proteins | sample PEATcosm2014_Bin_40_FD_119773 | JGI IMG/M metagenome (GOLD analysis project Ga0181538, IMG submission 119773) | Peatland microbial communities from MTU Mesocosm Facility, Houghton, MI, USA - PEATcosm2014_Bin23_30_metaG | ecosystem: Environmental > Terrestrial > Soil > Wetlands > Peat | place...
TCATGAAGAAATGGACCATGCCGATCCGGGGCTGGGGAACCGCCATCAATCAAATGTCCATTATTTTTGAAAACCGAATCCCAAAATGACAAATCCCACTTACACAGAAATTCTTACAGACCCAACTTTGAGTTTGTAGGAATTATTGGAGAACAAAATTCTTACGATATTCTTTACGTAAAACGCATTAATAAGTTAGCTTTATAAATCAAATTACATCTACCCTTTCGTTCTATAATGGTTTGTATCTCAGTGCACGTTCCCTGTCGATCCACCGCAGAATATTTGGTTAGAAAATTTCCATCTCTAAACAAATGCGTCCTACCAGACGTACGAAAAAAAAGGCCGGAATCGCTTCCGCCCCCCTCTGAAAAATGACTCCTTAAAAAAATCATTTTTATACATTACCGTATTACCGTTTCCGTCCGAAATGGATCTCTGCTTCCGGAGCACTTTCTCCTTGGCCTCCAGCTTGAGGCGCACGCGGCGTTGAAGCAACCGATGTACTGTCGACTTCTGTCGGTTTTTCTTGGCCGATACCCTCACCCAACTGAGGAGCATCCCCCATCAGCTGCCGTGCCGGCGCAGTAATATCCCTCGGAGGAACGGTGGCGGCAATCGATTCCTGTGCAAACCGGGCCTCATCCGCCTCGGATCCCTCCTGCAGTGGTTGCGGCTCACTGGTGCGGTTCCGATCCTGCCAATTGTCCCGGCGATTACTACGCTGACCCTCGCGATCGCGATGTCCCCGCCGATCCCGGTCATTCCTCCCCCCCCCCCGTTGATAATCACCACGCGAAAGCGGATCCGTGATCCTCTTCCGGGCGGCCTCCTGATCCCGCTCGGCGTGCTTGAGTTTCATGTTAATATCCCGTAGGGATTTTTCCACAGGATCGGCAGCAGGCAGAGCTAATCCGGCTTCGACGGGAGGCTTTTCCTGGCGAACCCGCGGCTCAGGGAAATTGCGCTTTTCCTGTCGCCTGAAATCGCCGCTTTTCTTTTCGTAACGCTCATTGGGGACATTGGCAAGCGTCGGTATTTTCGAGAGGCCTGTAATAATTTTCTTTAACCCTGCAATTTTTGCGAGGGAGATGATCTGCAGCAGCAACACTGCCGCCGCAACAATGATGGCACCAGCACCAATGGTTAAATTCATAAATTTGACTTCTCCATACAGGTAGATGTAATTGATTTTGGTCTCACGCGCGATAGCACTCCGGCATCACGCTCTCGATACTGAACATCGCTGCATGCATTGCATGTGCGATGCACGTCGGCGGTAGTTCCCCATGATGAAGAATCAGCGTCCCGTCCCCTTCCATCGCCCGGAACATGCATTGAGAGGTGTTTTGGGGAAAATACTGTAAAACTTGGGCCCGCCTGTCTGATTATGAGCAATCTGCATTGATTCGCCTACGTGGCATGGGTTCACGAAAAGGCCTGTCTTTGTTCCAGCGAAGATCTTGACAAGGCGGTTGGAATGCCTCCCAAGTTGTTCCACGGTTTGCGCCCAAGTGAAGCAAAATTCTAACTAGTGGCATCGATTATCAGCTCATGTGAATAAATCAGGGATTGCATGAATCTTTCTTCTCTCTTACAATAAGATACTTCATGACAAAAAACAATACTCTGCTTTGTCCTATTCACGACGCTTGCTGTTGCAAATATTGCCTGTCCGCCGAGGGACGCTTCCAGAAGCCGTTTGCACGCGCCCGTTCCGGTTGAGGCTTTTTAAGCGGGCGTCCGGCGCGCGATCGCGCTATTTGAATCATTTCACCATGCCCAGCCATAGTGATGGCTACAGGTGCTTGTGTACGTCTGAATTTCAAAGAACGCGCCACGCCGTTATTTAGGAGCATCTACTGCAGCAACTATTTCCTTGCCTTCAATCGAATCGAACAGCATTTTCCCCTGCTTGACTTTACCGGCAATGATGGATACTTTGCTCCATGCAAAAAGAAGCACTAGCGAGAAAAAAAAGAAAACGGAACTCCCTACGATTGCGCTGATTTTTTCCATGGGAAGACGTCGAGGTAGACATTTGACGGCTACATCTTGGTAATGTTTAATAATATACTTTTGGGTCAAGATTTTTGCAATCATCGTTTCAGGATGGGCGAGCCGCCCCAGCCCTCTTTTTCAAATACTGGGGCAAAAGAAACGCTCCTTGGTGGACATCGCGGTTGTAGTAAATGCACCCATCGGCGATTGCGTCGTACCGTGCAGCATCGAACCGATCGGGCGAACCCTTCTCCCTTCCGGCCAGAACAAAGCTGCAGATGCCTTCGGGAAACGAACTCAGCGTACAGGTATACGGCCGCGCCACCTCAAAGAGCGGTGATAGCAGCAACAAGGTCTGTCGGAGATACTCAGGCCGAACGATTGGAGAATCGGTCTGAAAAATTGCCACGCCATCCCTCATCAACCGCTCCGCAACCACTTGATGAAAATCAGCCGTCTCAAGCGACTGCACCGGCCCTCCAGGATCGTAGGAGTCCACAATGATTACATCAAACAACGTATTTGTCATCTTTAAAAAATGATAGCCATCGTCAATCACGATTCCGACCCGCTTGTCCTTGAACCCAGCCGCGAGCCGGGGAAAATGTTTTTCGATGGTATCCTTGACCATGCAATCGATGTCGACGACCGTGACCGCCTCCACCACGCTGTGCTTAAGCACCTCCTTGAGACATCCTCCGTCCCCGCCCCCGATAATGCAGATCTCCCTCGGCTTGGTATGCGACAACATGGCCGGATGAACGATCATCTCATGATACACGTCGCCGTCTCGCTCAGTAAGCACCACCGAGCCGCCGAGGCAGAGTACCTGTCCATAGTGATAGGTGTCGAAGACTTCAATTTTCTGAAAGGGGCTGGAAGCGCAATACACCGTGTGTTTCACCTTGATGGTAATCCCCGCAAGGCCGTGCATCAAGTTGTTGATCCAGAGTGAAGTGCTAACCTCGGATGAGTATCCGATCTTTTTATTCATATCGCCCGCCTCTCCTATGTTACTATTACGATTTTGGCTTTTTCAAAGCCGTTAAAATTAGATGCGCTCGCCGTTGTGTAGGCACCCATAGACTCGAACACCAGCAGATCGCCGATTTCAAGAATCGGCAGTGCAATATTTTCGTACGGAATATCGACCGAATCGCAGGTAGGTCCGGCGAGCACGGAGTTGAATCGCTCGCCGTTCTTCGCGATAGACATAGGGTAATCGGCGTGGTCGTAGATTTTTCCGGAAAATGAGCCGTACACTCCCTCGTCGCAGTAGTACCACCAAATGCCGTTGCGCAGCGATTTGCCGATGATTCGGGTCGCAAGCGTCATCGAGGGTCCAGAAAGCACCCGACCGGGCTCGGCAATGATCCGGTAGTTTGAAAAGTACCGTTCGAGATATTCATTGATCGGGGCGCAGAATTCGGCCAAAGGCGGTACCGGCGTCAGGTAGTCGATCGGAAATCCGCCGCCAATGTCGATGACCTCGATCTTTATCCCCCGCAGCGCCGCTTTCTTACAAATATCCCGGCAGTATTCGAGCGCCTCGATATACTTAAGCGAATTCTGGTTCTGAGAGCCGCAGTGGAAACAAATCCCCTTGATCCTGATGCCCATATTTGCGCCCTTACGGATCAGGTCAAACGTCAATTCCGGCGCCACGCCGAATTTGTGTGACAGGTTGACAAGACAGTTCGGGTTTTGAATGCTCATCCGTATAAGCACCTCCGCTTTATTCTTGTAGGGCATGAATTTCCGGAGCTCATCTTCATTGTCCGCCACGAAGACGGTAACGCCAAAGTCAAGCGCATACCGCAGGTCACTTTCCCGTTTGATGGGATGCGTATGGATACACTGCGATGCACCGACCCCGGCATTCTTGATGATATCAATTTCGCCGTTTGTGCAGATGTCGAACAAGCTCCCTTCGCTCTTCAGAATGGAGACAATTTCACTCTCCGCATTTGATTTGACCGCGTAGTAAAGGCTCACTCCCGGCAGTGCAGATTGCAGTTCGCGAAAAGACTCTCGCAGGCGGCTTTCTGAAAGAAAGAGCGTCGGGGTGCCATGAATGGCGGTCAGCTTCTGAACATGCGCAAAATCCATTGACGCAACGACTCACTTTCGATAAAGGTCATGAGGATGGAGATCATCCGGAAAGCGGGGTTCTGCATCGGTGATGAGACGGACAGGGTGCCGGAGCAACCTGGTGACATAGGGAAATGACGTCTGCATTGCAACATGCGTGGCCCCGGAGTATACCTCAAGCCGGCTAATACCATAATGGGAAAGCTTGCGATCGATTGCGGTGGCAGTGAGGCGAGAACTATTGATCGTCGGCGAACACAAGGTGATCGACCACAGAGTGGCATACATAGGGATATAGAGGTAGAACGGCGTTACGCAAGCAAAGGAGGTCCGCAATGTCTTCTGGATGCAGGAAAAAGCCTCCGGCCGCGATACCGGTGACTCGGTATGCATCATGAATATGCCTTTGGGCGTTCGGAATGACCGTGTCACCGCTTTGAAAAATTCGCGGGTATAGAGGAATGCGGAGGGGCCTGCGGGATCGGTCATATCCATGATAACCACATCAAACTCGCCTGGGTGATTCTCCACAAAGAGGCGGCCATCAGTCACGTTGATATGAACGCGACAGTCCCGGAAAGCACCGCCGTGAACACGAGGCAGGTATTTGCGGGAAAAGGCAATGACCCCTTCATCGAGTTCGGCCACCTCTACCCGTTTCACACACGGGTATCGGAGCACTTCGCGGAGGATGCCGCCGTCCCCACCGCCGATAACCAGCACTGTCGCAGGATTCGGGTGGGAACAGAAAGCGGGATGCACCATCGGCTCATGATAGTGGCTGTCGCATTTGTCACCAAGCTGTGTAATGTCGTCGAGAAGCAGAACCTTGCCGAATTGGTCTGTGTCAAGAAGTTGTATCGACTGATACCTCGTGTGCCGGCGCGCCGACACCTTCTTTACCGTATAGAAATAGCCGCAGTAGGGATTTAGCGCCTCCGCATGAACAGTCCTTTTGCAGGTAAGCCGCCCGATATCATTTATTCCTGCCCGAAGATGTTTCTGCATTCGAAAATCTCCTGCATCTCCCGGCGTAGGAGCGAATTGGTAAGGGTTAGTTCTCTCTTAGAAAGTTTTGATTTTTCCGATCCGAACAGATAATTTTCAAGTTTGAGGTCCTTCAGCATCATTTTCGTATGGAAGATATTATCGGAAACGATGTTGATATCGTAGGCCATATATCGTTCGAGGATCTCATCGGAGAGGTAATCCTGGATCGAAGTGATGTCATGATCGATATAGATTTTACGCCCATTAATATCGCGTGTAAACCCACGTACCCGGTAATCCATAAGCACGATATCGGAGTCGAAACTGTCGATCAGAAAATCGAGGGCGCGAAGAGGTGAAATCATGCCGCAAGTCCCGACATCGATGTCGACGCGGAAGGTCGAAATGCCGGTTTTGGCGTTATTTTCCGGATAGGTGTGAGACGTGATGTGGCTCTTGTCGAGATGGGCTACATAGTCGCCGCCCACTTGGTCGAGCGTATGATGCCCTTCGTTGATGAGCACGGTAACGCTCGCCCCCCGGGGATCGTAATCCTGCGTCGAGATATTGACGATTTTCGCTTGGATAATGTTGGTCACTTCTTCAACGATGCTGCGAAGCTTCTCGGAATTGTAGACATCGTCAATATACTCGATATAATCCATTTGCGAAGCCTTTGATCGTGCATAGCAAATATCATAAATGTTGAAGCTTAGGGACTTTGTGAGATTATTGAACCCCTGCAGCTTTATTTTGCGGCCACGACATCGATTGATCATACCTAAAGCAATTCCTCCTATGAAAAAGGATCGTCGTCGCTCCCAGGAATCTTTCTCCATGAGCGCACTTAAAATAAAACATTGCAGAGATGCATGAATGTTTTTTCCTAGAACCGAAGATATCAATGCGGACGCCATGATACTGCAACTCATTACATACCCACTGAAAAGTGCGGTGTTGATGGGGTACTTCAGATTGCAAAATTGCGACGGCAAAATGAATTGCTTCTGTCTTCCGACAATTCTCACAAGGTAACAGTTATCATGACGCAAGATGCACGATGCATGCCGCAGCATGCTCCGCGCCATCGGATTTTATCGGCAAAGGCCGACGGCGCCAAGCAATGCTGCGGTCCAGCGCCTCCCTCCATTCGCACTTGGTGAAAGCCTTGGTTGTCAGACATACGCCTCCCCCCCATTGCCGTACCGCCGCATCAAGCACCTCGAATTCCGCAAAATCGTCCCGCGGCAGATAGATCATGGGCGTGCCATGCAGCATCGCTTCGGCCACTGTGCTGTACCCAAGCTTACCCACCATGCAGTCGACCGATGCAACCAGGTCTTGGTAGGGAAAATCTATTTTCCCGACGCGACGGTAATTTGCCGGCAAGGAATCGGCCGTTGAAATACCGAGAAACTCCCAGTCGGAAAACCGTTCAATGGCTTGCCAATCAAATCCCTCAATTCCAAGCTGCCCCATGTAGAGTAGTCCGATATGCTTTGCGCTATCCAGCTTGTAGTGCTGCACGATGTCACCCCTCCTTTTGCGGCCCTGCCTGCCAACAAGGGCGATCTTCGTACGTACCGGGAAATAGTGCATGGGAAGCGCCGGATCGAGCGAAAGGAGCATGCTTGCCGAAGCGTATTGCTGTTGCAACGGGCCCAACAACGGACCGTAGGCGGGAAAATTCGCGCAATACTTTTTGTAAATATCGTACCACGTAAAGTTCGTCACCGCCACCGAAGGGATGCCACATGCCTGCGCAACTTCGAAGGCAAAAGGTACGATGTCGCTAACAATAAGTGTTGGATATTGCGCTCTGCACCACGCAGCTTCGCGGTCGAACAGTTTTTCGTTACGTTTGGCAATATCGCGATAGGCGACGAGGGTCGCTTCTATGTTCGAACGGATTCCGTCTTTCTGGATGCAGCCGCAGTCAAACGCCGCCGAAGCATAGGTGAACTTGCGTCTCACTACTTCATGGAAAAATGCCTCCGGAAGCGTAGTGCGGAAGACGATGTGCGTGGCAGCAGGGAGCGCGTTTACAATCGTAGCTGTCCGCACCCCATGGCCATAGCCGTGATCGGTGACATAATAAATGATCTTCATAGATTTAAAAGATTATTTACAATCACGCAATCAGTAGTCACCCCCGATCTTTTTTCGACGTTTTTAACCTTCATCGTAGCAACATTATTTGATGATGATGAAAGTCGTAGGATTCTTGCCGGGGAGAAAAGTTATTTGCTGCGTTACTTCCTTGTCATCCTTAACAAGCCGTATCGAGTGAGTGCCGGGCGTAACCTGCAATTCACTATAAGACTTGCCAACAAGCTTGCCGTCAATATAAACATCGGCGTTCGGTGGTTGCGAGGCGATAAATGTTGTGGTTGTTACCTCTTTGGCCGATGCTGCAGCCTTCTGTTCAATCGCGACTGGTGAAGGCGCCTCTTTCACCGGAGCATGAGTTTCCACGTCCTGTACACCTTCTGTCTTCTTCCTAACAACGGTTTCGCTATTTTTAGCTTTTTCCAGCGTTTTCTGGGCCGGGACTGCCGGGGGCGGGGACAGTGTCGGTTCTTTGCTTACGGTTTCGCTACTGTTAGCCTTTTCAGGCGTTTCCGAAGCTGTCGGGATCCTGGACAACGCCGGTTCTTTGCTTGATAAAAAATAATTTGAAATGACAAAATATCCGCCGATACCCAAGACGATTAGTACGACAACCGCGACGGCCACCGGAATGGCAGGTGATCTTTTTACTACAACCGCCGGTGCAGGCCGTGAGATTCTCCCGGAAGGCGAAGACTTCACCGCAACCTTTTTGTCAAGAGTGGCCTCAAAATCGTCGAGATCTGGCTGCAGCTTCGGGGCGGGTTTTGGCGGAGGTGGCGGCACTTTTTGCGAAAGGGAAGGTTTTGGGGTTACCGCTTCCGCTCCATGCGGCGAAGGCATTGGAGCCATCGGCACGCGCGGCAAACCACGCTGCGGAGACGGCGGGGTGAAATGCGGCGGGACGGGAGCACGGCGAGTTCTTGCAGACGATTGAGCGGACGGGGCCGGGCTTGCTGCCGGTGGGGAAACGAGTCCGTCGCCAAATGCCGAGCCGATTTCGGCGCGCAGGGCATCGAACTCCGAAATCGGTGTTTTGTTCGCTACTGCGGAGGGAATTCTTCCCACCGGGTCGGCAAGCTCTTGGGATAAACGGATAATTTCCGCCTCATCGGCAAAGACTTTTAAAATATTTTGGACGCCGCTTTTTTTCAGGATATCCATTACCGGCGGCTGAGGCGCCAGAAGGGATAGGCGACCAAATACATCGAGCATCCGCTTATTCATGACAACAAGCGCATTGATTGTATCAGAATAGAGATACTCGAGTCCGGCGAGATCAACGCTGATGTTCCGTTTGCCTTCGGAAATCATTGAATCGATGGTCTGTTTGAGCAGATTGGAATCGAACACCTCGTCCTGTTCAAGCACCGGTTCGACAATTTCGAATACTCCGATGGTACGAGTCTGGAAGTTAATGTTAACCTCCTTGATAAGGGTACATCATGTGGCACACGTCAAAAAATACTTGGTACGCCAGACAGGAGTTGAACCTGCGACCTTCGGCTCCGGAGGCCGACGCTCTATCCAACTGAGCTACTGGCGCGCAAAATACCAATATATATGCAGTAAAATGCTCTTTCAAGTCAGCGCCTCAACATCCAAAGGTTACATGTTTGATGAATACACAAAATCATCAATTGAATAAATATAAGTGATTTATGCTTTGGGCAGGAACTCCACACTATTGCCAGTCTCCGGCACGGCTCTCAGTCTTTCTGCAAGGGATGAGTAGCGGAGAATCGCCTGATTATTGGCTACTGCGATAGATAATGCCTTGCTGGTACCGACGAAAACGCAGAGACGGCGCGCCCGGGTCAAGGCTGTATACAGCAGATTCCGCTGTAACAAAATGAAGTGCAGCGTAGAGAGAGGGATTACTACCGCCTTAAATTCAGAGCCCTGGCTCTTATGAATGCTCATACAGTAAGCAGGCATAAGCTCCTCCAGCTCTTTGATGTTGTAGTGAACGGTGTTCCCGTCGAAATCGACCATTACCCCTTCGTCTTCGTCGATAGCGGCTACGATGCCGACATCGCCGTTGAAAACGCCCAAGTCGTAGTTGTTGCGAAGTTGCAGGACTTTGTCGCCGAGAATTATCTCCACGTCACCGCGCGAGAGTCTTTTAGGCGATGTGGCAAGTTTGCGTTGCAGACACTTGGTGAGGTTCAGGGTCCCGAGCGGGCCACGGTGCATGGGGGAGAGCACCTGAATGTCTGCGACCGGATCGAAACCGTAGCGGCTGGGCAGCCGTCTTGTGACCAGATCGACTATGATGTCAACACATGCTTCGGGATTCCCCTGAGTCATGAAAAAACAATTGTCAGAAGGAGCGTTGGAAAAATGCGGAATGGTACCGTTCATGATCTCGTGGGCAGCGGTCACGATTCTGGATTGCGCCGCCTGCCTGAAGATCTTTGTAAGATGGATATGCGGTATCCTGCCGCTCGCGATGAGATCGGACAGAACATTGCCCGGTCCCACGGAGGGAAGCTGATTATTGTCGCCGATCATGATCAGTGCAGTGGTCGGTGCGACAGCCGCCAGTAAGTTGCGCATGAGCAAGATGTCGACCATTGACATTTCGTCAATTATCAGGACATCTGCCTCAATTGGGTTTTGCTCGTTGCGCATGAACCGTGAGCCACCGCCGGGCTGGCCATTGAATTCGAGGAGGCGGTGGATGGTCCGGGCGGCGCAACCGGCAACCGTGCCCATGCGTACAGCAGCTCGCCCCGTGGGCGCGGCGAGAGCGACCGTTTTGCCGTGCTCCCGAAAGTAGGAAACGAGCACTCGAAGGATTGCGGTTTTTCCGGTTCCAGGACCGCCGGTAAGCAGGAACAGCGGATTGGCCGCTGCGCCGACGACTGCCTCGGCTTGAAGGCCGTCCACATGGAAGCCGGTCCGCGATTCGTATATGGCAAGCCATTGTCGTATGCGCCCCGTTACGGCGACTTCTTGCCGGTGAATATCCCCGATGCGTTTCCCCAGTAACATCGCTGCTGATTTTTCCGCATGATAATAAGGCGGTAAATAAACGCGGTCATCTTCACGGATAAAAATGTCGACGCCAGCCACATGATCGAGCGTATAGATCACAAGTTCTTTGGAAACTTCCAGGAGTTGCGCGGCCTGCGCAATGAGGGCAGCGACGGGAAGGAAACTGTGGCCATCACTACCGGCAACATTATCAAGCACATACCGCATACCGGCCCGGATACGTTTGTAAGAGTCATGTTTGAAGTCCATCTTCTGAGCTATGCTGTCGGCCTTCTTGAATCCTACGCCCCATACATCATCGAGAAGCGCGTATGGGTCGGCGGAGATTTTCTCCCGGGCAGCCGAACCATACGTTTTGTAAATTTTAAGGGCGCCGTTGACCGTGACGCCGATCTCTTGGAGGAAGAACATGAGATCACGGAGGTGCCGCTGGCGTTGCCAAGAAGATTTGATTTTTTTCAGTGTCTTCGGGCCTATACCGTGGACTTCGCCAAGGCGATCGGGCTCGCTGTCGAGGGTATCGAGCGTTTTAAGGCCGAACCTCGTTACGATAAGCTTCGCCCTGGTGGGTCCGACGCTGACAAAGAGGCCAGAACTCAGGTAGTGAAGGATGCCGTCGATCGTGGTCGGCCTCACGACCTCATACCGCTCGACCGTGAATTGCCTGCCGAACCGTTTGTGGGTTTCGAAGGCGCCCTGTAGCCTGACCGATTCGCCTTTGCTGACGGTTGGCATGACTCCCACGCAGGTGACGGGTCGAGCCTCTGTTGCGGTCTGAAGATGGAGCACCGTATAACCGGTATCTTCATTCTGATACGGAATGTCAGTAATGATGCCCTGCAAGGCGATAGTCATGATATGGTCTCTCACCTGTAGAGGCCCGATCGACAAGATCGCGTAAAATCCATGAAGGATCTCAAAAAAAAGGACGGCCCCGAAGCCGCCCTTTCGATGCGCTACTGCACCACAAAAAAACTACTTTTTCTTATGTCGGTTGAGACGACGACGTTTTTTTCTTTTGTGGCGATTAATCTTGGCCTTTCTCTTCTTCTTAACGCTTGCCATTATACGACATCCTTCTGTTGAAGTTTTCCACTCGATGAATGTCATGCAAAATGGTTTTCGCCGCAGGTTTTGTCAACCCTTTGAAAAACATGGCTCCAGATATGGACGCCACAGTCACGCCAGAAAGAGGCACTTCAGGCTTCCAAGAAAAAGGAAAGAAGCGTGGCAATGGACTCGTCCATGAAGCCTGGCAGCCCCTCATCGTCCACATAGACTTGCATGATTTCAAGGATGGCCAGAAGGTCATTCCGGGTAAGAGGAACGTTTTGGGGCTCATTGAGTTCCTTGATGAGCAGTTCAAGGGAGTCGTAGTGGAAAAGGATGCGATCCTGTTTTTTTTCAATGAGATCCGCTTCCTTGAGCAGGCGTCGGCCGAGCGCGACGATAACCGCTTTCTCCTGGGTAGTCAGGGACACTTCAAGCTCCTCAAGGAGGGCATGTTCCGAGACTGGGATATCGTGAAAGTTAAAAGCCCTGAGTCGTTCGCGGGTTCCTTCGTGCTTGAGAACATAGCGATTGCCATCCCTGGAGAAGTGCTCCTCGAGAAGTTCGTGCGCCTTTTCGACGAAATCTTTTTGGACCTGGATGGTGAGCCGCCTATCCGCCTCGGTCTCAATCGGGAAGGTATTCGAGGAGGTAGGGTTATCGGCAAAAAACGGGATGGAATTATCATGCAACACCGCAGAAGCAAGTAACAGGTCGGTCGCGGAGAAAGTGTGCTCGAAGGGAATGAAATCATTGATTTCATAGCGCACGGCCGCATCGCTCACCCCTGAAGCCGCTGCGTCGTTAGCATCGGTAAGGTCTTTCTCGCTCAGGCCGCGCTGCCGCATAACCTCGGCCATGATCACCTGCGCTTCTGGGGTGTATTGATCCCTAGTCCGGAAATAGGCATTCAGGAGTTCCTCATCGGTGAACTCTGCAATCGTGGTGTGGATTACATCCATTATCTATCCCTTTCTGCGAATAGACGGTCGAGATTTATTGAACGCGAATTAATAAAATACATTTTCGATCTCTCTTGAATAATAATCGAAGCTGTCAGCCAGCTCTGAGTCTTCCAGGTAAAAGGTATTTTATGCTTTGGGTATTGTTTTTATTTTGGAGCAAAACCAGTACCTTTGCTGCCGATGGACAGTATTTCATGTTTTCTACTGCTTAAGCAAATCACGGATAAGACCTACCATGCGATACAAACTTTTTGCCTTTGACCTCGATGGCACACTGCTCGACGATAAGAAACGGCTATCGCCGGCAAACATGCAGGCTTTACGAGAGATCGCGGCAGGGGGCGCGATCATCGCTTTCGCCACCGGTAGGATAGGAAGTAGCGTAGCCCAGTACCTTCCACGGGGAATCGACAATGTTGCGCTCCTGACTTTGAACGGCGCCGAGGTATGGATGGGGAAAGATCGTGGATCGTCGCGCATCTACTATGCACCGCTATCGAGCACTACGGCCGATGTCCTTACCGAGTACGGCAGGGACCGCGAGTTTGCCCTCAATTACTATCTCGACGACAACCTTTATGCTGTACGCACGGAAAAATCAAGTCCTTGGATCGATCTTTATGTGCAACAGACCTCGTCGGTCTATTGTTTTGAGCAGTCGCTCGATCGGTTTCGCGGCCAATGTCCATCTAAGATAATCTTCGTCGGGGCGCCGCCTGTTCTGGATGAGCAAGAACGGCACTTCCGATCACTGTGGCGAAACTCGGTCTACATCTGCCGCACGTGGGATTACTACCTTGAATTTCTGGACCCGAAGGCCAACAAGGCCAACGGTCTCGAAGCGCTGGCGCTCGCCTATGGGATAGACTTGTCGGAGGTCGCAGCGTTTGGCGATGCGCAGAACGATATCTCCATGCTGCAAAACGTGGGTCTGGGCATCGCCATGGCCAATGCCAAGTCAGAGGTAAAGAATGCGGCGCGTCGGGTGTCACCATGGACCAACAATGAGGACGGGATTGCTCGTGAGTGGGAACTGATTAGGAACAGCTGAATCTGTGGTTTCTCTGCGCCTCTGTGTGATCCAAGCTTCTCCATGTCATTGATGACGCACTTTTTTTATTTAGAAGACAAAATCCTTCGGCATTGGCAGTTCTACCGTTTTCGCGGTCGGAAATTTGTAGGATGCCAGAGTTCCAATTGTTAATAGTATCTCTCTTCCGGTTCTTTTCAGAGTTATTGCAGCACCGAGGTTCCGAGACCAAAATACATTGATAAGACAGAGCGCTTTTTCCAGACCGTCACCCCGTTGGTAGTTCCACACCTCATCGGGCTGGGCAATGCGGCTGGGTTCCGGATAAATGGAGTTGCCGGGGAGCCCGGAAAGAAGCGTATAAGCGCCGTCGAGCGAGTGTTCCCTGAACCCCCTGATACTCACTGGGTTGCGTTCCAGAGCGGCTTTAATGAACGGTTTCCAGGGCGATGCAGTACAATCGCGAAACGCGCTGAAAGCAAGGTCGCAGACCGCATTCGACTTCCGTAGATTTCCAATGCGCCCGCGCGCTTCGGCGGAGGAGGAGACGCCGTCCAGAACAATGGGCGTCGTTTGGACCGGTTCCTTGTCCCTAAAAGCCGGGAGGCGCGGCGCGATCCTGCAGAACCGCTGCAGTTCCGGGATCACCTGATCCACGTTGTAGCATGCCTGGTGGAGGTGCGATTTCAGCCGGTCAATAGTATCCTTATCGTCAAGTGAGACCCGCGTTGTACGGAAGAACTCCTCCAAGTCATTCAGCATGAGTCTTCCGGGAATCGGCTCAGGATAGAACTCATCCTCTTCAATCTCGTTCAGTAGGAGCTCCCGCGTTCTGTCACCGATCCGAGCCTTGGAATTGTGCTCGTAGGCGAACACTTTTTCCGCTTCGATGTAGCGAGTTTTGTCGAAAGCAACATGGGCGATCTGGAAACAACGCTGGAGCTTCGACTGATAGCGCAGGAAATTGGCAAGAATTTCGAAATCTATGAAATCAGCAGAGAGGAACGAGCGCAACCGAGCAGAAAATTCGCGATAGCGCTCAGGGTCCATCGTAGTTTTCGGATAGAGTGAATGGATATAGCCGGTACAGTCCGTGACGATGGTCACCTGTTCATTTTCTAGGGCACGACGGGCTTTGGCCGAAAGCTCGGTTCCATTGAACCACATGGTTCGGGTGACGATCCTCCGATTGTTGGTCAGCATGCCGCTCCCGATATCGATGAAGTTCTGAGAGTGAAGCGGAGTGGCCAGAAGGTAGATTCGGTCAAGTGATATGCCGGCTACCACGAATGCGGCGGCGGCATAGAGGGCCGAGAGCGAAACACATTCGCCCGCGCCAGCGGGATATCCGGGCTTGTAGCGAAAGCTTTCCATGGCCTCGAGTGTTTCAGTTTTCCAGTAAGGGATGCTGTCCGAGGAATATTTGTCAAGTCCGAAATGCCGCCGGATGTCAATATCAAAATAGTACTTATCGCCCTCGTAACCGAATAGTGCATTACTTTTTGCGAGGACCTCCGGCCTAATAAACGTTGAAAACCGGGAGAGCTCCCTACCCTTGGTCGTCAATCCCCATGTGTCCAGATCGAGATTGAAGGCAAAGTGGTCAATTATGTATTGCTTTAGGCGGTGTATCCGACGCTGCGGTGACATTTTATCGACGCCGGCGAACCATGGATCGTCGCGCCACTGCCAGAGCCTGGGCGACATAATATTCGCGAGTACGAGCGCATAAAGCAATTCGGGAAAAATGAATACTTCCATATCCGACAGCGTGATCGCCGAGGAGTAGCATTCGACCGATCGGGGATCGTTTTCGTCGTACATGATTTTTACCTTGAACGTTTGCGCGACTGGAGAAAAGGTTTTATTTTAGACAATTATGGTAGGTCATCACTAGCTTAAAAAAAATACATTATCAAAAGATCCGGGTCGGTTTGTTGCCATAACGTCCTGCAGCGGCCTTCCGCATACTGTATGGGGAAGAGGTGTCGTCGATCATGAAATCACCTGTCAGGGATCACGCATGAGAGCCATCGGGATCAGTTTCGGTGCGACGACGTTGCAATGCGTCGAGTTGTCAAAAATTGACAATACCACAATTGTTGACCGATCGGTGCGCCTTCCGCACGATGGGAGCCCGAAGAGGGTCTTTCTTGACCTCCTTGCCGGGATGCTCGAAAAGGGCTGCGTGGACCGGATCGCGGTCACCGGCCGTTCTTTCCGACGGTACGTAGCGCTGCCATCCCTTTCCGAACCGGAGGCAGTCGAGTATGCGCTCCGCAAGGTTTACGAAGGAAGGGAATTCCCGGAGGCGGTGATCAGTTCGGGCGGCGAGACACAGCTTGCTTATACAATCAACCGCACCGGCGGGCTTGGCGCGGTGCTGTCGGGCAATAAATGCGCGTCAGGAACTGGCGAATTTTTCCTCCAGCAGATTAGCAGAATGGGGCTCACCCTTGATGCGGCGGTGACACTTGCCATGCGGGGCGCCCCACGCCGCATGGCCGGGCGCTGCAGCGTTTTCTGCAAGAGCGACTGCACCCACGCCCTCAACAAAGGAGAGTCAAAGGCTGACATTGTCGCCGGACTCTGCCTCATGATGGCTGAAAAAATTCACGAACTTCTCAAGACCGCTTCATGCAACCGGATTGCGCTTATCGGGGGAGGATCGCTGAACCTCGCCATGATTGGGCATTTGAAAGCGCGGTATCCGCTCCTCGAAATTCCGCCACTCGCAACCTGTTTCGAGGCCTACGGCGCTGCTCTCTGGGCGCTCGGTCATGAGCTCTTTCCCCTGCCTTTGTCCATCGGCACGCTCGTCAACAACCGTCTCGATTCGTTTTCCCGGCATCGTCCACTGCGCGAAGCAGTGTCACTTGTGGATTTCAAACCCTCGCGGCGGGATACGCCCCGCGAGGGCGATGTCTGTATCCTCGGGCTCGACGTCGGGTCAACGACCACTAAGGCGGTCCTCATGCGCAGCGCCGATCGCCGAGTGGTTGCATCCGTATACCTGCGCACGAATGGTGACCCGGTCCATGCCTCACGTGACTGCTATGCGGCGCTTCGTTCGCAGACAAGAGGAGTGACCCTGCTGATCGTCGGCCTCGGCGTTACCGGCTCTGGCCGGCAGATCGCGGCCCTCCACGCGCTTACCGACAACGTGATCAATGAGATTATCGCTCATGCGGCGGCAGCAGCATTCTTTGATCCTACGGTCGATACAATATTCGAAATCGGCGGCCAAGATGCCAAGTACACCTATCTCACCGCCGGAGTCGCATCCGATTACGCAATGAACGAGGCGTGCAGCGCCGGAACCGGCTCCTTTCTCGAAGAATCTGCCCGGGAGTCGCTCAACGTGGCGACTGAGGCCATCGCCGATCTTGCTCTTGAGGGAGAGGCGCCGCCGAATTTCACGGATCAGTGCGCGGCATTCATTTCAAGCGACATTAAAACCGCGAGCCAGGAAGGGTTTGGTCGTGGGGAGATTCTTGCTGGACTCGTCTATTCCATCTGTCTCAACTATCTCAACCGGGTCAAGAGTTCTCGCCCGGTCGGGAAAACGATTTTCATGCAGGGGGGCGTCTGTTACAACCGGGCGGTGCCGCTCGCTATGGCTTCGCTCATGAATGCCCGGATCGTTGTGCCGCCCGATCCAGGCCTCATGGGCGCGTTCGGCGTCGCGCTCGAAACTGCCGGACGGATCGAGCGCGGTCTCGCTCAGCCGAGTACTTTTGACCTTGATAAACTTATCGAACGGGATGCCGTCCGTGACGGCAGATTTACCTGTGCCGGAGGACGCGAAAAGTGTGACCGAAAATGCGAGATTCTACGCCTCCGCATCGACGGCCAGGTGTTCCCGTTCGGCGGCGTCTGCAATTTGTACGCGAACCTCCGGCTGCAACGAGAGGTGGCGGTTGAGCCGCTTGACCTTATTGCTTTACGGCAACGCCTCCTCTTCAATGAGTATGGCATCGCTCCCCGGCTGCCGACACGGTGCAGAAATTTAGATCGGCCCGAGCGGACCGTCGGCATCATGCGATCGTTCCTGACCCACTCGTTTTATCCACTCTACTCAAATTTCTTCGACCGGCTCGGATTTTCCATAGTCCTTCCGGATGCGATTGACGACGAAGGCATGGCGCGGACCGAGTCGTCATTCTGTCTCCCCGCTGAGATAACACACGGCAGCTTCCATAACCTTCTCATGAAGAAACCTGACTACCTTTTCCTACCCCAAGTTTCGCTCCTGCCGGTTTCGTCCGTACCGATCTGGAGTAAGACCTGCGTTTTTGTCCAAGGGGAGCCATATTACCTTCGGACAACCTTCCGCCGCGAGATTGAGCAATGCGGGACTGTGTTACTCTCCCCCCTTCTCAACATGAATGCCTCCTGCGAGGCAGCCGAGGATGCTGTTGTCACCATGACACAATCCATGGTAATCGCCGAGAAAAAAGTGCGCGAAGCGTGGCGTTTTGCCTGTTACCGCCAGCGGGAGTTCGAGATGCGGCTGCTTGATGAAGGGAAAAATGCGCTTGCAAGACTCGACGCCGATCCAAATGCCTTTGGAATCGTAGTGTTCGGCAGACCCTATAGTGCTTTCTCCACAGATGCCAACAAGAGCATCCCACATAAGGCCGCTTCCCGCAGTCGCATCGTGATTCCCTGCGACATGCTTCCCGCCGTGGACCGCGAGGTCGACCGGCGCATGTACTGGGCGACCGGACAAAAAATCATGAAGGCCGCCTCGTATGTCAAAGATCGGCCGAATCTTTTCGGCTTTTACATAACGAATTTTTCCTGCGGACCGGACTCCTTCCTGCTGGGATATTTCCGTCACATGATGGGCACCAAGCCGTCACTCACCCTTGAGGTCGACCAGCACACGGCGGATGCCGGTATCGATACCCGGATCGAAGCAGCGCTCAATATCATGGAAAGCTACCGCCGACTTGCCCTGCCTCCGCCCCATCATCACGCCTTTCACCCAGCACGACTGCTTCCCGGAACGCCGTTACGCGTGGTTTCCTCGGATGGAAAGCGGCTCGATCTCACCGACCCGTCGGTAGAAATCGTCATTCCTAACATGGGGCGCTATGGAACCGAGGCGCTTGCGGCGGTGCTCCGTAGCCGTGGTTTAAGGACAAGGGCTTTGCCGATTGCACACAAGGAGGAGCTTGTCGAAGGCAGGAAACATGCGACCTGCAAAGAGTGCCTGCCCTATCTTGTAACAACCGGATCGTTTATGCGCTACCTTACAAACCGCACCGACAGAAATATTGTGACGCTACTGTTCATGCCGACCGGCGGTGGGCCGTGCCGCCTTGGCCAATACGGGCGAGCGCTCTCACAGATCATCGAAAAAGAACGAATTGAGAATGCAGAAGTGTTATCCCTGACCGATGAGAATGGCTACGGAGATCTCGGCAGCCGCACCTTGCTCAAAGGGTGGCAAGCTATCGTAGTTTCGGATGTTGTCGGCGATATCCGGAACATGCTGTCGGTCGCGGCCATAGATCGCGATGCAGCGCTTACCGCGATTGAAACCGAGTGGCGGATAATTCTAGACTATCTCGAAGGTCGATTTTCCATCGATTTCGGCAGGTTACTGGCCGATTTTGCGAAGCGACTTACAGCCATCCCGCTGCGGCGCAAACCCGACGAAATTCCGGTCGTTTCCCTTGTTGGCGAAATCTTTGTCCGCCGTGACGAATTTTCCCGGAAAAATATCGTGGATTACCTTGAGGATGCCGGCTTCATGGTGCGGGTTGCACCGATATCCGAATACATGCACTACAACAATATGGTGGTCAATGCTGGCCTCGTCGAACGCCCCCTCACACCAGTGGAAAGAATGCGGATCAGGCTTACAAGCCGCCTTCAGGAGTGGTGGGAGTGGCGCATTAAATCTCTGCTCTCGCACAGCGGGATGTACCCATTCGAACTAACGCAAGTGGAGAAAACCGTGGGCAGCGCGCGCCATTTGATTGATATCAACTTCCGGGGTGAGGCCATCCTGACCATCGGCCTTGCCCTGCGTGAAATTCTTGCGCCGTCATGCGGCGTGATCTCCATCGGTCCCTTCGGCTGCATGCCCTCCCGCGTCGCCGAGTCGATGTTGAAAAAAGAGATGAATGTCGAGGGCAAAAGCCGCCTTCCTGGGTGGAAAGATCGGGCGCGCGCCTTCGACGATATCGGTGATCTGCCCTTTCTGGCTATCGAGACCGACGGTATGCCGTTTCCGCAGATTATCGAGGCTAACCTCGAATCGTTCGTGCTCCAGGCGCGAAGGGTGCACGAGCGCCTTATTGCGCTTAAAGAGAAGAATGTGAAGCGCTTTCCATTCAGTGAAATGCCTTTTGTAAAACTCTGCGGGATGTTGACCAGATCGGCCAGAAGAGCTTTTCTGCCGGGAATACTATAGGGTAGAATAGAAATTAACGGAATTATCTTTGATATAGATTCGAGTCTTTGCCGTTCCATTTCGGCCTCTTGCAATTTGTTCTCAACTTCCATTATATTAAATTCGATTTTTTTCAACCCGGAGGCATGATGACGAACCTCAGCGCCAACAATCGCTACATGAAAAAAATAAAGGTTCAAGATCAAACGATTAAGGAACTTCGTAAAGAAAATGCTGTACTTAAGGTGTCTATTAGCAAAAAAATTAAGGATCTTGAAAAATCGGAGAAGAAATTCGATGACCTCACAAAAGAATATAAAGCACTTAGGGATTACGTTGCTGGAACGCCTCTGAATAAACTTCTTGATCGACCACGAAAACCATAAAAATCTGTTCATAACTTTACCCCTTCTGAATTGTAAAATTATGTCTCCATTTCTCCATGGTAGAAGTTGGTGAACCAGCGTCATTTATTTTAAACCCCGTCTACGAAGTGGGTTCGTTTATTTTCTTTGATTTTATCCTCTTCTCTTTGTAGGAGAGAGGATTGATGGGAAGAGGTCGTAACAGTCAACTGTATTTTTTATTTGACCTCTCTCCAGCCTTCGGCCATCCCTCTCCCACAAGGCGAAGGGAAATCATACTTATTAAGGAAGGTATATGAATAATCCGGATTAAGATACAATTTTTAAAGGACTTCGCTTGCTTATTTTTTTTGGGGGGGGAGAACCCCTCGTCCACTACATCTTCTTCTTCCCACTTATTTCGTCCGCTTCAAGCCTGAGCACCTCGGTCACGGTCAGCACCTTCTCATTAAACTCCGGCGATCCGGGAAACCGGTAGTGCCGCATGATCAGTTCGAGCCCCCGAATCCGCTCGGCTGGGGCGGTGACTATTGCGAGCGTGCCGTACCCGACCAAGCTCCGAAATTTCATCCCCCAGCGGCACGGTTCCTCGTCCTTGTAAATCTCGTGGTCGATATCCATTTCAAAGCAGACCCGGTTGTTCTTTTTAAGGAGATCTATCTTCCTCCCCGCTTTTGCGCCGTGGAAATAGAGAACGAGCCGCTTGTCCCAGACATAGCCGAAACTCATCGTAACGATATATGGCGTACCACCATCGGCAAAGGCGAGCCGGCAGACGTTGGCTTGTTCCACGATATCCTTGAGTTCCGTAACTTCGTCGATTCGCCGATCGGTTCTTCGAATAGGGATCATGATGTCTTCTCACATGGTAGATATAAAGAACTGATTCGCATCAGAATTGTGGGCTATCTAATGACCGCATTTGACACAAAGTTTTTAATATCCCTGAAGGTGCCGTTCGGCTCGCCAATGGCGCATAAGCGCAGCATGGGCAGCCATGCGTTTTTGGCTCTTAAAAAAGAATATCAGCACAATACCTGATGCAAAACCGCCGATATGCGCCCAGAACGCCACTCCGCCGCCCGAACCAGCGACAGAGGGCATCGCGCCGACAACCTGCAGAAGAAACCAGTAGCCGAGCATGACCCAAGCGGGTAACACAATCCTCTGAATGAAGAAACCCAGGAACACCAAGACATGTACTCCCACGCGCGGGTAAAGGACCGCATACGCACCCATGACGCCGCTGATCGCACCCGAGGCACCGATCATTGGCACAATACTTGTCGGGTTGGAGAGTATCTGGGCAGCAGCCGCTGAAAGTCCGCAAAGCAGGTAGAAGGCCAAGAAGCGGACACGGCCCATGGCATCTTCGACATTGTTTCCGAAAACCCAGAGAAACCACAAATTGCCGACGATGTGAAACCATCCACCATGCAGAAACATGTGCGTGATGAGAGTCGCCCAGTGCGGCGTCGCGGTAATGACATAGTGAAAGTGCCGGCTAAGAGGAACACGCGTGCCGGCAGGAATTGTCCGAAGCAGTTCGCCGGGGATGAGCCCGAACGTGGAGATCGATTGGAGCAGGGCAGGGTTCGCTCCCATGCCCTGGACTTTTACCCAGATCACAATATTGGCAAGAATGATGAAAATCGTGGTGAGGGATTTCTGCAGGGTCGGGTTGTCGCCACGGAGCGGGAACATTTAAAGAAAATATACAATGGACAGGATACAAGCTTTTAATCATTAAAAATAAGCAAGTTGAGAAATATTTAACGGAAATTGATCGGTAATGAATTCTCTACTATTTCCGAGTCTTGGGGTACTGTTTTCTGCAGGAATTTACGAATCGATGGAGTATATTCATAATCGCTTCCCCTGTTCATCTCACGAAAACCATGGATCTATCCAAGAAGCAGCATGTTTTCATTCTTGGAAGCATCGGGAGCGAAATCATGTCGATTGAAGCCTTAATTATTCATATCGGGTATCCGCTGGTGTTGTTATTTATCGCGGCGGAGTATTCTGGGTTGCCCCTGCCTGGTGAGACTGCCGTACTTATTGCCGCAGCCACGGCCGGAGCGGGCAAGGGTTTCAATATCTGGCTCGTTTTTCTCTTCGCCTCTCTTGGTGCAATCGTCGGTGATTTGATCGGGTACTTTATCGGCAGGCGCGGTGGACGGGTACTTTTCGAGCGGTTTTCCGGTCGGCTCTGGTTCAAAAAGGCACATATCCGTAAAACCGAGGATTTTTTTGCGCATCACGGCAGCATTGCGGTCTTTTTCGGGCGGTGGATCTCATATCTTCGATTACTGACCGCCATCATGGCCGGTATTTCACGGATGAACTACACTAAGTTTCTCCTCTCCAATATTCTGAGCGGCATTTTGTGGGCAGGAGTCGTAAGCTATTTCGGCTACAAATTTGGCAAGCATATAACAATTATAGAACAAGCCGTCGAAGAGATCGGTTTCATGATCCTTATCATTGCTATAGCGGTAGTCGGGGCCTATTTTCTTGCCGCCAAACTATTTTTTCGCCGTGAACGCCCGTAGAAATAATCTCATCATTGCTGGCAAAGTCATTAACATACCCCTTGTACTTGCGCCCATGGCCGGGATAACACACAGCGCATTCCGTCGACTTGTAGCCGACTTCGGTGGGTATGGTGTGCTTTTCACCGAAATGCTTTCCGCATCGGCTCTCCAGCGGGAGAATCTTTTTGCCTCGCCATTTACCAGACGGCGCCCGGCAGATGGGCTCACCTGTTACCAGCTTGGACTGGTAGATAGCATCAACATCGGGCCTGCGATGGAAAAACTCGCGACGATCAACCCGTACGCCATCGATATCAATCTTGGCTGTCCGGCCCCTGAAATCAGAAGACGCGGGGGTGGCACCGAGCTTTTTGACGATCGCGATCGTCTGCAGGCTGTTATTGCCGCAGCCCGCTCCCGATGGAAGGGGATTCTGACGGTTAAATGCCGACTCGGCAAACGAACCGTAGATTGGCAGGAGCGATTCACCGATCGCATGAAGGTCATCCGGGAAGCGGGTGTGGATGCGGTCATCGTGCATCCGCGTTTCGCAGACGAGAAACTGAGGGGAAGGGCGCGTTGGTCCCTGTTTCCCTGGATCGCTTCGCAGGTGCGCCTGCCAGTCATCGGAAACGGCGATATCGCTTCCAGCCGTGAAGTGATTTCGTTGCTCGACGAGGGGATGTGCGCTGGTTGCATGATTGGAAGAATGGCTGTTGTCAAACCGTGGATTTTTCGTGATATTTCCGGCAGTGCAGCGCAGGTAGATTACCGTGAGACCTGGAACCGTTTTTACGGCTATGTATGCGAAGATTTCCCGCCGGGAAAGGTGATCGGAAGGCTCAAACAATTTATCGCCTATTTCGCATGCAATTTCTTTTTCGGGCATGAGCTGTATCGGAAGGTGCAGGGTACGAAAGATTGCGCGACCTTGCGCAACCACGTCGACCGCTTTTTATCCGATTCCCCTGTTCTTGTCAAAGAACCTTCAGTAACCGGGGTTTAAAGCGAGGAAGCTTTGTCAGGCGCATTATTATGCAGAAAATTATAGAGTGTGGCCCTGCCGACACCCAGAATGCGTGCCGCTTTCGCTTTATTGCCGCCCGCCCTCGACAACGCTAAATTGACCACATCGGCGGAGAGTTTTGGGTGACGACCCGCTTTCCCCTTGATTTTTGGCCCCGGTGCGGAAACAATCATGGCATCGGTGATTTCGGAAGGCAGATGCTGAGGACTGATCTGCCGGTCATGGCATTTGATAAGCGCGAATTGGATCGCATTCTGCAACTGGCGCACGTTTCCCGGCCACTCATAGTTCAAGAGAAGCGCCATCGCCTCGTCAGAGAAGGAATGGACCTCCTTCTCGAGTTTTTTCGAAAACTCGCTCAAGAAGTGGCTGGCAAGAAGAGCGATATCGTTTCGACGTTTTCGCAGCGGCGGCAACTCAATTGGCATGACCGCGAGCCGGTAGTAAAGGTCATTGCGGAAAGAACCGTCAGCGATAAGCATCTTGAGATCGCGGTTCGAGGCGCAGATCACCCTGACATCGACTTTTTTCCGTGTTTCGCCGCCAACCGGTTCAAAGACACCCTCCTGCAGAACCCGTAGAAGTTTGACCTGCATGCGCGGGGTAAGTTCGGCGATTTCATCGAGAAACAGGGTGCCCTTGTCCGCCAGTTCAAACCGGCCCTTTTTATCGCGTATCGCTCCGGTAAAAGCTCCTTTGACATGGCCGAACAATTCGCTTTCGAGAATGCCTTCTGGCAATGCGCCACAATTTACCGCAAGGAACATGTTGTCCCGCCGCGCGCTTTCGTTATGGATCGCAGCAGCGACGAGTTCCTTGCCGGTTCCGCTTTCGCCAGTAATGATAACAGGGTAGTCGCTTCCGGCGATGTCCCGGATCAGTTCGAAAACGGCAAGCATGGTGTGATCCCTGCCGATGATCCCGGAAAAAGAGTGTGTCTCCCCGAGTTTTTCTTCGAGCTCGGCCAAACGGGTTTGATCGTTTAAGACAAGAATCGCGCCGATCACCGTCCCATTTTCGTCTTTCAGGGGAACGCGGTTTATCTTTAACTGCTTCCGGATACTGCCCGGTGCGATGAGTGCGGCGGTATAGGAGGAACTTTCGAGCTTCGCGTAAGCGCCGCCTTTACAGAAAATACACTCACTGCTGCAAAGTTGCGGGGAAAAAAGGTCATGACAATCCCGTCCCAGAACCGATTCTTTCTTCACGCCGGTTATCATTTCCGCTCCCCGGCTGAAGAAAAAAATACGGCGCGAAAGATCATGGACCATAACCCCTTCATTCAGGCTCTCGAATACATTCTCAAAGAAAACCATCCGGTTGAAAAAAGCATCATGATAGCCATAATGAAAGAAATACTTTACCGCGTTCTCAATGAGGCCGGCATGACGGCGCCTGCTTTCTTTGTCGTCAATTTTTACCGCATCGATATCCCAGTGGAGTGGAAACAAACGGGAGGGAAGCGATGGCAATGGTTCCTGTTTCTTGAGACCAATGGCGATGGCAAGATCAACATGGTCATGGTAGTCATCGATCGAAACGCATTGTTCGTCAGGCATAGGAAGGCCTTGTTCGGAAAAAAAAGAAATACAATCATGATCCAGAGGCCGTGGAGATACTCCGGCGCTTGTCGCGGTGATGCCTATGGGCGCATAGCGATCGAAGTAGGCTGCCGCGATGCGGGAGGAATAGTGATAATTATCGACAAACAATACGCGAAATTCCGTCATGGATTGGACTCATCCTTTCTTCGCTACTTCAGTACTTTTACATTATCGGTGGAGGCCCCGGCAACACAGATCATTTCTCGGCGGACACGGGGAATAAGCCTCGGTGCGACCGAAAGCGAGGTAATCTTCGCTTCGATGAGCCGTCGGGGGATGCCCTCCCGGGCGGCCATTTCGCCGCAAATGGAAAGAGGTTTGTTCAGCTCGCGGGCGATGACGCTCAACTCCTTAAGAAAGATCCATAATGCCGGATGCTCGGGATTATACTCCTGCGACATCATCTCATTATCACGGTCCATGGCGAAAAGATACTGAATAAGATCGTTGGACCCGATGCTCGAGAAATTAATTTTTTTCATTATTTCGCGCGCCTGGATAAAAGCGCTGGGCACCTCGAACATGGCACCATATTCGATGTTGGCGGCATCATGGGGAACGCCATCAAGGGCGCTTCGGGATCTGTCAAGGAGAGTCTGCATTTGCATCGCGTCAATAACCATTGGAAAAAGCACCCGTATCTTACGCTTAAGGGAGAGTCGTCCGAGCGCTCTGATCTGCGCGTTGAAAATCGCATGATTACCGAGCAGGAATCGCGCTCCGCGATACCCAAGAAACGGGTTGGCCTCTTTCTTAAGCCGGAGAAACGGTAGCGGCTTATCGCCTCCGATGTCGAGCATCCGGAAGGTGACGGGCCACCCGGCCATGATATCCGCCACGTCGCGATAAAAGACATGCTGCTCCTCTTCGGAAAGTAGTCGTTCCGCTCCGACAAACAGGATTTCGGTACGGAAAAGACCTATGCCGTCGGCATGCAGAGAAAGCGCAAGTTTTACATCCTCGAGCGTGCTCGCATTTGCGAACAGTTCCATGCCTTTGGGCGTGAGGGTGATCTCTTCCCGCGATTCGCTGTCCGGCCCGAGGGAAAACGCTTGCACCGCAGCCTCATCAGGATGCAGCAGAACCTCGCCGGTGTCGCCGTTAATCAGAACAATGTCGCCGCATCCAACATGCTGCATGATGCCGTTGATGCCCGAAACCGCCGGAATGCCGAGCGACCGCGCAAGAATCGCCGCGTGCGATGTAACACCGCCGTGCTCGGTCACGAGTCCCAACACCCGGTCCATTCTCATGTTGACGATCATTTCCGTAGTCAGCTCTTCGGCAACGATGATACGATCCATTCCCTGCTGGCAGTGAGACTGCCCTTTGCATATAAACCCGGCCTGCGTATTGGTCAGCCGGTTGAGCAGCCTTCGCCGAAGCTCGCCGATGTCACCCGACCGCTCGCGCAAGTATTGATTATCAAGTGATGCCATCTTGTCCTCGAACCCGAGCAGGACCTTATTAATCGCCCATTCAGTGTTTTTGTGTTGCGCGGTAATGAGCATGGCAATAGCGTCGACCACTTTCGGGTCGTTCAGGATATGCTGCTGAGTAATGAAAATTTCCGCTTCTGCTTTGCCGATCGATACCTCGACGTTCGCTGCAATACGAGTCAGCTCTTCCGAGCAAAGGATCCGCACGGTACCGAACCGACGAAGTTCCTGATTAACCGCTTCATCGTTTTCAAGGGAGTATTCAGGAATAAGCTTCTGGCGGCCAATGGAAAACAAGCAAACGCGGGCGGCGACTTTGCCGGCACCGATTGCATTGCCTTGGAATACTTTTGTTGACTTTTGCTTGGCAGCATTATTTTCGGTCATACCGCGTCCCTTCTGAAATGCATCATGCCTGCCCGGCACAGCGAAAAATCGTATCGGATCGGATCAGCGGCGTCGCAGGCGCGGAGCGAAACGGTAATCTCTTCCGCCATGCGCCAGTCGGCTGAATTACGCTCTGTCAAACCCAGTTCTCGCGAAATCCGGGCCACGTGGGTATCCACGGGCATGACGAGGGCAGACGAGGGAATTTTTTTCCATATGCCAAGATCAATGCCGTCCCTTTTCCGGACCATCCAGCGCAGGTACATGTTCAACCGCTTGCAGGCGCTGCCAGAGGAGGGGAAGGAGAGAAGGAAGCCGATACTCTTGTCGCGCAAGGGCGCCAGGTAATGGGCCGCCTGACGAATTGTCCGGGTAAAATGCTCAAGACCGCCTTTTATCGTCGGATCATCTGCATTGAACCCTGCCGCAAACAACGATTCAAGGGAATCGTTTTCGGACCGGATCTTCCCTATGCTGTGCAGGAGCACGGCAATATCGCAACCGTCGGTGAAGCGATGTTTGAAGTCCCCAAGCAGTCGTAATTTATCTGCAAGGGAGGTCTCCACGGCAAAAGCTGCGATGGATGACCCGGTTCTCCTGAAAATTTCCGTTACTTTTTGAATAATCGTCTCCGCCCTCCCGTAAGCAAGCGTCGCCGCCACGAGCGCCGCTATCTCAACATCCTGCGCCCCGTTAAACATGCTTAAGCATACCAAGGGATCAATCCAGAGGTACTCAGGGAGGTGGTATGCACGATATTGATCTTCGAGATAGGTTTTGAGCGAAGCGGTTTTCATATTTAGTGGGTCCGTCGGCCTCATCATGAATGGCATTTATTATTGTCCCTCATCCATAACTGATTTACACCAACTGGGAATAAGGTTTTTTGCCTCCCTCTTAAAAAAATAATTGAGTGTATCGAAATAATGGCAGTTTTTAGACACCTTCCGAAAGTTTTTTTGTTTATCAGGATATTTGGGTTATTTGCGATTTCAATCTGGTTAAATGCGATATATGTTTTCTATGATTTTGAACCTTTGGAACTTTCTTTCAGGAGTGATGACTGATTACTTTTTTTCAAAATATCCCTGATTTCCCTCGGACCATCTCAAAAGCTCTCCCGAAATCTTGTCGCATCGTTGCCCAAGCTTCGGGCAAATCCTTTCCATAGAAAAATTGCCGAAAATATTGCATTATTTTTCAAGCACGTTTTATTTTAACAGGAGAGTATGAATATCGCGGAACTCTTCGACGTTAAGGCTCTGTGAAAATAGTGATGTACATTACAGGGATTTATAGATACACGAAAGAGTATAAAATGTTCTGAGTACTTCTTAAAGTAACAAATTAAAATAACAAAACATAGCGGATTGATTCATAAATGATACCTATTTCCCCCCCCAAGAACAATATCAAAACCTCAAAAATAATCACGTTTCTTTTTGTTATGATTGTTACGTTTTTTTCAGGTTCTGCTCATTCAGAAGGGCACGACACAATCTTGTCCTCGCCGATCCTTGCCTCGCCTCCGAATGGAGCGGATGAACAGTCGGTTTCGCTCAGCTTGAATTGGAGCGCCGTTAACGGCGCCACCTCCTATGAAGTAGAAGTGTCGTCGTCGAGTGCTTTCGGCGCCACGCTTTTTGATCAGTCGGGAACGACATTGACCAGTGCAGCGCTGAGCGATCTCGCAAACGGCACGACCTACTACTGGCGCGCTAATGCATCGAGTAACGGCAGGACAAGCCCATGGACGACCGCCGCGAATTTTACGACCCGGGGCATCGTATCGATACGGTCTCCCTCAAACGAGCAGCTTCGATTTCAATACGGCGATGCGGTGGAAATTGTCGCTTTCCCGGATTCGGGAAAATTATTGAGCGGGAGTTACTTCGTTGATGATAAGGGGTACGCTGATTTACCGCTCATCGGAATGACCAGTGTGATTCACCGAACGCCGATGGAGGTAGAGCAGTATCTAACGACTCAGTACGAAGTCTTCCTCCCACGCCAGAATATCATCGTGCGCGTGATGTTCCGCGCCGGCTTGATGGGCGGTTTCCTGAAGCCGGGGATCTACTGGGTCGATCCGCGAGGGAGTTTGTGGGATGTCCTCCAGCAGGGAGGGGGGACCGTGCGGGAAGACGGGATCAAAAAAATGCACTGGGTCCATGACGATAGCGGAAAAATCGTGACCCGGAATATACTCCCATATTTACAATCAGATAAATCGCTCCTTGCCATCGGTTTTAAATCCGGAGACCAGTTGACGGTAACCGCGACCCCGAAGCAACAGGGATGGGAGGTTTTCAGGGACGACATTCTTCCCGTTCTTTCCCTGGCAGTATCAATTCTTGTAAGCTACGAAGTTTATTACTATTATTCAAATATTCAAAAGTGAAATGATTGTTATGCCCGATACCAATACCATTGGTTATAAAAAACCGTCGAGCCTGCGTGATGTCGACTTCGCCCACTATTTTCGCCACTATTGTGCGCTTGTGTGGCGCTGGAAGTGGTGGATCGCTCTTTCGACGCCTCTTGCGGCCTTTCTATGCGTCGCTTTGATACAAAACGCGCTGAATGCCACCACGCCGCCCCTCCCCGCAACGGTTACCCTCGGGGGTGCGCAGATCGTCGGCATGCCAAAGGTAACAAATGAGAATGATAACGGGTCCGTCTCTCCGGATACTCTTGCCCAGGTTGCCTTAATTAAAAACAGGGATTTTCTGCGTGTTATTGCCGACAGCCTTTCGTTACGGTTGCAAGTATCGTACTTTCCCCGAAGTGCGATCTTCGACAGCATCGCGGTCGATTCGCTTGCGCCAAGCGCACGGTATCGATTCGAAATCGACAGAAAGGAGGGCGTAACTTATACTATCTTTTGGAAAGACTCCGTCCGGACTCTGAGCAGCCTCTTTCATGAAAAGCGTGTAGCGACCGGAAGAATGCATACGCTCGAATCGCTGCATTTGCCCGGTGTTTATCTCCGCTTCAGCCGATCATTTCTGCAACACCCGTACAATTTCAAATTTTCCATTTCGAACATCAGGAAAACGGTGGAGGATCTTCGCGACAGCATTTATGTGCATGCGTCACCGCCGACCATGGCGCGGGAGTATCCGTCATTTTCCATTACGGTACGGGGAAATGATTATAAGTTGATAGCGACAATAGCCAACAAGATTGCCGATAAATTCGTGGAAAGAAATATCAAGTCGCGGCAGGAGCGTTCTCAAAACACCCGCGAAATTGTCAGGCGGGAGCTCGAAAAGGCGAAATCCGAACTGGCGGAGTCGGAAGAGCACTTGAAAGCCTATCGTACGGCGCATCCTACCGTCAATCTTTCGCAAAGTTCCAAAGAGATGCTGTCAAGCTCCTCCGTGGAAGCGGAGCGCATCAATGACAGCGTCGATGAAGCGTTGAATAACGCCCGATTGCTTCAGGATAAACTTGCGGGCGCGGCAAAACGAAACCTTCCGGAAGTGTGCAGCGAGATTCTTGTCTTTCTCAGCGCTCAAAAAAACAATGCCGCGCCCTTTCTGGCCACGGAGCTATCCCGGCTGATCGATGAAAAGCATCGACTGGAAGGAGCTTATGACAACAATCACCCGAATATGCTGAAAAACCGGGCCGAGATCGACCAAATTGTTGAGAAGGTAACGTTTGAACTGCAGAATTTTATCGAAGATCAAAAACAACGCCAAACTCAGCAACAGGCGCAAATTCTTGCGTTATCGCGTAAGATTCAGGCGCTGCCCAGCGAAGAACTGGATCTAACCGAACTCTCTCGTTTGCAGCAAATCAAGGCCGATATTTACACTAAGTTACTCGATAAATTCTATCAGGTATCGCTTTCGGAGGACACTGATAATCCTGATTTCTACGTCATGGATTATGCTTCGCCGCCGATTCCGCCTCTGCCGAAACTGGATCCCAAGGTGCTCGGCCTATGCCTGTTTATAGCCGTGATGTTGATCTTCGGCCCCATGATCGCGGTTGACCTTGCTTCCAAAACCGTAAGGACAGAAAAAGAGCTGAAGAGAATCCTGGATATCGATATTCTGGAAAGCATACCGAAGATCACTTTGAAAAAAAGATCCCGAGAGATCATCGGTTCAAATGGGCTGAGCGATAAATTGATCGTCAATGGTGCGCACTTTAAACACAGCTATGTCAATGAGCTGTTCCGGTTGCTACGTACGAAAATGCTGCTCCGTTTTCCCAACAGTGGTCCCCCAAAGACCATCGTGGTCACGAGTCTGGAATCGAATGTCGGTAAATCCACCATCGCTTCGAATATCGCCATTGCCATGGCCCATCAGAACCTGAAAACGGCGCTCATCGACGGGGATTTGCGAGTGGGGACGATTCATCGCCTCTTCAATATTTCCAGAAGTCCGGGGCTGTCGGAGTTCCTTGGCGCCGACACAGCGGGAAAGGATGAATTCTCTCATTCCATACTCCAGACTACCGCCATTCCTAATCTGTCGGTGATTTCGTGCGGAAAGTCTGCGGCCAATGCGAGCGAATTAATCGCTTCGGAGCAACTTCGAAACCTGATCACGATGCTTGCCGAGAAATACGATGTCGTCATTTTCGATGCACCCCCGATAGGTATCGTGGCCGACGCACTTTCAGTCAACGGTTTTTTTTCACGCTATCTCCTGGTTATCAGGGCGGGGCGGACGAGGATCGTCGATTTGAAGGAAAAAATCGACGAAAATGCCCAGTTTCGCTCAAAACTCATGGGCGTCGTGCTTAATTTTGCCACAATCGACCGGAAAAAAAGCTATTACCAACAGTCGAGATATTACTTTAAAACTTAGCCCAAAAGTTTGCCTATGAAAATGACTGATCCTCATTTAAATGCAAAAACCTCAGTTGAAAAGACTAACACATGCGCGGGGGAGACGTGCATTATAAGTATTGACTAACTACGGCTTTGCGAGCAAAACCGATCGTCGAAAGCCTACCACACCTCCTTTAAATCATAAAATACCCCGTTATCCTTCGTGTATGAGTGCAGGGCTTCCCTGCCTGCCTTGATAAACTCGTCGTGCTTGACGGCAAATACCACCGCATCGTAAGCGCCTTGTTGTGGAGCTTTCGTGAGACATAGATCGTACTGTATCGCCACATCATCGGCATCGGCAACTGGGTCGTAGATATCCACCGTGATGCCGAAATCCCGCAATTCATTAATAATGTCAACGACTTTTGAATTCCGGATGTCCGGCACATTTTCCTTGAAAGTAATTCCGAGCACGAGCGCTCGCGCATCTATGGGCCTCATGCTATGATGGCGAAATATTTTTTTCACCACTTCGCGGGCAAAATATCGGCCCATTGCGTCATTGATCCTGCGCCCCGCCATGATGATCTGCGCATGGTGGCCGATCTCTTCTGCCTTATACGCAAGATAGTAGGGATCGACGCCGATGCAGTGTCCACCGACCAGCCCCGGCTCGAACGGCAAAAAGTTCCATTTTGTCGAGGCCGCTTCCAGAACTTCGCGGGTGCGGATTCCCATCTTGTCAAAGATGATTCTGAGTTCATTCATGAGAGCGATGTTGATGTCCCGCTGCGTGTTCTCGATAACCTTGGCCGCCTCCGCCACCTTGATCGATGACGCCCGGAACACTCCGGCCTTGACAGCAGCGCCGTACACCTCCGCAATTTTTTCGAGTGTCTCCGGCGTATCGCCCGACACGATCTTGGTTATGCCGGAGACCGTGTGCTTTCGATCTCCCGGATTGATACGCTCCGGAGAATACCCTACGAAGAAATCCTTTTTCCAGGTGAGGCCCGATTCCCGCTGGAGCACCGGCACGCACTCATCTTCCGTCACTCCCGGGTATACGGTCGATTCGTACACGACGATGGCCCCAGGCCGGAGACGCTTTCCCACTGTTTCCGAGGCCGAAATAACCGGCGTCAGATCCGGGTTGTGGTGATCGTCCACCGGCGTCGGGACCGCCACGATAATAAAGTTTGCATTCGTTATAACGGCCGCGTCGGTCGAATACTCGATTGTCACGCTTCCGAGCGTTTCAGCGTCGACCTCTCTGTTGGGATCCCGGCCCTGTTTAAGCAGATCGATACGCCTTTCATTGATATCAAAACCGGCAACACGAAAATGTTTCGCAAGTTCGACGGCCAAAGGAAGGCCGACGTACCCTAAACCAACGACGCAGACAGCGGGTTTGAACATGATTGTTATCCTCTATAGTGGATTTTGCTGCGGAATTTTTGAAATTTCACTTATTTTTCGACTTTGATCAGCATCAGCTGCTTTTCGAAATTTGTCGCTTTCATCCGACAGATGTAGACGCCTGAAGAACCTATGGCAGAGGTATTCCACGATATGAAGTAATTCCCTGACCGATAGACGCCTTTAGCAATCTGTGCAATGAAGACTCCCTTCAAGTTGTAAATGACGATTTCGATAGTATCCACTGAAATGCCCTGAATTAGTGGAACGTTGAAAGCCACCGTCACGGGCCCTCTGAACGGGTTCGGGTATGCCATCAATGAAAACTTAGGTAACGCGGGCGGCGGCATTTCGTTGACAACAATATTTTGATATTCATAGGCGCCAATATCCCAGCCGGATCCTTGCGATGTACGGTTAGGAGGCGGTCTAGAAGTTTCACCAATGTCGGTGGTAAAATAAGGAGCCAAGGAAACGCCGGCATTTATAGCGGGAGAAGATGCCTGGAGATTGAGATTGTTTTGACTGCTGTTGACACCCAGACCATAGGAAATATTCACGAATTTGGGATCAGCATATATTCCATGTTTTTCAAAATTATATGCCGATTGTATTTGGGCAACAGAATAGTTAACATTGTAAGTATTGTTGTTTGCTGATGCGTTAATTAATTGAAATGAATCATTTTGAAGCGTGTTATTGGGTGTAAGGTAATAAAGATTATAATCCATAGTTGTTGGTAAACTCGGTGTTATAGTAGTAGCATTATCAGCTTCTAACACTATTACCGCTGGCGTATATAGGAAGGTGTTCGCACAGTACATCAAATTGTTCCTAATATCGATTGCATAACCGGGTCTATTGAAATCATACCCAGGAGTCATAGACCTTATATAAACAGCAGGATCATTATCATAGAAAGTATTATTCCAAATATGATAATCGACAGATGGATTGTTGTCCGAAGCCAATAATCCATCTTGCGCATAAATATTACCGTCTCCACCTAATTCTTGAGGGTGACTATTCATAAAGATATTATTGAATATGTGTACAGTCCCGCCCCATTGGGTGAGAAAAATATAAGCCGTCCCACCGCCAGATGTAGTATCATTGTTGTAGAATAGATTATCATAAATGCTGATAGGATGAGATGATGTTCCTAAAGTATTATTGGTATAGCACTGATTCCCTGAAGAAGTAGCAACAAGGAAAATTATTCCATCATCATGGGGGTCATCAGTATTATTGAGGCAGAAATTAGCGCTATGGGAACCATCATATTCAGGATAATCATGCAGGCTATTGCCGTAAATATTTATGTCCTGAATCGTTGAATTATTCGCACCTGAACCTATACAAATCAACCAACGTATGTAATCATGGATATTATTATTGCTTACGGTGATCTGAGTTAAACTAGGTGAAGTTCCGTCCGTAGACAGATTAACGGGTTGTGACATTTCAGTGAACTCATTACCTGTTATGTTGATGGTATTTCCGCTATAGGCCATTATACCCGTTCCACTGACATCATTATCTCCATTGACTGGTGCAGTGTTCTGCCAAATACCAATTTGGTGAAAGTAACAGTTTTGGATAGTGATATTACTTACCTGCCGTAGTACTACGCCAGTACCATCCCTATCGGGCAAAGGATTAGAAGTACAGTTATATGTTGCTAACTGTGCAGGGGTGTAATCACCGTAATGGCAGATTTCAAAATTTTGAATCGTGACGTAATTTTGGGATGTTATGGAAAACCCTATTCCGTTATTTACCCCATTACCATTCAGAATAGCCTTACCGGTTCCCCAAGTTCCGGCGGAATTGCCGTCATAAGTAATCGGATTACCGCTGGTGCCAGAAGCGCCGACAACGATTTGCCCTATATAGGTAACACCGCCTTTAAAAATAACCGTGTCACCTTGGGCTAAAGTTATTGCGGCTTTTCCCGTGGCACTCCGATCTCCGGGGCAATGTTGCCATGCGGTAGAAGTTGAAGCGCCGTTATTAACATCAAAACCGGCGCTATAATCAACATAATAGGTATTACCGGTATAGGCTGTCGAATAGGCGGAAAAAATGCAGCTGGCCAACATGAAGAACAATACAATACACGAATTATTCATGAGGGGAATATTTCCCCTTTATACATAAACAACGCAATAATCCCGGATAAGAGACCGTTACATAATCATAGCGGAAATATCCGGGAACGGAATCCATAAAGATCAATATATATCAATTTCGACCAACCCTGTACAGCTCCCACATATTTTCCACAAAGCGGTCCCAGCATTGTCGCTGGCGAGTCCAGTGGGCAGAATAATCCCAGCCTTTTGCCCGCTTGATCTCTGCTACCGCTGCGGCATCGTCTTCGGTCATCCACCGGTCCACATAATCAAAGAAAGCATCATGGTTCCACAGTTTTTCAGCACCAAGCAGGTGCGCGGAAAGCGCCTCACCGATCCATCCGACACTGGTGCAGCAGCGCCGATAGTCTTCGCCTATTTTGTTTGAATCGCCCCATACTTCTGGCGGCATGTATTCGTACGGCCCCCAACCCGCTTCTTTGCTAACCGCCTTGCCGTTAATGACCCCTTGATGCCCTGCGTAAACGGCTTTTGCTCCGGTCCAGCCATTACCTTCCATAGTCTGCATATCTTCGCCAAAGAGTAGATTCGGAAACGTCTTATTCGGAGTTGCCATTGAGGAATCGCCAAGTAGGAAGCCGGCGAAGATGATCGGCCATTTTCTGCCGCTGCCGTGACCGCCATGCGCTGGCCAACCGCGATACCCCGCCCGTGCGATGCCCCAGAGATCGATGCCATACTGGACAAAATTGACAAGCAATGATTCCTTCTCGGCTGGAGGAAAGTCGCAGCACAATAGCAGCGAAGCCATGCCGACCGCGCGAGCGACTTCGCGTCCGTAATCAGGCTGATACTCTATAGCCGCGTCGAAGCCGAAGAAACAAACATCAAGCCAGGGACGCCGAAAATGCTGGGCAAAGAGGTTGATGCTCGGGGTTCCCGGCCGCCACATTCTCAAGGAGGGCAGCAAATTTCTCCGCAGGCTGTCGGCGTAATAGATCTTCTGCCCACGGTCGCAATAGGAAGGCCGGAAGGCATCGACCGCAACCGGCGCCGCAAGGCAAGTCAAGATTGACACGCTTCGCACCGGGCTCACCGTCCGTTCACCTTCCATCAGCCATCGTCCCATTACGCCGATGGAATCCACGCTGATCGAAGAGATAATCGCATCTCCCGGCTTCATGGCGATAGGCGGGTAGACACGTAGTTTCTCTGCGAAACGCTGTGAACTTACGCGATCATCGAAACCGCTGATTCCCGGATCAATCGGCAGGTTCAGCACCGAACCGTTCCGCCCGTTTGTCGGGGACGGCGTTATCGAGGAAATGGTAACGGGCCCGACGACATAGAGTTGGCCATTGACAAACTTACCAACAGGGACCTTTTGTGCAAATTTCCAGGTAACGCCGTCTGTAGAAGCGCTGTCAAGGAGAGGAATGGTAGGGGCGGGGAAAACAAAGCGTTTAAAGATCAATATGAACGCTATTAAAGCAAAAAGTATTTGCCTGCTTTCGAGTTTGCACGATTTTACAGGATACATTTTAAAGAAATATTGGATAAGTTCCATATTTTTCTTGCATTATGTAAATAATTTAAGAATTTGTGAGAAATACTATGACATTTTTCTGAAATTAATTGCCGAAAGCATTTTGGGCCATAAGAGCTCCCTCGCCTCAATCCATCCTTTTGTATGGAATGTCGCATTAAGCACGGCATACGTGAGAATACCACATGCACATTGAAGGACCAGTACACCAACCGCAGAAACGATTATATAATGCCCGACAAGCGACGAGGCACCGAAAGCAGCGACTCCAAAAATCACATAGGGTGCAATGCTTCCAATCTCGTTCAATATCCGTACGGCGAATACTTTGCAAAAAAGGATATAATCGACAAGGAAACATATAATCATCGTTATTGAAAAAGCGATCGTCATAAAGACAATTCCGTATTGGAAGCTAATGACGATGGAGAGTATGAGCAAGCACTTCTGCAGAACATTCATCAACAGGTATATTCCGGACCGCCCGGCTCCAGCGGCAACTGCGTTGTTAATAAGGTTATCCAACAAGACAAATGCGCCTGAAAAACAGAGTATTTTGAAGTAAACAACGCTGGAAAGCCATTTTTCAGAATAAAGAATAACAATAAGGTTCCTCGAGCAAGCCGCCGCAATCAGCATCATAGGAATTGTGAAAAATGATAATAAACAAAAAGCCTTTCGGAATGAATAAAGCGCTTTGGATCGGTCATTCTTCAACAATGAAAAAGCCGGGAATGAAACTCTCCCGACAGTCGCCCAGATGGCGCTGTTGGGGACCTGCTGTAATTGATTCCCGCGCCAGAAATACGCCAAGGCATCAGCACTGTAGAATCGACCGATAATAATATTGTAAATGTTGCCGAACAGTATCGTTACGGCGCTGCTGGCAAACATGTGCGACCCATACTTCCACAACGCGCGTAGCGAGCCAAAATCGAATACCAACGATGGTCGCCAGGGGTAGAAGGTCCACAAAAGAATGCATACAATGATTGAACGCGCCATGAGCTGAATAACAAGGCTCCAAACGCCGAATCCGAATAATGCCAGTCCAATGGCGAGGCTGCCGGAAGCAATAGTGGTGCCCATGTTTATCAATGCCTGCCGTTTGAAATCCATTTTTTTCATAATAAGGACGGTTGGTATCGTACTGAAGGAGGATACAAAAAAGCTGGCAGACATTACTTTAAGTATCAGCTCAAGTTCCGGTCTTCTATAGAACGCGGCTATCAGGGGGGAAACGATTAAAAGGGCAAGGGAACATGCCGCCGCCATGATAATATTGAAATAAAAGACGGTGCATTCGTCTTTTTTTTCATGATTATGCTTGTTAATGAGCGCTAACCCGAATCCTCCATCAACGATCCGTTGCGCAATCTCAAATACCACATTAACCATTGCAATAAGCCCGAATGCTTCGGGAAGCACCTTTCGAGCAAGCACTATGGAAATTAAGAGACGAAGCGCCTGGTCGCCCCCTCTATCAACGAAACTCCAGAATAACCCGACGAACACGCGGGAACGATTCATTGCAATCACGATCCTTTAAGCTTTTCATCAGGATTAATAACGGGCAGATAATGCCAATAGGGGATAATTTTGATTTTTAAAAAAGCATATAGAATTTCCTTTGCTCTTAAGTAAGGATATGCCGAGTATCTTCGTATGGTGCCGCTTGCCGTTCGGATAGGCAGCCGGCGCCTCCATTTTTTTCTGATATACTTCAATCCTTGATAGTATTGCGGCTGATTTATGAACCTATATCTACCTTTAGCATTATGAAAACAGGGGGCGTCTATGGCAAAATTTAAAAGGCCGCGAGCAGAGGATTCAACACAGATATCAATGGAATAGCATAAAAAACCCGGTAATGCACAATCAAATCTCAGTCCGCTTGATTTTCGAAAACTGATCAGCAATTCATCCAATGTTTCGACTTCGGCAGGAAGAGAGCGGTTAGCGCTTAATTCGCGATCATGATGAGTAAACACATGTCCTGCGTACTGACCATTCGCGGTAATTCCCCAACATCCAACTACGCCGATATCGGGGACATTGATCATTGAGAGAGCGTTACAGAACACTGATAGCCAATTTCTGGGTAGAACGACATCTTCATGGCTAAAAATTATCAAATCATGCGATGCGCGTTCAATAGCATCATTGAATGCCAGACTAGCGTTGGCGAATCCTCTTTGCGGCATGATTTCCAGGAAAGGGTTATCTTGAAACAGCGGCGATGATACAAAGTTCTTTTGAAACCTATCTTCATCGCCTACGGGTATTACAAATGATACTTGTTCCACATTTCCTCATATTTCATGATAGTGGCGTTTTAGGGGGATATCCAAAAATAAGTTGAGATCTACTGAAAAAGAGAATGCCCCTAAGATAGTTTATTGATTCGTAACCAATTACTACCAACAAAAGGAACAATTTTCACATGCATGAATCTACGATGTGTCGCCAGCGGATTGCAAAGGTAACTGACAACGATCTGGGTACCCTGTGGTAGATCAGGTGATTAAGCGAAACTCCTTAAGAAATCGGCGGAGGAGAGGGTGGGATAGTGATGGAATCGTTTTTTGCCGAAGCGGAAGGAAATAGCCTGTCAGGATTATCACCTGTCTGCCGCCAAGCAGACCCAAAGATATGCGGGGTGAGCAAGCGGTCGAATCAGAGTGAATCGGTATTTATTGGGAAGGACAAAAAGCGATTGTCCAATCTTATATTGAACCTAATATTAAGTATATTTAGTACAATTTAGATATTATCAAATAGGTTCTTTATGATAATGCCTTAATTACAACAAGAAATTTAAACGTTTTCGCTTGCCGGGAGAGATAATGACTTTGAATCGGAATAAATACTACCCTGATTCAGTCCGCCGAGTAGCTTTGATGGGCGCTGATTTTGCAACAAGTAATCTTGGAGTGCGCGCGCTTTCCATGGGATCGCTGCGGTGCATATATCATGCATACCCGGACGTTGAAGCGTTCTTTCTTAACTACGATACAGAACCGCGTGTTGATATCTGCATTATAAATGACAAACGACTTTTTATTCGACTTATCAATCTCCGATTCTCAAAAAAGTTCTATCTGCTTAACAATATCGCTTTTTTAATTGCCTGGTCCCTTGTGACGGCGATTTTTCCCCTCCCTATCAGGGAATGGTTTCGCCGACAAAACCGTTGGTTGCGGGATATTATGGACCAGGATCTCTGTTTTTCGATCGCGGGAGGGGATAGCTTTTCCGATATATATGGAGTTTCAAGATTTTTCTATGTCTTATTACCACAGCTCCTTTGCCTGTTGCTTGGCAAACCACTTTTTCAGCTTCCTCAGACAATCGGCCCTTTCAAACGCCGCTGGGTCGCAGCGCTGGCCGGATATATTCTACGGAAATCCGTTGTTATTTACTCGCGTGATAATGATGGTATTCTTCTCGTAAAAAAACTTATTGGAAAAAGTGAACTCCCCGGCCAGGTGCGGTATTCGCCCGACGTCGCTTTTGTAATAGAACCCCGCAAGCCGGAATATATTCCATCATCTGTTTTCGAACATCACACCGGAACGCTCATCGGGGTTAATGTAAGCGGGCTTCTCTGGACCGGCGGTTACAATCGAAATAATACGTTCGGTTTGAAATTGTTATATGCCGAATTCCTTCATAAAATAATCGACTTGTTTATTGCAAAAAACGATATTTGTATAGCGTTGATACCGCATGTATTCGGCGATGGTCGCGAATCCGACGCTACGGCGTCAAGACAGCTCTATCAGGAGTTTGCTCCCCTGCCTGCCAATCGATTAATCTGTCTATCCGGCTCACTTGATCAAAATGAAGTAAAATATCTGATCGGGAAATGCGATTTTTTTATCGGTGCGCGCATGCACGCCTGTATCGCCGCCTTATCGCAGGCGGTTCCCGCTGTCGGCATAGCCTACAGTAAAAAATTCAAAGGCGTTTTTGCAACCCTCGATGCGGAAGGCCTGATCGTTGACCCGCGATCTGCTACCATCAATGAGGCGCTCACTGCATGTGAAAAGATCTTTAATGAACGGGAGTCGTGGCATCAACATCTGAGCCTTCGTGTTCCGCGAGTATTCAAAAGAGTACTTGGCATGCTTTCCGAGTTAAATTGCATTTCTTGAACTCTTTTCTGTTAATACAAATGGAGAGGGAAATCTCTCTTGATGACTATATCGTCAGACGTCACGAAACGTCCCTTTCCCGGCGCCTTACTCGAAAATAGTTCCCGAAGGCTTAAGATTTTTTCGCAATTATGTTCCAATTATGATATCAGGGTTATTGAATTCTGAACAACTTCAGCCGCTTGTCGAAGTTGGCCGCTTTCATTCGCACAATATAAACGCTCGACCCCGTTGCGGCCTCATGACCCTCGGAGCTGGCCCACGCAACTGTATAGTGGCCGGCCTGGTACTTCCCGTTCGCAAGCTGCTTCACGAGGCTTCCCTTCAGATCATAGACATTGATCTCTAGTGAATGCTCCGCAACGCCCGCGATCGTCGGCACATCGAACGCGATCTTCGCGGCCCTCCTGAACGGATTCGGATAGACCCGCGTCAGATCGAATTTCGTGATCTGATAGCCGTCCGGAACACTCAGTACGCCGACTCCTTTGATGGTAGTGAAACTCCACACACTCGACCATATACCCGTGCCACCAGCATTCGTCGCGTTCACCTCCCAGTAATAGGTAATGTCGTTTCTCAGGGTGCCGATGGACGATGAGGCGGTCCCAGGAACTCCGGTCTGTCTAAATACGGTTGTCGCAAAGTTGCCCGAAACGCTGGATATCTGAACCGAATAAGAAGAGGCCCCGCTCACCGTACCCCAGTTCAGTGTCATGGGAATAGTCTGATTCACCGCCGCGTTGGCGGGCAGCGACAGCGTTGGCTGAGCGGGAATGGCCGGGATCGTGGTGAACGACCACGCCGTTGACCATTTGCTCGCACCGCCGGCATCTTGCGCATCAGCCCGCCAGTAATAGGTCACACTGTTGCCGAGACCGCTAATCGAGACCGACGTATCGGCCAACGAGATCGGTGCGATCACCATGCTCGCGAAGTTCAAACTCGTCGATACCTGAAGAGAGTAGATCGTGGTATTGGTCACTGTTGTCCAGCTCAAATAGACCGGCAGCGCCACATTGGGAGCCCCATTCGTCGGAGACGTCAACTGCGGCACTAAAGGAGGGGCGATGATCGTTGTAAAACTCCATGCACTGCTCCAAGAACTTGTGCCATTTGAATTCGCAGCATTCGCTTCCCAGTAATACAGCGTGTTGTTTGCAAGGCTATTTATCACCTGCGATGAACCTGTGAGACCCGATGCAACAGTGGTAGAGAATGCAGTGCTTGTGCCTATTTGAACCGTATAGGTAGATGCTCCCGCTACAGAGCTCCAGTTTAGAGTCGGTGAA
>Ga0181538_10000617_pt1 | contig 42257 bp, 30 predicted proteins | sample PEATcosm2014_Bin_40_FD_119773 | JGI IMG/M metagenome (GOLD analysis project Ga0181538, IMG submission 119773) | Peatland microbial communities from MTU Mesocosm Facility, Houghton, MI, USA - PEATcosm2014_Bin23_30_metaG | ecosystem: Environmental > Terrestrial > Soil > Wetlands > Peat | place...
CCCGCCCGGCCGCATCTTCATCTCAATCGACTCGCTCCGCATGATGTGCGTTTCCGAGGGCTCGTGGCCCGGCGCTGCCGTCGGCTTGGAAGTCACTACGGCGTGCTGGGTGCAGACCGCGCTCGTCAGCACGCTGTCTTTCGGCCCCGGGTCGAAGTAAAGGTCCACCCGGTTGGCCGCCGCGGTGGTTTCGGAATACTCGGCCGTCGAAACCACCCGCGCATTGCCTTCGCCCGCGATCTTCTTTACCTTGCCCTTCTCGTTGTAGTCCACCCACACCCGGTCGGCCGCATAGTCCAGCTTGCGGTTTGGCTGCACTTCCGTGCCGCGGGCCTTGCTCGCATCCACTTCTTTAATGGTCCGGTGGCCGTGCCCGTCGTCCTGCAAGTGGATCACCGGAGTGTCGCCTTCGAAGGTGGCTCCGTCCCGAGTCAGCTTGCCGTTGGGCACCATGTCGATCTGCTGTGACGCCTCGTGGTAATACAGGCTCGGAGCTTCGATGTGCAGTTCTTTGGATTCGGGCGTCGCCGCCTTCCAGTCGATCTTCACCTCGTTCTTCATGAAGAGCTCGCGCGTGGGCGGATCGTAGGTCGCGCCCCTGGATTCTCCGGTGCCGTTTTTGAAAACGTATTTCGCCGGCCGTTCCGTGTCCGCGTGCCCGGTTTCCGTGTCGAAGGTGACGCCCGACGTGGTGATTTCGGCCAGCGACGCGGGTGTTTCGCTGTCCGCCCGCTCACCCAGCGATATGCGCACTTCGCCCTCCGAATAGAGCCGCTTTTCCGAAGGATAGTAACTCGCCGCGGCGCTTTCCACCACGTCGTACTTCTCTTCGCACTTATGGTAGATGTACAGCTTGGCCCCTGCCAGATCGTCGCGCCCCGAGTCCTTCTGTTCGCTCATGGTATCGGCCAGGATCTTGACCGTTAGGCAACCCGTGTTCTGGTCCTTCTGGGTCCAGATCACTTGCTGGGAGGTCGCCGCGATCTCCGGCGGCAGCGGCTGCGGCGTGGGCAGCACTTGAGACTGGATCGCCTTCTTTTTGGTCAGGTAAGTGAAGCCTACGCCGTAGAGGACGGCGGCGATCACGACCAGCAGGAGCCAGCGCGTTCCTCTCATGGGATTAATCTCACTATAGCGCGCTTCCTCCAGCCGCGATTTGTGCCACGATGGTACAGTGTGGCCATCTCTCCACACCGCATGAACCAGCAACCCATCCAGATTTTCGTCACCGGCGGCACCTTCGACAAGCAATATAACGAGCTCACCGGCGAATTGTTTTTCAAGCAGACTCACATCGCCGACATGCTCAAACTCGGCCGCTGCCGCCTCGATCTGGCCATCGAAACCCTCATGATGATCGACAGCCTGCAGATGACCGATGCCGGCCGCCAGCTCATTCTGGAACGTTGTGAAGCCGCTCCCGCCACGCGCATCGTCATCACCCACGGCACCGATTCCATGGAGCACACCGCCGCTGTGCTGGGCCGCGGCATCCGCGGCAAGACCATCGTCCTCACCGGCGCCATGATTCCCTACCAGTTCGGCAGCTCCGACGGGATGTTCAATCTCGGAACTGCCCTGGCGTTCGTGCAGGCGCTCGAACCGGGAGTCTATGTGGCGATGAACGGCCGCTGTTTCCCATGGCACTCCGTCCGCAAAAATCGCGAGCTGGGCATTTTCGAGCTGGTGGAGGGGAGCTGAGAGCCACCAGGGCACCGTCGCACTGGTTTGCGTGAAAGAGAACGAAATATCTGGGCAGATCGTGAATGCTGCCTATCGGGTTCACACAGTTTTAGGGCCCGGGTTGCTGGAATCAGTTTACGAGGAAGCGCTCGCGTACGAGCTCCGCAAGCGCGGGTTAAGCGTGGTCCAGCAGCAGCCCATGCCTGTTGTTTATGAAACCGTGCGGCTGGATATTGGGTTCCGCGCGGATCTCATAATCGAAGGCTGCGTAATCGTCGAAGTCAAATCGATTGTGGAGATTGCGCCGGTCCACAAAAAGCAGTTGCTGACCTATTTGCGGTTGGCGGACAAGAAGTTGGGACTCGTGATTAACTTCAATGTTTTCCTGATCAAAGACGGCATCACCCGTGTCGTCAACGGACTGTCTTAGGTGTTTCTCTGCGTACTCTGCGCCTCTGCGTGAGAAAAAAAGAATTTCACGCAGAGGCGCAGAATACGCAGAGATCCCACTCAAGCCGGCATGAGTGCCTTCTTGTCAAGTCCCAAAATTCCTTTGTGTGCTTTTACTTACAAGGGAGAATTGTCACTCTCGCGCTGAGTGTGCTAATAATATCCTGGAGCCCGGCGAGTGAATGATGAACCCGCCGAGAGAACTCCCGGTAGACCGGTATCACACAGATTCTATTCCTACAAAGGAGGCAAAGTTCATGAAAATTCGTCCGCTTCATGACCGTGTTGTGGTCAAACGGATTGAGCAGCAGGAGCAGAAGCAAGGCAGCCTGTATATCCCCGACAGCGCCAAGGAAAAACCGCAGGAAGGCGAAGTCGTCGCCGTCGGCAACGGCAAGCGCGATGACAAGGGTCAGGTGCACGCGCTGGATGTCAAGGAAGGCGACCGGATTCTGTTCGGCAAGTATTCCGGCAGCGACATCAAGATGGATGGCGAAGAGTATCTGATTATGCGTGAGGACGAGATCCTCGGGGTGTTCGAGAAGTAAGGAGTCAATAGCGAAATGGCGAAACAGATTGTATATTCCGAAGCCTCTCGTCAGGCGATTTTGCGCGGCGTAAACCAGTTGGCCGACGCGGTGAAAGTCACGCTCGGTCCCAAGGGCCGCAACGTGGTTCTGGAAAAGAAATTCGGCGGACCGACCATCACCAAAGACGGCGTCACCGTCGCAAAGGAAATTGAGCTCAAGGATCCGCTGGAGAACATGGGCGCGCAGATGGTGCGCGAAGTGGCCTCCAAGACCAGCGATGTGGCGGGCGATGGCACCACCACCGCCACCATTCTGGCGCAGGCAATCTATCGCGAGGGCGTGAAGTCGGTCGCAGCCGGCGCCAACCCGATGGCCGTGAAGCGCGGCATCGAAAAGGCCGTTGAAGTGGCCACCGAAGAAGTGAAGAAGCTCTCCAAGCCGGTGTCCGGCGACATGATCGCCCAGGTAGGCACCATTTCCGCCAACAGCGATTCCACCATCGGCAACATCATCGCCGAAGCCATGAAGAAAGTCGGCAAGGACGGCGTGATCACGGTGGAAGAGTCAAAGACCATGTCGACCGAGCTCGACACGGTGGACGGCATGCAGTTCGATCGCGGCTACCTCTCGCCGTATTTCGTCACCGATCCGGATCGCATGGAAGCCGTCATCGAGGATCCCTATATACTCATCCACGAAAAGAAGATCAGCAACATGAAAGATCTGCTGCCGCTGCTCGAGCAGATCGCGCGCTCCGGCAAGCCGCTGCTGATCATCGCCGAAGAAGTAGAAGGCGAAGCGCTGGCCACTCTCGTGGTTAATAAGCTGCGCGGCACCCTTAACGCCTGCGCCGTGAAGGCCCCAGGCTTCGGCGACCGCCGCAAGGCCATGCTGGAAGATATCGCCATCCTCACCGGCGGCAAGGCGATCACGGAAGACATCGGCGTGAAGCTGGAAAGCGTACGGCTGGAAGACCTCGGCCGCGCCAAACGCGTCACGGTGGATAAGGACAACACGACCATCGTGGACGGCGCCGGATCTCAAAAGTCCATCGAGGGCCGCATCAAGCAACTGCGCACCCAGATCGACGAGACCACTTCCGATTACGACCGTGAAAAGCTGCAGGAGCGGCTGGCGAAGCTCGCCGGCGGCGTTGCCGTGATCAAGGTCGGCGCGGCCACCGAGACCGAAATGAAGGAAAAGAAGGCCCGCGTGGAAGACGCTCTGCATGCCACTCGCGCGGCTGTCGAGGAAGGCATCGTTCCCGGCGGCGGCGTGGCTCTTCTGCGCGCGTCGAAGGCGCTGATCGGCCTGAAGGGTGTGGGCGACGAGCAGATGGGTATCGACATCGTGCGCCGCGCCTGCGAAGAGCCGCTGCGCCAGATTGTGTCGAACTCGGGCACCGAGGGTGCTATCGTGGTGGCCAAGATCCGCGAGAACGACAATCCGAACTTCGGGTACAATGCGCAAACCGACAACTACGAAGACCTGGTGAGCACCGGTGTCATCGACCCGACCAAGGTCACCCGTTCTGCTCTGCAGAACGCTTCCTCCATCGCATCGTTGATGTTGACCACGGAAGCCATGGTCGCCGAGATCCCCGAGAAGAAGTCGGCCCCGCCGGCTGGTCCGGGCGGCCACGGCCCTGAGATGGATTACTAACTGAGCCGCGCGACCCGGGAAACCAGGGAGCGCGGCTTTTTTCATGCGGCAACTTTACATTCGGCCGATCGCTTTGGCACGATAGCCGAATGAACCTCGCTCGGCCGATTCTGGCCCTTCTCCTTCTCTCGCCGCTTTTCGCCGCCGATAATGCCGATCGCCAACTGGCGCGCGATCTCTTCCAACAACTGATCGAGATCAACACCACCGATTCGGTGGGCAGCACCACCGAAGCCGCCGAAGCCATGGCCAAACGCCTGCTCGACGCCGGCTTTTCCGCGGCCGACGTGAAAGTGCTCGGCCCCAACAATCGCCGCGGCAACCTCGTGGTGCGCGTCAGCGGGACGAGCGCGGCACAGAAGCCGGTCCTCATCATCTGCCATCTGGATGTGGTCGAAGCCCGCCGTTCGGATTGGACCACCGACCCGTTCCAGTTTGTCGAAAAGGACGGCTATTTCTACGGGCGCGGGACGCAGGACGTCAAGGAAAACGACGCCGCGCTCGTCGCCGATCTCATCCGCCTTCATCGCGAAGCCTGGCGCCCGGAGCGCGAACTCATCGTGGCGCTTACGGCCGACGAAGAGGGTGGCAAATCGAATGGCGTCGATTGGTTGCTCAAAAATCACCGCGATCTCGTCGACGCCGCGTTTGCCCTCAATCCCGATGCCGGCGGCGTGACGTCGGTCAAGGGCAAGATCGTCAACGTGGATGTCGAAGCGAGCGAGAAGTTGTACCAGGATTTCGAACTCAGCGCCACCAATCCCGGTGGCCACAGCTCGCTTCCCGTGCCCGATAATGCCATCTATCACGTGGCGGATGCGCTCGCGAAACTGGAGAAGACCGTCTTCCCCTTGGAGCTGAATGAAGTCACGCGCACGTATTTCGAGCGCCGCGCCCCGCTCGAGACTGGGCAGATGAAAGACGACATGAACGCGATCCTGCATATTCCTCCCGATCCATCCGCCGTCGCGCGCCTCTCTCAGGACCCGCGCTATAACTCCACGCTGCGCACCACCTGCGTGGCGACGCGCATCTCGGGCGGCCACGCCAACAACGCGCTCCCGCAACTCGCGCAGGCGATCGTCAATTGCCGCATTCTGCCGGGCCATTCGCCAGAAGAGATCCGCAACCAGCTCGCAGCCATCGTCAACGACCCGAAGGTGACCATCCGCTACGTGAGCGATTCCTTCGAGGTTTCCGATCGGCCGCCCGCCAGAAAATCGTTCCCACCAGTCATGCCGAGCCCGGAGATCCTGAAGCCGCTCGAACGGGTCGCCGCCGAGATGTGGCCCGGCGCACCCGTGATCCCCGATATGGAGACGGGCGCGTCGGATAGCATCTACACCATCGCCGCCGGCATCCCGACCTATGGCGTGAGCGGTATGGCCATCGATCAGGACGATGTCCGGGCGCACGGCAAGGACGAACGGATTCGCGTCAGTGCATACTACGACGGTGTGGAATTCTTTTACCGGTACCTGAAGGCGCTCGTCGGCGGCGGCAAATGAAACTCCTGGCGCTGCTGCTCGTTGCGGTGCCGCTGCCCGTTTCCGCGCAGTACGCGCTCTACGCTTGCGGATCGAGCTCGCGCGATTACGTGGTAGGCGCCACGCTCCCGGCGAGCGGCATCTTCGTGCGCGCGCCAGACGGCCAATGGCGCCACGCCGGTTTCAATCATCCGCTCATTACCGCCTTCGATTTTGACCCACTCGATCCGACCGTAGTCTACGCCGCGGCCGGCAACGGATTGCTGCGCGTCACGGAAAATGGCGAGCACTGGGAGATTCTCACTGGCAGCGATGTGACGGAACTGCTCGACGTCGCAGTGGATCGCAATCCGCCAGGTACGATTTACTTCGCGCACACCGCCGGGATCCGGGCGAGCCATGATGGCGGCGCGACGTGGCGCGATGCGTCTACTGGATTGCGCCGCAAATACACCGCGGCCTTGCGCGTAGACGCGCGCCGTGCTGGCGTCCTGCTCGCCGGCACCGAACAGGGCGTTTTCCGCAGCGAGGACGGCGGGGCATCCTGGAAACTTGCGGGCGCCGCGGGCATTCAGGTGCTGCACATCGAGCAATCGCCGCACGATCCCTGCTTCTGGCTGGCCTCGACGGAAGGGAGCGGCTTGTTCGCGTCCCACGATTGCGGCGTCACGTTCGAAAGCAGCGGCAATTTGGGAGTGGGCCGGAATCTTTATGATCTCGCCTTCGATCCCTCATCGCTGGATCGCATCGCGGTGGCGGGATGGATCGTGGGTGTGGCGGTGAGCGAGGATGGCGGCAAAACGTGGCAGGCGCGGAATTCCGGGCTGCCTTCGACGAACGTATGGAGCGTGGCTTTCGATCCCGCGCGGCCCGGCCGTATCTTCGCCGGCGTGCATGAAGACGCGGTATACGTCTCCGATGACCGCGGAGTAACGTGGCGCAGGGACGGGCTTGCGGGCAGTTCCATCTTTCGTATGAAATTCGTCCCGGAGGTGCGCGGTAAATGAGATGGGTGAGCCTCTTGTTGCCGGCTATCCTGTACGCCCAGGCGCCGCCCTTCGACCAGCGCGTGCGCGGCGTCATCGAAGCTTACGCCCACCCGGCCGTTTCCGGCCCATTGGGCTACCCAAACATCGCCGCCAAGCTCTATCTGCGTGAGGATGCCGCGCTTTGCTCGCGCCGCCTCGAGGAATTTCTGGCCGCCGGTCCCATGGGCGACATGTTCTGGATGTACCCCATCACGGCCATCGCGTATCTCGATCGCGGCCAGCTTGGCGATTCCGCCCGCCGCGCCCTGCACGACTCCTGGCGTACTTACATGCCCTATCGCGGCGACACCGAGAATCACTGGGTAATGTACTACACGTCGCTCTATCTCATGTCGCAGCTCTGGCCCGATCAGGTCTGGTACAACGGCAAATCGTCCGCCGAGAACATGCGCGAGGCGGCGGGCTGGCTGGAATCGTGGGTGCGCCTCACCACCACGCGCGGGCAAGGCGAGTACGATAGCCCCAGCTACATGGGCTATTACTTTCTCTCTATGTCGTACCTTGCCGCGTGGGCGCGCGACCCGGCGATGAAGAAGCGCGCCGGCATGATGATCGAGTACCTGATGGCCGATTACGCCGCCGAAACGCTCGACGGCATTTATGTGGGCGCGCATTCGCGGGTTTACGACCGCGAGGTGCTCGAAAAATGGGCTGTTCCCTCGAGCGATTTCGGATGGGTGCTGTTCGGGCTTGGCCATCCGCTGGTTCCGCCGTCGAACGCCATTCTGTTTTACGTGCTGGCGAGCGCTCAACAGCCGCCGGAGATCCTTCAGCACATTGCCGGCGACCGGTCGGAGCCATACACCCACTATGAACTTAAACGCACGCGCAATCGCTGGCGCTTTTTCGACGAGTTACACGGTCCGGTCGATAAGACCACTTACGTTCGTCGCGAATATGCTGTAAGTTCCGATCAGGGAGGCACATTGCAACCCATCCAGGAGCATTCCTGGGATGTTACCTGGTCCGTCCCCGACGCGCGCGGCGTCGAGAACACATTTTTCACCCTGAATCCGCATTCATCCTTGCATGAACTCGAAACTTACTTCACTTTTCCGCCCGATATCGGTATCTCCGGAGTAGTAAGTTCCAAGAAGAGCTATGATTCGCCCGATAAGTTTGTCGGTGGCTCGCCCTACGAACAGATTGTTCAGGATCAGGACGCTTTGATCGCGCTCTACGACATCGCTCCCGGCGCGCGATTCCCGCATGTCAACGGATTCTTCTCCAAAGATCTCGCGGAAGTCATCGAAGATCCCTCCGGCTGGATCTTCCTGCGCGGCGGCGATGCGTTGATCGCCTGCCGCCCCTTGCAACCGTACACCTGGAGGTCGATCGCAGGCGGGGGCCGGCGCCTGTTCAGCCCATATTTGAAGAACGGAATCGTCGTCCAGGTCGCCGCGCGCAGCGAATTCGCCGATATGCAGGCCTTCCGCCGCGCCATCCTCGCCCTGCCGCTGGAATTCTCGCTTGATGGCGCTCCTTCCGTCCGGTTTCGCTCCCTGCGCGGAAAAACGCTCGCATTCACCTACGGCAAACCGCCGGTCGACTACTCGCGCTGGCCGCTTTTCGGCGGTCCATTTTTGGAATCGGCGAGAGATTCCGAAATTCTCGTAATGAAATATCACGAGATGCGCCGCACGCTCGATTTCCGAAATCTGACCGTCAAACAATGATCCGGAGAAGGCACCGCTTCCTGGCGGTCGCGGCTCATTAATCAGGTGTGAGCCACGACCGCGAGGGAGTGCAAGCGTCGGGATAAACCTGCGTGTAGTCGGGGATGAAAGAGCCCCACAAAACAAGGAGTAGCGAACCATCTTGACCTCGAGTCTTGCGCCGGCTGCCGTGAGGGACCAGGTGAAGTGTAGACAGAGGCATCGACGGGCGAGGAATCGAGCTTCGAAAAGCGAGTACCGGGCGCCGACTGAGTGCTCTCAACAGGAAGGCCACACTGGCGAGAACGACAACGCAAGCTCTCGCTGGGCCCGGCGTAGTCCAAGAGCCATACGCACGAGAACCGAGAGACCTCGCCGGTATCCATCGGAAACGGTGGATCGGGCCGGGAAGCCAAAAGCACAATTCGGTCATGAACGTCGGCGAGGAGTCGAACTCGGGCATAGTACCTGGGAAGCTGCCGAACGAAGCTGGTGGAGACACTAGCCGCGGAGGTGGTGGAGGGAAGGCCCGGACTAAGGAGAACGTCAGTGAGTCTAACAGGTGCCGACCAGAGCGGGACAATACGTGTCCCAGGGGCTTGTTGGCGTGCGCAGGCGAGCGAAGCAGAAGTGCTCGCCTGACGCTAGACGCCGTATGGGGTCACATCCGAGGTAAGAACCGTATGCAGTAGTTCCTGCAAGTACGGGTCTGTGCGGGGGGTGGCCGGTAACGGCCATCCCTACCGCGACGGTGCCTTCTCAAACTTCCAACACCAGTCCGCGCGCCGGAATCTTCGTCGCCCTCTGCAAGGCCAGCGCGTACAACTGTACTTGCGCGACATTCCGCCGCTCGCGCCGATCCGTTTTGTAATCCACCACCGTCCACAGATTTCCACTGCACCACGCGAAATCGATTCGCCCATCCACCAGCGTGCCATCTTCCAATTTCACGATCACCGGCAATTCGCGATGCCGTTCCGCCCCAGTTGGCATCGCGCGCGCGATATATTCCAGCGCCTGCCGCGACGCCTCCACCGCGGCCGCGCGCTCCACATCGTTCGCGGCATGCCGCCGTCCCCAGATTTCCGCCAGCGCCGCGACATCCGCCGGTGACGCGGCGTGCTGCAGAATGTCGTGCACCACGCGGCCGAATCTCCGGCCCGCCGGACGCCCGGCGGCAACCGGTAACGTGACGGTCTCCACCGGAATGCCCGCAGCCTCCTTCGCCTCCGTCACCGTCTCGACGATCTTTACGCGATGCCTCGGCGCTGCCGCGCGCTCCAGCAACTGCCCGCGCCGGTCTTTCCATTCCTGATACTGGCGCAAACCCTCGTCCGCCTGCTCGCGAGTGCCGCTGAGCACGTGCTCGTTCTCCACCCCCTCCGCCTTTGCGACGCGCAGCGCGAGCACGGCAGGGTCGAACCAGACTACCGCATGATCGCCCACCTTCGGATAGTGCAGGCCGGGCTTCACGGACACTTCCTCGGACTGGTCGGGCGGCCGGTTGAGCACCGTGGCGCTGCCGAATTTCGGGCACCCCGGCGCTTGCGCCGAAATTCGCCAGCGCTCCTCCGGCGGATAAAGCGCATCGTAGAGCGGGCCGAGCCAACTGCCCTCCCAAGGTTCGTCGCCGATCGCCGTAACAACCAGCAGATCGCGCGCCCGAGTCGCCGCCACGTACGCCACCCGCAGCGCTTCCTCTTCATCCGCGCGCCGCTCCTCCTCCGCCGCGTCGAGCAACTCCCACGGCGCGCACCAGAGCAAACGCTGCGCGCACAATCGCCGGTCGGCATCGCAATAGCGGTCGCCCCCCTGCGGGCCGGTGAGTTTCGCGGTGAGGTCGGCCAGAATCACCACCGGAAACTCCAGCCCCTTCGCCTTATGCACGGTCATCAGTTTCACACCGCGGCCTTCCTGCTCGAGCACGGGAGCCTCGCCCGTATCGCCGCCTTCGTACTCGCCTTCCAGATACTCCACGAACGCGCGGAACGATGTCGCCGCGCCTGAAGCCTCGAAGCTCCGCGCCAGGTCCGTGAGCCGGTAGACGTTCGCCAGCACGCGCTCGCCGCCTTTGCGGAAGGCGAAGCCGGCATGCGCGCGCGTCGCTTCCAGCAATTCGTGGATGGTGTCGGCGATCGGCCGGTAATTCCGCCTGCGATGCAACTCGCGCAGCACCTGGAACGCATCGCGGATCGGCGTAAACTCCGGGTCGAGATCGTCCGGCAATTGGTGCTGCGGACGAAATCGTCCGTGGGCGTTGCGGAATTTGAGGAGCGTGGCGTCGCTCACCGCGTAGAGGCTGCCGCGCAGCACCGCGAAGACGCTGAGTTCGTCGTCCGGCCATTCGATGGCGCGCATTGCGGTTCGCAGGGTGCCCACCTCCTCGCGCCGGTGGAACGATTTCGAACCCACCAAAAGATGCGCGATATCGCGGGCTTCCAGCGCGCGCACGTACTCCTGCGTGAGATCGGTACCGTAATTCGTGAAGCGGCGGAAGAGAATGCAGACGTGTTCCGGCTGGACGGGCACGCGTGCGCCGGTCGATTGATCGCGAACCGTCCAGCCGCTCTCGTTGCACAACCACTGAATAAATGCCGCCACGGCGTTGGGCGAGCACGCCTCGATGCGCATCTTCGAGAGATTGCGCGAACCGTAAGGCTCGGGCATCGGCAGAGCGATCACACTGGGCTGACCGGCGGCATCGTTCACGCCGCCTTCGAGCGGCAGGTAATCGGGAATCGATTTTTCGAACGCGGCGTTGACAAACGCTTGACTGGTCCGCGTGCTGCGCGTGCTCGTCGGCAGTTTCTGCGACGCCACGCCGGCGCCGGTGAGCGAACGGCAAACGCGCCGGAAGAGCCGCGCGTCGGCGCGCCGGAAGCGATAAATGGACTGCTTCGGATCTCCGACCACGTACAGCTTGCCCGCCGCGGGAATCGCCTTGCGCCACTCGCGCTCGGCGGGGTCCTTCGCCGCCAGCAGCAGCAGAATCTCGGCCTGCAGCGGATCGGTATCCTGAAACTCGTCGACGAAAATGCGTTCGTAATCCTGCTGCAATTGGGCGCGCGCGCCGTCGTGAAGCAGAAGATCGCGCGCGTAGAGCAGCAGGTCCATGAAATCGAGCTGGCCGGCAAGCTTCTTCCGCTGTTGATACAGGCCCACCACTTCCCACAGCTCGTCGCGCAGGTGCGCGGCGAGATCGGCATCGGCGCGGCAGCCGAACTCGTCGATAGCGGCGCACAACGCGTCCCACGCCGCCACCATGGCCTCCCGTGCGACGCCATCGGCATATTTCCCGTGGCCGTGCTTCAGCCATCTCACCTCGCGCGGCAGGCGGAGAATGTCGTTTTCGATCACGTCGCCGTCGAAGAGCGCGGCCGCGCGCGCCCGCTCCACGCGTTCCACGAATTCCCCCAGCGGGCGCAGTCCGTCGTACAAGACATCGTTCGCGCGCGGGCAGCGATTGCGCAGTTCGAGCGTGGCCTCCGCCTTGCCCAGCATTTCCCGCAGGCCGGCATCGCGATCGAACCCGCGCTTATCCCACGGTGCGTCGAAATCGCGCCATTCCGCGAGCGACCAGGCCGCGATCCGCAGCGCGTCCAGCGGCTCGGCGCCATCGCGTTCCTCACGCCACGCCAGGCGCGCCAGCGCACGCACAAGCGCGGGCGAAGGGGAGGCCAATCGTTGCTCGATCCAGCGCTGGAACACACCCGCGAAGATCCGTATGGCGTCGGGCTGGGCGAGCTCCTGAAATACCGGGTCGACGCCGGCTTCCACCGGGCGCCGCCGCAGCAACTGCGCGCAAAAAGCGTGAATCGTCCCGATAAACGCCCGATCGAGCGAGCGGGCGGCATCCGCAAGCCGCGCACGCACCGCCGGATCGAGCTCGCGGGCACGGCGCTGCTCCAGTTGATGCCGGACGCGCAGCTTCATGTTGCCTGCGGCGGCGTGGGTGAACGTGACGGCCACGATCTTTTCCACCGCGGCCCCGGCGGCGATCGCGTCCACGATACGTTCCACGAGCGCGGTAGTCTTGCCCGTGCCGGCGGATGCCTCCACCACGCAGCTCCGCTGCAGATCTGCCCGTGCTACCGCCACGAGGGCTCCTGGTGGGGCAGGCAATCGTGCCTGCAGCCGGCTTTCAGCCGGCTCCCGGCACCCCGGATCGAGGCGCTTGCAAAAATTAATCGTTCCGCACGAAAGGCACCGCTCCCTTGCGGTCGCGGCTCATTAATCGCTGTGAGGGAGCAGTGCCCAGGCAACGTGCTTATCGCCATGTCCTCATCTCCCGCAGCGCCTTCAATTCTACCTGCGATTTCTCGCCCACCCGCTCCTCTTCATACGGCCCGCACACCGGCAGATATTCGCACCGCTTGCATCCATCTTTGCGCGGCGCGGCGGGCAAAAAGCCTTCCCGCATCGCCTCATTGATCGCGCGCAGCACCTGCATTGCGCGATGCCGCACCCAATCGTTGAGCGGCACGTCCACCGCGGTGTAATTCTGCGCGATGGTCGCGTAATAGAGCCGCCCAAACGCCACTCGCTCGCACAAAATCTTCTCCGCCGCCAGCGCGTATAGCGTCGGCTGCAACGCCTCGCCATGACCCACGAATTCCGGCCGCGGATCGGGCACGCGCCCGGTCTTATGATCGACCACGCGCAAAATTCCGCTCGAATGCCGTTCGACGAGATCGATCGATCCCTGCAATCGGAACCCTCCTTCAATCTCGACCGGCTCCTTCGAACTGCGAGGATCGCGCCCCGCCGGATCGCGCAGTCCGAAGCTCAGTTCGGCGAATTGCGGCGTCCAATCGGGCTCGAGCTTTGCCCGCTGCTGCAACCAGCCGCGCAGATCGGCGCGTAGGGCGTCGATTTCGGCGCGCCAGATTTGCGGGATGGCGGGCGCGAGGTCGGCCTCGAAGCGTCCGGCCACCTGACCCAGAACGTCATCCAACCGATCGAGCGGATCGAGCGCGCGCAGCAACTCGAATTGCACTGCGTGATAAAGTTCGCCGCGCATGGCCGGGTCCATGCGCTGAATGCCAGAGGGCCGCTCCGCCGGGCGCAATCCGAAAATACCGCGCAGCGCAAAACGATACGGGCAGCGTGCGTACTGCTGTAGCACCGAAGGCGACCACGCGCGCGCGGTAAGCAGATACCGCGCCAGAACGTCGCTGCCGATTTCCGGAACCACGAGCCCATCAACCGGCTTCCATGCCTTGTGCCACCGCGCCCAGCGCGCGCGCAGCGATTCCACCGCCCGGCCGGGCAAACTTTTCAGATATTGCCCCGATCCGGGGGCGCGCGGAGCCAACTTCGCGAGATCGAATTCGGCATCGTCGATGGCCGCCGAGGCGTCGGCCGGCGCCGGCCACCCGATACGCGTCTCGGTGGCCGACCGCGCGCGCGATTCGAACTCCCGCACCGTCATCTCGCGGCCGCCCGCCGCGCGGTGCGCCTCGAAGGCATAGAATGACGGCACGCGCTCACGTCCGGTAAGCAGATCGAGGCGCGAAAACGAGAGATGCAAGCGTTCCGAAGCGCAGGCGACGGCGATGCCGAGCAGTTCGGTATCATCGGCGCGCAGTTCGATTCCCAATTCGTTCCGCTGCGCATGCAACAACAGCGGGTCTTCCGCCGGCGGCCGCGGAAACAGGCCCTCGTTCACGCCCGGAACGAACACGCGCCGGAACGCCATGCCGCGCGCTTCCTCCACAGACCCGAGCCACACCTTGCCGAAGCGCGATTCCCTCGGTGAAATTGTCAGCGAATTGAGCCGCGGACCCAATACCAGCAGCACTTCCGCCAGCGACACCGGGCCGATGTCTGCCATCGGCTCCAGCTCTTCCAGCAGCTCGATGGTTCGTTCCGGCTCACTGAGCGCGAACTCCGCGAGGTCCGTGAGCGCGGCGATCCATTCGCCCCACAGTGCGCGTTTCGGCAGCGCGTCCAGCCGCGCAACGATGGGCAGCGCCGCGCGCGCAAGGTTCTCGACAGCCTGAATTCGCAACGTCAGAAACTCGCGCGCCTCGTCATCCTCCGCGTCGGAATGGCGGCGATGAAGCTCCGCGCGCAAACCGGCCAGCCGCGTTTCCCAGCGCGCGAACCCGCCGATTACCGCCGCGTCCACCAGCAGCCGCTCCCACAACGCCGGCGCTGCCACCTCGCTCGGTATCTGCCCCAGCGAAAGATACTCCGCGAAGCGCGATGCCGAGAGCCCCTCTTCGGCGCAATGGAGAAGCGCGAGCAAGCTGCGCCCCGCCGCGTCCGGCCTGCGCGCGCCCATGGTGCACGATGCCGGAATTCCTGCCCGCCGCAGGGCTTCGAGAATCAGCGGCTGGTGACGCTCCGGCGACCGCAGCAGGATGGCCATCTGGTCGAAAGGCACGCCCTCCGCGGCCGCCCGGTGAATGGCGCGCGCGATCTCCACGCACTCCAGCGCCTCGCCGGAAGTGGAAAGAATCGCGACACTCCCGTCTTCCTCGTGCGTCGGCACGGCATCCCCCGAGAATAGATAACGCTGCAGAGATTCAAGCGAGGAGGCGGAAGCGCCGCCGCCAACCCGCATAATCCTCAGAACGAGCGACGTCTTCGCCGCCTCCATTACCGAGGCCAGCAACTCGCGTTCGAGCCAACTGCGCGGCGCGAGATCGAGCGCCACCACGGCCGTTTGCCGCAGCGTGTTATAACTTGCCGAGAACCCGTCGCGCGCCAGTTGTACACGCGTAGCGTGGTCCGCAAACCCACGCTCCGCAAGTTCGCGCGTGTAGATAGCGAGCAATCGCGCGAGATCCGGCCCCGATTCGCCGCACGATTGCAAGCGCTCCGGGTCCACCGCGTTGAGCCGCAGTTCTTCAAACGTCGCGGTCAGCGCGCGCGGAAAGCCGGGGAATTTCGCCACTGGCCGTAAATAGGTCAGGTGACCGCGCTCCAGCGCCTGCGCCGTCACGCGCGCCGCCAGTGCTTCGCGCACGAATCGGCCGATCGGCACGAGCGCTCGCCGGTTCAACTCCGAGGCCGAAAGCTCCAGCACGAATTCGCGAAACGCCAGCCTCCGCACGTCCACGAGCGCGTTGCCGCACGCTTCCAGCGCGACCTCATCCGCCGCAGCGTGCCCGCCGGCCACCACCAGCACTGCTCCCAAGGAAGAGAATCGCCCGACAAAGTCCGCGGCCTGCTGCCGCAATTGCGAATAAGAAGAGGCCATGGGCGCCGTTCAACTAGCGTCGTTGCCCAATTCTACTGCATTCGGATCTGCGACCGCGAGGCAGCGGCCAAGAAATCGTTTACTCGTGACGCAGCGCAGTCATCGGGTCCACGCGCGCGGCACGCCGCGCCGGAAAGTAGGCCGCCACCAGTCCCGCCGCCGCGAGCGATACCACCGCGGCCGCCAGGACGCCTGCGTTGGTCGGCGTCAAACCGAACAACATCGACTGCACTTTCCGGGCGAGCACCCACGCCACCGGCAATCCCACTATGATACCGGCCGCCACCAGGCCGAGCGCGCGCCGCGCCACCATCCACAGCACCGCGCCGCGCTGCGCTCCGAGCGCCATGCGCACGCCGATCTCTTTGGTGCGCCGCACCACGCCATAGGCCAGCAATCCGTACAATCCCACGCAGGCCAGCAGCAGCCCGAGCACGCCGAATCCGCCCGAAAGCTTGGCCATCAGGCGCTCCTCCACCAGTGTCTGCTCCACTTGCGCCGTCAACGCTCGAACCGCAATCGGTGTCGTAGGGAAGCTCGGCTGGAGCTCCTTGCGAATTGCCGCCTCGGTCTGTGACAGCGACCCCGCCGCGCGAATTACCAGCGAATCCATCTGAGCCTGCCGCTGAAAGTAGGAAACATATACCGTCGGTTCGGGAGTGTCGCGCAGGCTGCCCGTCATGCTGTCCCTCACCACTCCCACGATTTGGAGATCGGCGGGCGGTTTGGACACCGTTGCGGTCACATATTCGCCCAGGGGACTCCGGCCGGGAAAATACCGCGCGGCGAAACTCTGGTTGACGATCGCCACCCGCGCACTGCCGCGATCGCGCTCGTCGAATTCGCGGCCGGCTATCAGCGGCGTACCAATCGTCGCGAAAAACTCGGGACCGGCGGCGATGAAAATCGCGTTATCCTGTTCCGGCAGGGGTTGGCCCTTGGGCGCGACCGCCTCGCTCCATCTCGCACCGTTCAGCGGCGTGTGACTGGCGATAGTGGCGGAAACCACACCTGGCACGTGACGCACCCGGTCGAGCAGCCCTGCGTAAAACTCTGTCAACCGCCGGTCGCGATAACCTTCGCGCTCACCATCGAGATCCACCAGCAACACGCCTTCCCGCCGGAATCCCGGGTCCACATTCAGCAGATTCTCGAGCGTCCGCACAAACAATCCGGCGCCCACCACCAGCAGGAGCGAAAGCGCCACCTGTCCGGTCACCAACGACGACAACAGCCGCGATCCCGAGCGCGTCACCCGCGTACTTTCCCTGATGATGGCCGATCCGCCGATCAACGTTGTCTGCATCGCCGGCGCCAGGCCGAACAAAATGCCGTTCGCCAGCGCCAGGGCGATGGCGAATCCAAGTATGTGCCAGTTCGGTGTGAGATCGAACGTCACCGGCATTTGATCACCCGAGATAGTCTCCACCAGCAGACGCGAAGTAGTCCACGCCAGCCAGATTCCCAATGCCGCGCCGATGGCCGACAGCAGCGTGCTTTCCGTCAGAAGCTGGCGGATAATTCGCCCGCGTCCCGCCCCGATCGCGAGCCTTACCGAAATCTCCCGCTGACGCGCGGTTGCGCGGGCCAGCAGCAAACTGGCAACGTTCGCGCAAGCGATCAGAAACACCAGGCCGGCCACTGCCATCAGCACCAGCAGCGGCTTGCTGAATTGACCGCGCAGATAGCTGTAGCCCGTGGCGCCGGGGAGAAAATCGAAAGTCGAATCGGCCATCTGTTTCCGGCGCGGCGGCGGCCAATTGGGATTGACTACCTGCTCCGCAATCCGTGGCCAGACGATCGCCAGCCGCGCTTTCGCCTGCGCAGCCGAAACGCCGGTCCGAGGCCGTGCCAGAACGCGCAGCCAGAAATTTCCCGGTCCGAGCAGGCCCGCCGCGGCCGGTTCGAGGAGCGCCAATCCGGCGACGGGTACGGTGATATCGGCCGCGAAACCGACATTTGCTCCTTCGAATCCCCGCGGGCTTACTCCGGCAATCGTCACCGGAACGCTATTCACGATGAGCGCCCGGCCGATCGCGCCCGGATTGCCGATGTACTGCCGCTGCCAGTAGCTGTAGCTGATGACCGCCGCCAGCGGCGCCCCCGGCTGATCGTCCGCGGGCCCCAACAGGCGCCCCAAAACCGGCGTCAGTCCGAGCGTTTGGTAATAATCGCCCGTCACCAACGCCCCTTGAACCTTTACAACGGAACCGCGCGGCCCCACGTCGAAGCTGTCGCCGCTAAAGCCGCACGCGTTCGAGAAGATATCCTTCTGATCGTCCAGCGCCTTCGCGATGGCGTACGAGAAACTGTCATCCCCGATCCGCGGGCCGCCTGGCGACGGCATTGCAAGCTGCACCAGCTCTTGTGGATTCCGCACCGGCAGCCAGCGCAGCATGAGAGCGTCGATGAGGCTGAAGATCGCGGTGTTAGCGCCGATGCCGAGCGCCAGCGACACCACCGCCGAGGCCGCGAACGCGGGATTGTGCCGCAGCGTACGCAGGGCGTACTGCACATCCCGGTATAACTGCTCGAGCCAGGTCCATCCCCATGCCGCGCGCGCCTCTTCCGCCACACGCGTCATGTTACCCAGTTCGCCCGGCTCGGCCATTGCCGCCAGCGATTCCAACTCCGCCCGCATGTCGCTCTCCTCGGCTTTCCGATGGGAGGGCAACAGGTACTTGAGCCTTTGCCACAGTCGCATCACTTTCCTCCTTCCGGCACCGGCCCCATGATTTGTCCCACCGCGGAAACAAAGCCGGCCCACTTGGAGTGCTCCACCAGGAGTTGTTTCCGCCCCGCAGGCGTCAGCCGGTAATATTTCGCCCTGCGGTTGTGCTCCGACGTCTCCCACTTGGACGCGATCCAACCCTTTAGTTCAAGGCGTTTCAACGATGGGTATAGCGATCCGAATTCGATATCGAGCGCTTCGCTCGAATTGGTGCGGATGACTTTGGCGATTCCGTACCCGTGCAGCGGTCCCAGCAGCAGGGTTTTCAATACCAGCATGTCGAGCGTACCTTGCAGGAGGTCCATATGCAGGCATTCTATATGAAGAATGCCATAATAGCAAGATGTGCTCGGAAAGTCGCCGGTGCTACAGGCCGGCGACGCCTGCCCGCCGACCGTCACCATCACGGTTCGGTGATGCTTGAGGTGAGATGTCTGGCCGCTTGGAGTTTGGTTTGATGGTGCGCCCGGCGTGACTCGAACACGCGACCTTTTGGTTCGTAGCCAAACGCTCTATCCAACTGAGCTACGGGCGCTTGTGAAAGCTGTCCTTCCAATTTAGCGAACCCTTTGCCCCGAACGCAACCCCCGGTGATTCTCGCGGGCGATCCATCCGCAACCAATGCCGGGAACAAATCGGCGCGCGCAGTGTCCAATCACACGAGGAGTTGCTTATGGGAATGTCACTCGGTTCCAACGGGCGCCATCACGCCAACATCAACGTCACCCCCATGATCGACGTTCTGCTGGTATTGATCATCATCTTTATGGTGATTACCCCCACCACATCGCACGGGCTCAAGGCCCTGGTTCCGCAGCCGGAATCCGGTCCCGCCACGCCTGCTCCTTCAAACGACGTCGTGGTCACCGTCAACGGCGATGGCACTGTCGCCATCAACCAGGAAACCATTCCCTTAGAGCAGTTATCCGGCCGCTTGCAGCGGCTATTCGCCGACCATCCCGGCCATCCGCTGTTCGTGCGCGGCTCGAAGGACCTGGCGTTCGAGCAAGTCGCCCAAGTCATCGATATCGCGCGCGGAGCGGGCCTCGACCGCATCGCCCTGATGACCAATTAGCGTGCTCCTTTTCACGAAAATCTCCGAGCCCTCGCATCCATCCGCGGAATCATATGGGCAAAGGAGATGACGAGGTGGAATCCCGAATCAATTATGTCAACGCCGTTCCCGGCGCTCGCGATGCGCTGCTGCGGCTGAGTGAGTATGTGCACGACTCCGGCCTGGAAGAGTCGTTGCTCGGCCTGGTGTTTTTGCGCGCCTCGCAGATCAACGGGTGCGCATTCTGCATCGACATGCACTGGAAAGACATGCGGGCGCTCGGGCAGAGCGAGGAAACGTTGTACATGTTGAACGCCTGGCGCGAATCGCCGGGCTATACCGAGCGCGAACGCGCCGCCCTCGCCTGGACGGAAGCCGTCACGCTGGTGACCATGGGACACGTGCCGGACGACGTTTATGAGGCCGCCCGCAAACAGTTCAGCGACGCGGAATTGGTGAACTTGACCCTGGCCATCGCGGTCATCAACAGTTGGAATCGCATGAACATCGCCTTCCGCGTCCCCGCCGGCAAGTATCGCCCGGCCGCGAGAGCCCATAAAATCGAGGAGCCGGTCGCCAGATGAAGAGTGCCTCCAAATTGCCCGCCGCCGAGCAGACATTGCGCGAACACCTGGTCGCCCTGCTCCGCGAAGGCCACGCCCACATCTCCTTCGACAAAGCGGTCCGCGGATTTCCGTTTGATCGCGCCGGCATTCGGCCGCGTGGGCTGCCGCATTCGGCGTGGGAGCTTCTGGAGCATATTCGCCTCGCGCAGGAGGACATCCTGCGCTTCAGTCAGTCGGCCGATTACGTCTCGCCGCCGTGGCCCGAAGGCTACTGGCCGGAATCGCCCGCGCCCGAAAGCGAAAAGCAGTGGACCTCGTCGGTTCGCCGGTATCGCAAGGATCTCGCGGAATTCGAGGGAATGCTTCTCGATCCCAAGCAGGACCTGCGCCGCAAATTTCCCTGGGGCGACGGGCAAACGCTCTTACGCGAAGCCCTCACCATCGCCGACCACACTTCTTATCATCTGGGGCAACTGGTGCTGGTGCGAAAGTTGGTGGAAGGCTAACCGGCCAGAAATTCCGGGAGGGCACCGCTTGCTTGCGCGCGCGGCTCATTAGCCTGGACCGCTCCTACTGAGCCGCGACCGCAACGCAACGGAGCGGTGCTTCCGTGCGGAACTGTGCGTTCTCACGTTTTGACTTTTGGTCTGGCGGCAATTTTTTTCGTGCATTTCTCCGTGGCCTCCGCCACCTCTGTGTCCTCTCATTTTGCTTGTGGTTTGGTTCTTCCTCCGTGACTCCGTGCCTCTGTGGTGAATATTGTTTTTCTGTTCTTCTCCGCGTCTCCGCGGCGAACACTCTTTATGACGGCATCTCCGCCACCGCCGCCGGCTTCCAAAACATCGTCGCGATCAGAATCGTGATCACCTGCGCCGTCGCCACCAGTGCGACGCACGCGGGCCAGCCGCCGCGATTCCAGAAATGGCCCGAGAGCGCCGAGCCTGCGCTTCCGCCGATGTAATAGCACATCACGTACAGGCCCACGGCGGACGCCCGCGCTTCCCGCGCCACCGTGCCGATGTAGCTCGAGGCCGACGAGTGTCCGATGAACGATCCCGTACAGCACAGCGCGAGCCCCAGAATCACCGCGGGCAGACTCACGACGAGCGTAAGGCAGATGCCGGCGATTCCGCCGCCGAACGCCAGCGCCAGCGTGAGCCGATGGCCGATACGGTCGATGAGACGGCCCACCAGAGGTGTGACGAACGCGCCCACCAGGTAGACCGTGAACAACAATCCGAGCGCTGCCGTGCTCAATCGGAAAGGCGGCGCGGCCAGATAAAAGTTGACGTAGTTGAAGGTGGCGAGCAGCGTGAACAGCACGCAGAATCCCACCGCATAAGTCGCCAGCAGGCGCGGATTTCGTACGTGCTGCAGCATGGCGTGCGCCGTGGAGGGCCGCTTGCGATGCTGTTCCGTTTTACGTCCCGCCGGCAGCCACGCCCAAATGGCGCTGCCCCCAAGCAGGTTGAGCACTCCCAACGCGATGAACGCCCATCGCCAGGAGAACTCCGCCGCCGCGAGCCCGGCCACCATCCTTCCGCTGAATCCGCCCAATACCGTCCCGCCGACATACGCCGACATGGCCGCTCCCGCGCCCTGCTCCCACTCCTCGGTGATGTAAGCGATGGTCACGGCGAAAATCCCGGGCGTGAAAACTCCCTGCCAGAAACGCCAGAAGAGGAGTTGCCACAAACTGCCCGAAAGACCGGCGAGAATCGTCGGGAGGGCCAGCAGAAAGGCCGCCGGCACGATCACGTTCTTGCGGCCGAAGCGGTCGGCAACGATGCCCGTGAGCGGCGCGGTCATCGCCACTGCGATGGTCGAGACGGTAACCACCAGGCCGATCGCGCCCGCGGAAGCGTGGAACGCCTTGGCGAGCAGCGGTAGCAGCGGCTGCGGCGCAAACAGCGTGAGGAACGCGCAAAATCCCGCCAACACGACGGCCGCGGTGCGGGTCCGGGCGTGCGATCGTGCCGCATCGCGGGCTCCCGGCCACGCGACCGGTAGAGGATCAGCCATTCCTTTTATTATCGACGCTCGCGAACTCGCGGGGCTACCGTAATGCGTCCAGGATGAACTGCGCGCGATCCCTGGGAGGGAGCTTGGGCACCTCGACAGTCCGGTAGCCGAGTTCCGCATAGACATCCGCGACGTCATCGTAAGTGCGCTCCACTTCCGCGAAATCCTGCTTCCGTTCCGAATCGGTGCAGTAGATTTCGGCCCAGGGAGGCGCCAGGAACACCAGTGGCGCGTAGCGGTACTTCCGGCAGGCGCGTTCAATGGCCGCCGTGGGCAAGCCGATCCGACGGGCGTACGCCAGCGTGTCCGGGATGCCGCGGTCCGCGAACAGGAGCTCGGACGACGGAGTGTGTTGCTCGAACGATTCGATCGATCGCCGCAACATCAGCTCGACATAGGAGCCCGGTCCGCCCAGGGCACCGCCGTTCCTCCCGTCCTCACCTGCTCCTGAATGATCTCTCGCGCGACTTCCGGGGCAAAACGGTAGCCGAGCTTCGCCAGCTCGAGCAGAGCGGTTGTTTTTCCGGCGCCCGGTCCGCCCGAGATCACCACCAGGCGCGGATTCTCGATGAGCTTCACTCTTCCCGCAGCACCGCCAGCGGATCGAGACGCATGGCCCGCCGCGCCGGAATGTAACTCGCAGCCAGCGCTGTCACCAGCAGGAAACCTGTCACCGCACCGAACGTCGCCAGATCGTGCGCGCCCACACCGAACAGCATGGTAGCCATCGCGCGTGTGAGCAGCGCCGCGCCTGCAAGTCCGCCAACCACCCCGCCACCCGCCAGCATCATCCCTTGCCTCACTACCAGATTCAGAATGTTGCCGCTTTGCGCGCCCAATGCGATGCGCACCCCGATATCGTGGGCGCTCTCGTTAACCTGGAACGACATCACGCCATACACCCCTACCGCCGCCAGAATCAGGGCGAAAACCGCGAATGCTGTCAGCATGGTCATCGCGAAGCGCTGCCGCGCCAGCGAATCGTAGACCCGGCCCTCCATCGTCCGCACGTCGTAAACCGCCACGCCGGGGTCGACCGCGTGGATCTCCCGCACCACCGCCGCCGCCATCGCCGCCGGGTCCGACGTGGTCCGCGCCACCACGTACATCACATTGCCTGTATTCTGCGTGAACGGAAAGTACGTCACAATTTTCCCATCGGTATCGAGCCCGTATTCTTTGACCGTCCCCACCACTCCCACTATCGCAAACGGCTTTTTCGGGTCGAACCACAAGTGCTTGCCAATGGCGTCTCCACGCGGCCAAAATCGTGCAGCGAATTTCTGGTCGATAATCACCGCCGCCTGTTGATCGGGCGTATCGTGCGTGGTGAAGAAGCGTCCCGCGATCAGCGGAATCTCCATGGCGCGGAAATAGTCGGCTGTCGCCGAGCGCAGGTCCACCTGCAATTCCTGCCCGGGAGCGGGCGTGAATCCTTCCACGTTGATTCCGCCCCACCCCACCGCCGGCGTCAACGGCAGTGCGCTCACCACGCCCACCGATTTCGCTCCCGGCAGATGCAGAATGCGGTCGCCCACGTCCTGGTAAAACTGCACCGTCGGCGGGTTTTCCCGGTACCGCGCCCCGATCGCGGCCACCCGCATGGAGAGCGCGTGATCGGGCTGGAATCCCGGCGGTACGGCGGCTAGCCGCACAAAACTGCGCACCAGCAATCCCGCGCCCGTAAGCAAAATCAGCGACACCGCCACTTCGGAAACCACCAGAAAGCTGCGCAAGCGATGGCGGGCGAAGCGGAAGCCGCCCGAGCCCTGCGAGGCGCGTCCGCCGGATTTGAGCGACGAGTTGAGATCCAATCGCGCCGCCCGCAATGCCGGCGCCAGGCCGAAGAGAATGCCCGTCGCGAGCGAAATCGCGAACGTGAACGCCAACACTCCGCCATCGATCGCGATGTCTTGGAGGCGCGGAATGTTGCCGGGATTGATGGTGCGCACCACCTGCAGGCTCGCCAGCGCGATGGCCACGCCGCCCGCTCCGCCCGCCAGCCCCAGCACCACCGATTCCGTGAGCAGTTGCCGCACCAGCCGCCATCGGCCCGCTCCGAGGGCCGTGCGCACGGCGATTTCCTTTTCGCGCCCGGTGGCGCGCGAGAGCAGCAGATTCGCCACATTAGCGCAGGCAATCAGCAGCACCAGTCCCACCGAGCCGAACAGGACCATCACAATGCGGCGCAGATTCCCCACCACCTGGTCCACCACCGACACCACGCTGATGGTGAATGTGCGGTCGCGCTTGTCCTTCTCGCGAATGCGCGCCGCAATCACCGAAATATCGGCCTGCGCCTGTTCCAGAGTGACGCCGGGTTTGAGCCGCGCCGTGAGATTGTAGTTTTCATCGCCCCGCTGGTTGACCGCGTTGGCGCCGAGGGGCAGCGGCAGGAAGATATCGCAGCGGTCGGTGTTGCTGACGGTCTGCATCATCTCGTGATTCAAGCGGAATTCGGGCCGCAGAACGCCGGCGATGGTGTACGGCCTGGTGTTGAGCGTGACGCCGCGCCCGATCACGTTCGGGTCGGAATGAAACAGCCGCTGCCAGATTCCGTAGCTCAGAATCGCCACCGCCGGCTTGCCGGGCACATCGTCTACCGGCAGCAGGAGCCGTCCGTAGAGCGGCTTCGCGCCCAGCATATGAAACAAGTTTGAACTGGTCAGCAGGCCATCGACGCGCTCGGGGTTTTCCAGCCCGGCAATGGTGAGATTCCGCCCCTGCGAGATGGCGACTTCGGAAAAGGAGTGGTTTTGAGTGACGATATCGATATACTGGCCGGGCGACGGCCAATCCTGCGGGATGCCGATGCCCGGGGAGCGCAGCCACAACACCGTCAGGCGGTCCGGATCGGGGTAGGGAAGCGGCTTGAGGAAGAGGGCGTCGGCGACACTGAAAATCGCGGTATTGGCCCCGATCCCGAGGGCCAATGAGAGCACGATGACGCTGGTGAGGCCACGGCTTCGGGCAAGCCCTCGCACGGCAAGGCGGAGGTCGGCGAACAGTTCGGGCATATTTCTTATACGTCACTGCCCCCGAAACGTTCCCAGAAAGCCGCTTTTTTATGCCAGCAAACTGAGGGTCGCCTTCTGCATTTCGGCCGCCGTGTGCGCCACCGCGACCTCAGTCCCGTATTGATTCCCGGCGCTCATGAGGGAAACTGCGGCGTCGCTCAGGCTCACTGAATCGGCGGGCGGTGGCGATTGGCCGGTCGGTATGGTGGCTTGCGAAATTCGCTGGGCGGATTGGTCGAATTGTCCTTGGGCTCGATCCAGTCCCTGTTGCGCGATCCCGAGAGTATTCATAGCAAACTTATCGGCCGCGATTTCGGGAGTTTGAGAAAATACCGCTATGCGCCGGTTTTGGATCCTGATCCTCTTTGCCGCCGCGGTGTTAGCCGCCCTCGCGCAAAATGCCGCGACTCCGGCGTTCCACTTCGTCCTCCTTGGCGACCGCACCGGCGACGCGCAATCCGGCGTCTGGGAACGGGTTTGGAAACAAGCCGCCGCCGAAAATCCGGCATTCGTCCTCGGCGTGGGCGATACCATACAGGGCGGCGACGATGCGGCCGCGGAATCCCAATGGCGCGACGTGAAGCGTACGCTCGCGCCCTACTCAGGCATCCCGCTCTATCTCGCGCCCGGCAATCACGACATTTGGTCGCCCGCCTCCGAAGAACTGTTCCGGAAGTACACCGGACACCCGCCGCATTACAGCTTCGATTTCGCCCAGGCGCACTTTACGGTGCTCGACAACAGCCGCTCCGACGAGTTTCCGTCCGGTGAAATGGCGTTTCTCGAGTCCGATCTCGCCGCGCACCGGTCGCAGCCCGTCAAATTCATCGTGTCACACCGGCCGTCGTGGCTGATCAATGCGGCGCTTCAGAATCCCAATTTCGACCTGCACCAGCTGGCGCGCAAATACGGCGTGCAATACGTCGTCGCCGGCCACGTCCATCAACTCCTGCACGTCACCTTCGACGGCGTCACGTATTTCAGCGCGCCCAGCGCCGGCGGCCATCTGCGGGCATCGGGAAAATATGAGGACGGCTGGTTTTTCGGTTACACCGTGGTGACCGTCGAAGGCAATGCGGTGAGCTTCGCGATCCGGAATATCGACGGCCGCAAGACCACGCTGGCCGATTGGGGCCTGCTCGGGCGGATCGACCGGGCTAAATAGTTGACTGAGTCAACAATTTGCTACACTGGCGGTATGCCGGTTTCCGAGGACAAGATCCAACAGGTGCGCGGATTCAACCGCTTCTACACGCGCCACATCGGCTTGTTGCGCGAGGGATTGCTCGATACGGCTTTCTCGCTGACCCAGGCGCGCGTACTTTTCGAAATCGCCCACCAGCCGGGAACGCGCTCGGCCGATCTCGCCGCCGAACTTGGGCTCGATCCCGCCTACTTGAGCCGCCTGCTCGCCAGCTTCGAGCGCCGCAAGCTGATCGTCCGCCAGCAATCGCGCGACGACCGCCGCGTGAACCATCTGCGCCTCACCGCCAAGGGCCGCGCCGCCTTCGCCCGCCTGGATGCGCTCTCGCGCACGCAATCGCGCGAATTGCTCGCCAATCTCACGGACGCCGGCCAGCGGCGCCTCACCGATTCCATGACAACAATTCAAGACCTGCTCTCGCCGAACGGCGAACCTGAGCCCGCCGTCACCCTCCGCACGCACCGCGCCGGCGACATCGGATGGGTCATCATGCGTCACGGCCAACTCTACACGCAGGAATACGGGTGGGACGACACTTTCGAAGGCCTGGTGGCCGAAATCGCCGGCAAATTCCTCACCCATTTCGACTCCGCCCGCGAGCGCTGCTGGATCGCCGAGCTCAATTCCCAGCCTGCCGGCTGCATTTTCCTGGTGAAATACACCGAAACCATCGCCAAGCTCCGGCTGCTGCTCGTGGAACCCTGGGCGCGCGGCCATTCCATCGGGACCAGACTCGTCGACGCCTGCATTGCCTTCGCGCGCGAGGCAGGTTATCGCAAAATCACGCTCTGGACGCAGAATAATCTGCACTCCGCGCGGCATATTTACCAGCGCGCCGGATTTCAACTCGTCGAAGAAAGCCCGCACCATGCTTTCGGCATCGATCTGGTGCAGCAGGTGTGGGACTTGAAGCTATAATTTGCCCTTTTGGACTCAGTTTCAAGTCTTGGGTGATCTTATCGCCGGAGTGGACTTCCACCGCGACCGTGTCTGCCGCGTGATCTTCCCACTCTTCTTCACTCATCTCATCCGTATCGGAACTCACGAGTTTATAAGTCCCCGAGCGTAACTCCTTATCGCTTCGAAGGGCCTGCGACGACCTTTCCGGACGGCGACACTCGTCCTTGCGCGTCACGATGGGTTCGCGCGGTTGCACCCGGTCGAGAACTCGTCCCGCTGACTACGACGGGTAATAGCCCTCGCGCGTCTGCACAGTCAGCGATTTCTGCTTCGTCGACAGATGAATGCGGCGGTAATCCGGCGAAGTATTCGCGCTGCCGGGCGTGTAGCCGATGCTGTACTGGCTGCGCAGCTCCTCCTGGAGCGACTCGTACACCTTGTCAATCGGCTCTTTCTTGGTGACCTCGAAGTAGCGGCCGCCGGTTTCGCGCGAGATGCGCTCGAGCACCTTCCGTCCGTCGACCTCGCTCCGGCCGCCGCGGCCGCCGCCCCAGTGTCCGCGGCCGCCGAAGCCGCGGTTGCCGTTGGGATCTTCGAACAGAATGGAGTACACCAGCGTGTCGCTTCGCTGCGCCGCTTCGACGGCCCTCTCCAGCGTGAGCCGGCTGCCGTTGTCCATGCCGTCGGAGAGAAGGATGAGCGCCTTGCGGCCCTGCTGATGCTTCATGATCTCGTCCGAACCCAGGTAGACCGCATCGTAGAGCGCGGTGCCGCCGCCGAAGTGGCGCCCGCCGCTGCCCGGATATCGTCCGCCGCCCGCGTCGCCCCCGTCACCCGGTCTGCGCCGTTGCAACTGGTGATTGCCGACGTCGAGATGATCGAGCGAGCGCTGCAATTGCGGCTTCGAATTCGTCAAATCCTGGAGCAGTTCCACTTCGAAATCGAAGTGGATGACGAAGGCCATGTCCTTGTCAGGGCGCATCACCTGGTCGAGGAAGCGGTAACTGGCGCTGCGTTCGTCGGGCAGGACATTGCGCTCGCTGCCGCTGGTGTCCACCAGCAGTCCGAGCGTGAGAGGCAGGTCGGTCTCGCGCGAAAAATACCGGATGGTCTGCGGCTTTCCGTCTTCATCGAGGACGAAATCGTCCTGCGTAAGATCGGTCACCACTTTGCCCAGCTTGTCGCGGACGGTGGCGAACAGGTTGACCACTTTGACGGTGGTGGAAAAGCCGGGTGGCGGAGGGTTTTGTTGTTGCGCGCGCAGAAAACGGGCGGCCGGGATCAGGCCCAGCGCGCCGAGCAGGCTCCGCCGCGACAAAGTGGACATTTGATACCAGAGATGCGGGAAACGGGCCGCGGGTTACGAACAGGTTGCTAAAAGATAGCGCGTGAACGGGCAGTTATAGACTCTCTCGAAGGCACTAAACAGGTCCGATTACAGTTAAACTGGATGCAATGACATTCTTTCCCCGGTGGTTAGCGACGGCTATCGTCCCGTTCTCATTTATCGGCGTTGCCAACGCACAAATTGGTTCCGGGGGCGCCCCGGGCAGTTCGCCTCTTTCCTGCATGGCCTTCGCGGGAGGCACTCCGGAACTGCGGCCGGAGGGATATGCCGAACTGACGGGCGATATCTTCATGGAATGCTCCGGCGGAGCGGCCTACCACGTCGGGACGGCGATCCCGACCACCAACGTTGTCGTCTACATGTCGCCCGGCGTGTCCATCACCAGCCGGGTTCTTGGACCGGGCCTGTCCGGCGCCGGCACGTACCTCTCCGATGTCCTGCTGCTGATCGATGAGCCCGGATCTGGGGTCCGCACGGGCGCGACAGGCCCGTATGGTCCGAATGCGCCGCAATCGCTTTGCACCACGGCACAACAGTTGAGTTCGGGCTGTCCCGCGAAGGCCGACTTGGACGATAGCGGTGCATACGAGGTAGCTGTCGTACCTGGAACCCGCCATCCGGCCCCGAACGTTTTCCAGGGCGAGATTGGCGATTACGGTCCCAATTCGGTCGCTTTTTACAACGTTCCCATTCTGCCGCCCGCCCAGCAGGGCGTAATGCGGGTCTTCCGCATCACCAATATCCGGGTTCCAGTGCCGGGGGGATATCTGCCGAATCAGTTGCAGGCGTTCATCTCGACGAATCCGAACACGGTTCTCCCAATTTCCAGCGCAGAAGTGCTTATTGGGGTGGTCGGCCCCGCGATGCTCGCCAACGTAAACGCGTCGCCAGCAGGGAGTGGCAATCCCTTTCCGGCTTGCGTCGCGCAGACCGCTCCCACGCTTGCCGCGCAGGTGACATTTTCCGAGGGGTTCGCCACAAGTTTCAAGACGCGCGTTGTGGCGGGGGGCAGCACCGGCGCCAACACCAAGTGGGCGGCGGAGGCCCAAAACATAGTGAGTCCGAGCAATCAGAATATCCCCGGCGGACTCTACGGCGGCTTCGCCCAGAACAACGAGTCCGGATTCATTCTCCCGGCGCTCAATTTTACAGATTCCAGCTCGAACATCACGTATACCGCGGGACTGGCCGATTTCGGCACGCGCCTGAAGGCCGTCTTCAGCAACATCCCGGCCGGCGTCACGCTCTATGTTTCCACCACCAGCACCGGAACGGTCGCCGTTCCAGGCGGCACCGCTTTCGCTTCCTACGCCGTTCTGGTAGCGGCCAGTCAGGGGAACGAAGCCAATGGCGACGGCTCGAACTTCGCGCCGCTCACCTCGACGGTTCCCGGCAGCGACGGCTTGTACGCATACCCGCTGGCCGCCGACAACTCGGGGGTGACAGCGGCCGTCTGGGAAGTGGTCAACTCGAATCCTGCCGGCCTCGACAGCCTGATTTTCAGCGTCTACATCGCCTACGACAGCACGTTGAGTACGGCCACCCCGACCAACGTGGCGCTCAGCTTCGCGCCGGAACCGGGAGGAGGCTCGTTCTCAGCGGCTAACTCGACTTTGGGACTGACCAGCCCCTTGCCGCGATTCGCAGTTTTGAATTCGTTCGGAGGGCCGTTCGCGACCATCACCTATTGTGAACTGAGTGCGGGCACATCGCCCGTCCCGCTGACGTATGCGCTCGGCGGGGCGGCGGTTTCCCAGACGCGAACCATCAACCTCTCGCCGAGCACGCTTCCCGTCACCGTGACGCCGGCAGTAACTACGCCAACCGGCGGAAACTGGCTGTCGGCCTCGCTATCCGGAAGCACCTTGACGATTACCGCGAACGGGACAGGACTGACGCCTTCCGCGACGGCATACACGGGAACTGTGACGCTGAGCGCTGCGGGCAACAACTCGGTTGCGATTCCGGTGAACTTGACGGTGACCTCGCAGCCCGTGCTGACCATTAACAAGAGTCATTCCGGGAATTTCGCGCAGGGGCAAATGGGCGCGACTTACTCAATCACGGCCGGCAATAACTCCCCGGTCTCCTCGACTAATGGTGCAGTTACTGTACAGGAACAAGTACCGGGCGGTTTGTCGCTGGTGCAAATGGCCGGCACGGGATGGGACTGCTCTGCGCTGCCCAATTGCACGCGCAGCGATGCCCTCGCGCCGGGCGGCCAGTATCCCACCATCACCGCGACGGTGAACGTCGCCGGCAATGCCAGCACCCCGCAAGTGAATGCGGCTAATGTGAGCGGCGGCGGCTCAGCGCCGGCGAGCGCGAGCGATTCCACCACGGTGGTGCCGTCGTCGGGATGGTCGATCGGGTTATCGCATTCCGGATATTTCACCGAAGGGGAGAACAACGCGCAGTATGTCGTAACGGTAAACAATGTGTCAGCGATTGCCAGCAACGGGACGGTGACCGTGACCGAAACTGTACCCACCGGCCTGAGCCTGTTATCGATGAATGGCTCGAACTGGGACTGCTCGTCTCTTCCCCAATGCAAGCGCAGCGACTCGCTGCCAGCCGGCCAGAGTTATTCCAATATCACGGTAACCGTGTACGTGGGAACTAGCGTTCCTTTGTATGTGACGAACCAGGTGAGTATCTCGGGAGGCGCGTTTCAAAAGGCCAGCGCGGGCGACGTGACGATGATCGACACACCGGCGCTGCAATATCTGATCTCGACATACGCGGGCGGGTTCGCGCCGCCGACGGCGGTGGCTGGGGTGAGCTATCCCCTGCTTTTCGTCAATTCGGTTACGACCGACCAATTCGGCAATACGTATTTGAGCAGCAGCCTCGGTTGTGTCTTCCGACTCGACGCCGCCGGTATGCTCATGCGCGTCGCTGGGACCTGCAATCCCGGTTTCTCCGGCGACGGAGGTCTCGCGGTCGATGCGGAACTGAACGACCCCATGGGGCTGGCGGTGGATTTGGCTGGCACCCTCTACATCGCCGATACATACAATTCCCGAATTCGCCAGGTTACGCCTTCCGGCATTATCACGACCGTGGCCGGCACCGGCAAGAGGGGATATTCGGGAGACGATATTCCAGCAACGAGCGCGGAGTTGAACCTTCCGGAGGGCGTAGCGGTCGATTCGTTGGACAATTTGTATATTGCTGACAGTGGCAATTACCGGATCCGCGAGGTTTCCAACGGAATGATTGTGACGGTGGCGGGGACCGGCACGGTGGGATCTTCCGGTGATGGAGCGGCAGCGGCAAATGCGCAACTGAATTACCCATCGGCGGTCGCCGTTGACTGGGCCGGAGACTTCTACATTGCCGACACATTCAACAATCGTGTGCGCAAGGTTGCGGCAGGAGTTATCACCACGGTCGCCGGCACCGGAACCGCTGGCCTCTCCGGCGATGGGGGCGCGGCCGTCAGTGCGCAACTCAATTCCCCGGGCGGCATAGCTACCGACAATGCTGGCGATCTGTATGTCGCGGACACGTCTAACGAACGCATTCGAAAAGTGGCTGCCAATGGAATCATCACCACCGTTGCCGGCGCAGGCATCGCCGGCGCCTCCCTGTTTTCGCCGGGCGGTGTCGCCTGCGATTTCAGCAATAACCTTTACATCGCGGACACGTCGAACGGGTACGTCCGTGTGGTGAATTCCTCGGGGACCATCGCCACTGTTGCGGGGAACGGAGTATACCCTGAGGGCGGCGACGGAGGATTGGCTACGCTCGCAAGCCTCATCTGGAATTGGGGGCTCGCGCTGGATGGTTTCTATAACCTGTATATCGCGGGCGACGGAAGTCGAACAGTCCGAACGGTCGCTCCTTCAGGGATCCTTACGACGGTTGGCAGCGTAGGGCCTGGGACCAATCAAGTTTCTCTGGCTGCGGATTCCGCGGGAAACATCTATTTCACCGGAGATGCCCACGTCGGCAAGATGGCGCACGACGGGAGCGTGACGAACATAGCGGGAACAGGGAGCGCAGGCTACTCCGGCGACAACGGGTTGGCCGTCAATGCCCAGCTTTCCTCTTATATCGCCGGAATTGCTTTGGACGCCGCAGGCGACGTTTACATTTCGGATGTCTATAACTTCCGAGTTCGCAAAATCTCGCCCGAGGGAACTATCACTACCATTGCCGGCACGGGCACCCAAGGATTTTGGGGAGACGGCGGGCCCGGCACCAGTGCCCAGCTCACCTGGCCGTCGGGCCTGGCGGTCGACAGCCTCGGCAATCTGTACATAGTAGATCAATATCGCATTCGGAAACTGGCGGTGGATGGCGCCATCTCGACGGTAGCGGGGACTGGCGTAGGTAGTAATACCGGAGATGGCGGTCCGGCCACGGCCGCTGCGGTGATGCCCTACGGCAGCCTGGCAGTGGATTCCGCCGGTAATCTCTACTTCGGCACCCTGGGGAGCACGATCCGCAAGGTCAGCCGAGGCGGAATTATCACCACCATCGCGGGAATCGGTGCTGCCGGGCGTATGGGAGATGGTGGACCGGCGACTATGGCCGAACTCATTCCTCCGGCAAGTCTGGCCGTAGATCCAAACGGAAATGTCTATGTCTCCGAGCAGTACGAGAACGCCGTGCGCGTTCTGGTCCCCACTTGGCCAGTCCTAACGCTCACCTCGACTCACACCGGTAACTTCGCCTTGGGCCAGCAGAGCGCCCAATACGAAATCACGGTGACCGCCGGGCCGGGCACATATCAGACCAGCGGCGCCGTGACCGTAACGGAAGCGCTGCCGCCGGGATTGAGCCTGGTATCGATGTCGGGCGAGAACTGGAACTGTCCCGCCAGCACCTGCTCGCGCAGCGACGCCCTCCCAGCAGGCACAAGCTACTCGCCGATCTACGTAACCGTAAATGTGAGCCCCACTGCGCCGCCGCAAGTAATCAACCAGGTGAGTGTCGCGGGCGGCGGAGGGTTCGGCGCAAGCGCGGAAGATCCTACTTTCATCGGTCCCTCCGCTCCCGTCCTCGAGATCTCCGAGACCGTCCCCGGTCTGTTCGTTCAGGGAGAGAGCAACGCCACCTACATCGTCAACGTGGGCAATCAGTTCGCTGCGCCACCGACGAACGGACCGGTAATCGTAACGCCATCCGTGCCCAATGGGCTGACTATCCAATCGATGACCGGTACCGGCTGGAGTTGCTCCAACGGAAGTTGCACTCGAAGCGATTCCCTGGCCGGAGGCGCGCAATATCCGCCCATCGTCGTCACCGCGAGCGTTTCCGGCACCGCACTCTCGCAAGTCACGGCCTCGGCGACCGCATCGGGAGGCGGCTCCATCGGCGCGGGTGTCCAAGCCACCAACTTCAACCTCGTGCTGACGGTCTGTGACGTCGCCGGCGTTCCGACCCCTAGCGCAATCGATGTGCAGCGCATGGTCAACGAGGCGCTCGGCATCGCCCCGGCAGTCAATGACGTGAACCGGGACGGAATCGTGAATGTCGCCGGTGTCCAAAAAGTGCTCATCGCGGCGCTCGGGGGAGTTTGCCCCTATTAATCAATAAATTTAATATTCTTAGCTTGAGATCTTTACAATATTGATGTACAACTGAATTATGGCGATTGAAGGTCGGGGGAAGCCCTCCGACTGGCAGGAGCTGACGCAACTCACGCAGGGGCAACCCCTGATCGTCGAGCGCGTGCGCCTGCTCGGCAAGGATATCGCCGTCGAAGGCTCGTTCGAACTGCCGCAGTTGGCCCGCTTGAGCATGGAAGACCAGGTTTTCATCACCGCCTTCGTGCGCTCTCACGGGTCCATCAAGGAGATGGAGCAGGTCTTCGGCGTCAGCTATCCCACCATCAAGGCGCGCCTCACGCGCATCGCCAACAGTCTGCCATTCGTGGAGAGCAATCCCACGCCATCGCGGACGGAAATCCTGGACCGGCTGCAGCGCGGCGAAATAAGCGCGGCGGATGCCATCCGGGAACTGGAGAGTTCCAAGTGAGCGATTTTTACAAGTTCCGTCGAGACGGCACGCAGAAGCGCTACACGGTAGGCGTTCCGTTCGTGCTGCTGGTGTTTCTGCTGTCGCCGGTGCTGATTCTGGCGCCGGTGGCATTTGTCGCCTGTCTCCTTGCGGGCGTCGATCCGTTCGCGGCGGCGCGCCTGTTGTGGCGGTTGCTGAAGGCGTTGCGCGGCACGGACGTAGAGGTATCGAAGCGGAATCGCTCGGTGCTGGTGCATATTTCGTAAGGAGCGGACATGAACGAGGATCGTCGAAAAATTCTGGAAATGCTGGCCGCGGGGAAAATTACCGCCGATGAAGCGGACCGCCTGCTGGCCGCCCTGGAGAAAGCGCCGGCGGATTCCGCGAGCGGCAGCGGAACAGGTTCCGGCCCGGCGCGCAAGCCGCAATTTCTGCGCATCCTGGTGGAGGACGAAGGCCGGAAAGGCCCCGTGAAAGTCAATGTGCGGGTACCGATGCAGCTCCTGCGCGCGGGAGTTCGCCTGGCCAGCCTGATTCCGCCCGAGGCGCGCGATCGCGTGAACTCGCAATTGCGGTGCGAAGGCGTGCCGTTCGACCTGAATCAGATCACGCCCGACAACTTAGAGGAACTGGTGGAGCACCTCGACGCGTTCACGCTCGACATTAACGAGCACAATACCAAAGTCCGGCTCTTCTGCGAATAAGAACGAGAACATTACCGTCGTGGGTTAACGACCGTGATAGCACGTTCCAGTGCGTGGGGCGCTACGCTCTTACGGAGCTGATAGCGAATCGACCAAACCTCGCCCCAATACAAAGCGAAAATGACAAATTCATACAAATGCTTCCTGGCAAGCGCTATCGTTGCTTTGACCCCCGCGCTGGCAAGCGCGCAAGGCTCTAACTCACAGCTCATCTGCGTCGTGGATGCCGCAGCTTTACCGGAACTCAGGCCCGAGGGCTATACGGAGCTGATTGGCGACATTATTATTATGTGCACCGGCGGCCAATCGCTCCAGGTAGGAACGACAATTCCCACCGCGGACATTGTCGTGACGATTTCGCCTTTGGTTCCCATCACCAGCCGCCTGCTCGGTACGGATGGCTCTTCCGAAATCATGCTGCTGATTGACGAACCGGGCAGCGGCATATACACGCCGGCAACTGGCCCGTACGGGCCGCAGGCGCCGCAATCGCTGTGCACCAGCGACCAGCAGGTGGCGAATGGCGGCATTGCCTGCGCCGCGCAGGTCGGCTTGGATACCAGCCTGCAATACCAGGTGGCGGTGGTGCCGGGGACGTCCACGGCTGCACGGAACGTCTATCAGGGCAAGATCGGCGACTCAGGCGTCAACACCGTCAGCTTTTACAATGTTCCGGTTCTGCCACCTTCTCCGGGTACGCAGCGATATTTTCGGATCACAAACACTCGCGTTCCCTTGATGGGCACCGGCATCACGAACCAGGTCCAGGCGACCGTCTCGTCCTCGGGGAATTCCCCTCTGCCCCTCCAGAATAACGCGATCATCATAGGCATCCAGGGCCCGATGGGCGGCATCGTGAATGCCGCGCCACCAGGAAGCGGAAACCCGTTCGCGGCTTGTTTTCCTGTCGCCTCTCCGACCCTCGCGGCGCGGGTGACGTTTACGGAGGGTTTCGCGACGGCATTCAAGACTCGCGTCGTACCATTGACCAACACGCCCTGGGCCTCGACCGCGCAGAATAACGGGACACCTGGCCAAAACATTCCGGGAGGAATGTACGAAGGCTACGTGCTCAACAACGAGTCGGAATTCATCTTCCCCGCCGCTGCTTTTACCGGCTCCAACAACGTCACCTATACCGCGGGATTGGCCGACTATGGCACGCGCGTGAAGGCCGTTTTCCAAAGCGTCCCGGCGGGCGTCACATTGTATGTCTCCACTACGAGCGCCGCCAGCTACGATACGCCCGGAGGGACGAACATCGTGCCCTACGCTGTTCTGGTGGGCGCCGCGCAGAGCGACGAAGCCAATAACGACGGCGCCGCGATCACGCCCCTTGCGGCGACCGCCATCGGCAGCGACGGTCTTGGGGCTTATCCACTAACTGCCGATAGTTTCGGGAATTTGGCGGCCATCTGGGAGGTGGTGAATGCTAACCCGTTCTCCATTGACAGCCTCACCTTCAGCGTCTATCTCGCGCACAGCACCATCGACATAATCAACGGCCCGTACATCGCGTCGCTCACGTTCTCACCGGAACCCGGAGGCGGGACTTTCCCGGCGGCCAACGCGGCCACAGCCTTGACCGGCCCGGTGCCACGATTCGGCGTTTACCAGGCGCTGAGAGGCGCATGGGCCGAGTTCAATCTCTGCCCGCTGAGCACCAACGCACCCTCCACCGTTCCCTTTTCCTATACCACCGGCGGGATCGCTCCAGCCGCCCAGACCTTTACCGTGAGCGCTACCCCGAGCAACCCGACGATCGCGGTGTCGCCATCCACCTCGTCGGGCGGTAACTGGTTATCGGCATCGCTTAGCGGAACAACCCTCAGCGTCTCGGCGAAACCCACCGGCCTGAACGCATCTGGCGTCTCGGCGAAACCCACCGGCCTGACCGCATCTGCCACGGCATACGCGGGAAACGTGACGCTATCCTCTCCTGGTTACGCCACTGCGAATGTCCTGGTTAGCTTTACGGTGTCGCCGTCCGCGCAATTGGCGATCGCCACGTCCCACTCAGGCGACTTCATGCAAGGGCAATTGAGCCAGACGTACACCGTCACCGTGAGTAATGGCGCATCGGGCGGGCCGACCAGCGGCACGGTCACCGTCACGGAAATGCCGCCCAGCGGGGAGACCCTGGTCTCGATGACCGGCGCCAGCAACGTCTGGACTTGCGCCGGCAACAATTGCACGGCGACCGCTTCCCTCCCCGCCGGCGGCTCTTACTCGCCGATCACCGTGACCGTCGATGTTTCCCCGAGCGCGGCGTCGCAAATCACCAACGTCGCCACGGCATCGGGAGGCGCATCTTCGACAAGTCCCAGCTATGGCGACGCCACCACCGTCGACGCGTTCAATTGCATCGTCACCGGCGGCCAAACGCCGGGCATCGCCGACGTACGGCAGTTTATCGACGAGGCCTTGGGCATCGCTCCACCAGCCTACGCCCTGACTTCCGCCGGCGGGGTGGGAGTGGCCGATGTTCAGGTAGTGCTCAGTGCCGCCGTGACCGGCAATTGCAAGTACTGAAGCGAAGCCCTGTCGAAAACGAATAAAGAAAGCGCTACAATCGCGGAATCAGTAGGGTGAAGGAGAGGAAATCGGATGAACGGACGGGTATTGGGACTGGCGCTGGCGTGCGCGATCGCGCCGGGATGGTTGGCGGCGGAGGTGGTGGATTCGGCCGCGAATGGGTTCACCGTAAAAGAAACGGTCGAAATTCAAGCGGCGCCGCGGGATGTCTATGCGAAATTTCTCCACCCGGGCGACTGGTGGAACGCGGTACATACTTATTCGCACGATCCGCATAATTTGAGCATCGAGGAGAAGGCCGGCGGCTGCTTTTGCGAGAAGCTTCCCGATGGCGGCGGAGTGAAGCACATGGAAGTGGTCTTTCTGTCTCCCGGAAAGACCATCCGGCTGCTCGGCGCGATGGGGCCTCTGCAATCGCAGGCCACCACGGGCAGCATGCAGATTCAGTTCACGGCGGCCGGCACTGGGACCAAGCTGGAAGTTACCTACGCGGTGGGCGGCTACCTCCCGGCGGGGCTCACTACCTGGGCGCCAATTGTGGATGGCGTGCTGAGGGACCAGTTCACGCGGCTGAAGAACGCCATCGAAAAGGCCTCGCCGGACGCGAAGTAAGGGTGGAGACTTGTATTACTGTCCCTCCATATTCTTTGCATGCCGCGATGATTTCATGCGCAGCGCATTGTGGGGCAGGCAATCCTGCCAGGCAATCCTGCCTGCAGCCGGCTTTCAGCCGGCTCTGGAGATTGGCCATTTGGGCCATAAAGGTGGCTGCGTAAATTCCGGCCGCCTGAAAGGCGGCTGCAGCCACGATTGGCTGCCCCACTTGGCGTCATTCCTTCCACATCAGCTCGGCGTCGGAGCGGCGGACGTAGTTCGCGTCGAGAGCGGCGGGATCCTGGGGCTCGGCCTGCGCGGCCAGCCGCGCGACCGCACTCGCCAGCGCGCGCGGGACAACACGCACGCCCGGGAGCGGCGGCGTGAATCCATAAGCCAGAAATTCGAGATCGCCGGCGGGCAGCGATATCACCCACGCGTCGAGCGGCGCGACCGTTTCCGGCGCGACCAGCCGCGAGTCGGCATCGTATACCGCGCCGTACACTTCGCCGCGGCGGGCATCGAGCACCGCGGCGCGCAGGGGCGCGGTCCCGAACGATGCGATGGCCTGGAGGTTCGACACCGCAACTGCCGGACGGCCCACGGCTTCCGCCAGTCCCTTCACGCATGCCAGGCCTATGCGCACGCCGGTGAACGAGCCCGGTCCCGAGGCGGCGGCGAAGCAATCGATCTCCACGATTTTGAGCGCGTGCCGGCCGAGAAGTTCCGCCAGATGGCCGTAGAGCAAGTGCGCGAAGCCTTGGGGCGCATGGATCGGCACTTCCTCGATCAGGTCCTCACCGCGAAGAAGCGCGATGCTGCCGTACTCGCTCGTGGTATCCACCGCCAGAATGAGGCGGCTCACTGGTTCAGCCCGCAGCCGGTGTCCACTTCGTAGACCTTGCCGTTGGCGTTCATGCCGTAGAGGCGGAGATGCATCGTGGCGGGATAAGTCGCGGTGAGGTCCGCCGGCAATTGGACGCTTCCATTCTGTTTGGTGGACAGCACGCGGTACCCTTGCGCGCCCGCGGACGCGTCGCCGGTCCACTCCCACATCATGAAGCGCGTGGCGCGGGTATCGTGGATGATTTTGGCGCTGAAGGTCACCGGCTTCGATACCGAAAGATCGCCCGTCGGCTGCTCGATCGTGAACGGCACTTTCGGCGTGTTGGCTTCGACGTCCTGCAAGGCGATGGGCGTGAAATTATCGTCCTTATCGACGCGCGATTCGAACTTCCACGATTTGTTCATGCCTTCGAGGTGCGAGAGACGGACCACGCGCAGAATCCAATCGTGCGAGCGGTCGGGCGGCTCCATGGTGAAATGCATGCCGCTGAATTTTTTGCGGATGGATTCGCCATCGGCTGGGTTGATCCAGAAAACGTCGTAGGAGTGGTTTAGGACGCTCAGTTCGAGCGGTCCCGGTTTTTCGATATAGATAAGATAATCGACGCCTTCGAGCGCCAGGGCGCGGCCGTTGTCGACGTCGAAAAACGGTTCCATCTCCCAATAGCGCGTGCCGGCCATGAGGTCGTGCCAGACGGTCATCGCCTTGACGCCGGGGGAATCGACGTACTTCGCGCCGGTGCCGGTGTTGGCGTAGGTGACGGACAGGCCGTCCATGGTAGCGTTCCAGAGGCGATGGCGGAAAGTGGCGGCGTCCACATCGTCGGGGCCGGTTTTCCCCGCGCCGCTATCTTCGCGGCCGATGCTCAGGCTGACGAACGGCACCGGAAAGAGCTGATGCTCCACCGCGGCGACGGAATCGTCGGCCGAGCCGTAGGCGGCGAACGTCATCCAGCCATCGTCCAGGAAAGGCGCGGAGGTGATGTTCGCGCCGGCGGTGCGCGGGTGCTGGTAGGGGTCGGCCTCTTTGAGGTCGGCGCCGAATTCCTTCAGCAGCGCGCGCGAGTCGAGCTCGCCTTCGAAACTCTCCACGAGCTGCCAGGTGACATCCATGGCGGCGTAGCGCCCGGCGACATAGCGGGCGAAGCGGCGAAGCTGGTCCTTGGTCGGGAAATATCGGAGCAGGTCGGACGGCCGGCGGACGAGTATGAGATCGGCGATGATTCCCTGTTGATTGAGGTAGTGGATGCGTTGATCGAGCCGCTGGAAGAAGGCGACGTTGGGAACGTCGGGCCCTTGGAACAGCGCGGGGTCGGACTGCTGGCCGAGGAAGGGGAAGCGCAGGTGGGTGAATTTCTGATTGGCGCGCGCGGCGGCCACCGCTTGGAACGCGGCGTCATCGAGAAAGGCGAAGCGCGGCTCGCTCACGCCCATCCATAAATGGCCCTGATCGAGCCCGTTGGCTTTTTCGCTGTATTGCCAGTGGTGCAGCGCGGCGGCGTGGATGAAGCCTTTGGCATCGGAACTGGCGGCGGTGAAACTCCCGGTCTGGTTGTCCCAGGTTGCCACGTTGCTGGTCACCAGGTAGTCCCACTGGCCGCCTTCGATGGGGGTGAAGCGGACCATCATGCGGCGGCCGCCATCCCAGTACGCGGGCAGGACGTAGCTGTGCCCGCGCGGCGAGCGGAAATTCACCGAGAGCTGGACGGTGCGGTAGGGGTCGGGGAACTTGGCGGCATCAGGTTCGTTGAGGTCGAAGGCCATTTCGCAGGTGGTGTACGCCGGAGTGCCCCCGCATCCGGACGGCGCCGGCGCGGGCGTTTGCGCTCCCGCCAGCGAAGCCAGCGCCGCGAGCCCGAAGGCCAATCGAAAGCCCATAAATTATAGTGTAAACTCACGAGATTGGGAGATGCTTTGAAAATCGGGGTAGTCCTGTTTCAACTGGGTGGGCCGGATTCGCCCCAGAGTATCGAGCCGTTCCTCTACAATCTCTTCTGCGATCCCGATATCATCGATTTTCCGTTCGCCCGCATTGCGCGCCAGCCGCTGGCCAAGCTGATCTCCACCACGCGCGCGCGGCACGTGGCGCATCATTACGCGGAGATTGGCGGCAAGAGCCCGATCCTGGAGAATACCGTGCGGCAGGCGAACGCACTGGAATCAGCGCTGCGCGCGGAGTTCGACGCGCGCGTGGTGGTGGCGATGCGCTACTGGCATCCATTCACCGAAGAGGCGATCCGGGAGCTGGAGCGGCATCGGCCGGAGCAGGTGGTGCTGCTGCCGCTCTATCCGCAGTACTCGAAGACCACCACGGGAAGCAGTCTGAACGAATGGCATCGGAGATTCCATCCCAACGGATGGGCGCCGCGGGTTCACACGGTCGAGGAATTTCACGAGGACCCGGCTTATATCGATTCCGTGGTGGCGGCGGTGAATGGCGCGCTCGCGGGCATCGCCGATCTGGCCGATACCGATTTCGTCTTCAGCGCGCACAGCATTCCGGTAGCGGTGATCGCAGGCGGCGATCCGTACCAGCGGCAGATCGAGCGGACGTCGGAACTGGTGTGGCGGCGCGGCGGCTGGCCGGGGCGGAAGCACATCTGCTATCAGAGCAAGGTGGGGGCGGCGAAGTGGCTGCGGCCCTCGATGCACGAGACGGTGAAGCGGCTGGCGGCGGAGAATCGGCGGAGCGTGGTGGTGGTGCCGATTTCGTTCGTATCGGACCACGTGGAGACGCTACACGAGATCGCCATCGAGCATCGCGCGCAGGCGCGCACACTCGGCATCGCGGATTTCCGCCTGGCGCCGGGGCTGAACGATTCGCCGGCGTTCATCGCGGCGCTGGCTGGATTGGTGCGAGGGATGGTGGCCTACTGAGCCGCGACCGCGAGGGAGCGGTGCTTTGCTGAACTGTTCGAAGAAAGGCACCGTCGCGGTAGGGATGGCCGTTGCCAGCCACCCCCCGCACAGACCCGTACTTGCAGGATCTACTGCATACGGTTCTTACCTTGGATGTGACCCCTTACGGAGTCTGGCGTCGAAG